>JACCDO012033972.1_pt1 | contig 26332 bp, 26 predicted proteins | sample 7446101 | NCBI WGS metagenome assembly JACCDO01 (sample SAMN15323440, study PRJNA562643) | freshwater metagenome | isolation source: river surface water | place: USA:Blue River Watershed | collected 2017-08-16 | reverse complement strand
GCTGCTTCAATAAAAAGTCTGTCTATATTACTTATTGCTTTATCTATATATTGTTTAAAATCTCTATTTTTAAAATTATCAAACTTTGTAACTTTAAAAACATTTTTTAATATAGAATATAAATAATATTCCAATGGCAAATCATTATTATAATAATCAGGATTTAATAAACTATAATTTATATATGTATATAAAGACCCGCTATATTCATGTAAAAAATGAGATATTAATTCCTCAAAATATACATCTTCGTAGGCATATTTAAAATTAACTTTTCCAATTGAATTTTTATTATTAGAAGGTTTTATTAAACCTATTGTTGTTAATTCTAATAACTCTTTATTTATATAGGTATCTCCGGTAGTTTTTGAAGTCAACTCTATAATTTTATGTTCTTTCAATATATTATTTAATTTATTAAGATTAACGATAACATTCTTTCCAATAAAATATCCTATATTATAGAAAGTTTCTGGATTATCATATGTCGCTTTTTTAAGTAATGCGTTATTCATTAAAATACACTTTTTCATTTCATTATTAAACATAAAAAGCGATTTGTTAATACCATATGCTTTTTTATTATAAATAATAACAATATTATTATTATCATTATTAATATAATCTTTAATTTGTAATTTCTCTAAATTAATTGGATCATATACTAACATTTTCTAGACTGTAATCTATAATATATTTATATTATAAATTATAAAAAGTAATATTAGATTTATCTATCGTTTTACTTCACATTGTAATGTTTTAGGATTACGCCGTGTTCCTTTAGGACAGCGCCCCAATTTAGCATTTGGAATAGGTTTCGCTTTATTTGCTTTAGTCGCTTTATTCGCTTTAGTATTTACAGTTTTTTTCTTATTCATTTTAGGAACACATTCCTTTGTTATTTTATCTCTTATCATTCCATTAGGACATCTTTTTAATTTAACTGGTATTATGTTATTTTTGTTTTTATCACTACCTACACTTGTCTTTGTTTTTGACTTTATAGAAGATGAAATAGATATATCTATTTTTGATGGTACAATATCATAATAGTCTAATGAAATACAACCTGTTTTAATAGTAAATTGGTCTTTTTTATAGGGTTTTGCGAAAATAGTATATTCATTTTTATTTTTACTTATAAGTTCAAAAATTATATTTCGCGGCAATAAGTATTCTTTTTCATCTATAAATCGTGTTGTAGATACCATATTTATATAAGGCAAACCTTCTTCTAGATATATTTTATAAATAATTGGATTTGATCCAGACATAGCGAACTGTTTGGCAGCGTCATATGATGAAGAAACTGATGTATAATTAAGAATTAGTGCTGTATCTCCTATATTTTCTAATTCTTTGCCATTCGTATTAATATATTTTTCTTTCATTCCTCTATAAAAAAAAGCATGGATGTATGTTTTTTCATAACGTGGTGCTGCTTCAATAAAACCCTTATCTATTTTAGTAATTATATTATCCATAGCATTTTTAACATCCATGTTCTTAAAATTATTTTTATATTTTATTTTTAACTCTGTTATTAATACAGATTTTAAGTATTCGTCTGTTAATGGCTTATCATTATTATATAATTCTGGTTCTAATAAATTTTTATTTATATAATAATAGAGTGACATACTATAATTTTTTAAAATATACGATATTAATTCATCAAAATATACGTCTTCGTAGGCGTATTTAAAATTAACTTTTCCAACTGATTTTTTATTAGAAGAAGGTTTTATTAAACCTATTGTTGTTAATTCTAATAACTCCTTATTTATATAAGTATCTCCAGTTGTTTTTGAAGTCAACTCTAAAATTCTATGTTCTTTCAATATATTATTTAATGTATCAAGATTAACTATAATTTTTTTACCAATAAAATAGCCTATATTATAGAAAGTTTCTGGATTGTCGTAAGTCGCTTTTTTAAGTAACGCATTATTAGCAATAATACATCTTTTCATTTCATTATTAAACATAAATAACGATTTATTAACACCATATGCTTTATTATTATAAATAATAATAATATTATTAGTATCATTATTCATGTAATCATTTATTGTTATATTATCTAAATTAATAGGATCAAATACTAACATATCATATAACTCTAAAATATAAATATATTTAAAAATATATATATTAGAAAAAATGATATATAAATATATCAATATTAATATTTAAAAACAAATGCAGGGGATTATTAGTTTTTCTAACAGAATCGCTTTAAATATTAAGAGCAACGACCATAAAGATGATATATTGAGTGATTTGAGTACATTTTATAAAATTAAAATATTACAGAGACATCATCATAATCTAGATAATAGTAATGTAAATGTAGTAACAACTAATCATCTTATGAATTTACGTTCTAACGGTAATAGATACTATCTTTATTTTACTCTATATAACGACATTGAAACAATGTATTATATAGATAAAAAGATACATCCTGGATATCAAAGACCGCGCATTATTTTTGGCAGAGGACTTTTTGATAAAAAATTATTTAAAAATACTCTTATTGATGGTGAAATGGTTAAATGTAAGGATAATACATGGACATTCTTAATTAATGATATTATATGTTATGAAGGTAAATATCTCAATAATAAAACTCTACCAGAAAGACTCAATATTATTTATAATCTTCTAGAAACACAATATACTCCAGATAGTACTATAGATGTATGTAATTTTAAAGTAAAATGTTATTTCAATATGTATAAAGAATCTATAGATGAATTACATAAATTATCTAATAGTCTAAATTATACTTGTAGAGGTATATATATATGGCCGTGCGACTTAAAATACAAACCTAAACTTTATAATTTTGATGAAACGAATGTTATCGACGTAGTAAGAAAAACGAAGGATATTACTGAATTTAAAACTATTGAAAATCATAATATAGAAATTATTAATGATAATAATAATGAAATTAATCCCGCGAATCCAGCGAATTCTCTAAATATACTTGATAAGGTAAAAGAAGTAGATATTGTAGATACTAAAGAAACACGCGCGAATACTTGTAATGATAACGAAAAAATATTGTTCTTGATGAAAACTCTTGAACCTGATATATATAATATCTATGAGACAGAAAATGTGAATGATAAATCTATTGGTATCGCTCTAGTACAAACCATGAATGATAGTAAAATATTGCGAACTGCTTTTAGAGATAAGAATGCCATGACGGTTCTCAAGTTCGCATGTACATTTAGTGATAAATTTAAAAAATGGAAAGCCGAGCGTCAAGTATAAAAGTTGATTATTTAATATAATAATATCAATATGGCTGATTATAAAAATTATACTCTCGAAGATAATAATCAATTTTAAATATGTTCATTTCATAATTGCGGGGAGTTTGTCATATGATTTGTAATTTATTAGGGTGAAATCGCTATATTTCAGAGATTCTATCCATTTTATTTTGTCATCCAATGACGTTTCAATAGCAGGGGCGGCCTTTTCAATTATAACACGAGGACTCTCATATATTTCTAATTCAACTTGTTTTTTTACCTGTTCTACGTGTTCTTCATAGATATGAGCGTCGCATAAGGACAAAGAAATTTCTGAAGAATTCATATGTAATAAATGTGCTAGTATCTGCGTTAATAGAGCAGTACTTGCGATATTAAAAGGAAGACCCAAGAATAAATCAGAACTTCTCATGGTAAGATGACAACATAATCCATCTTTACATTTATTAAAAATATATAGAATATGGCACGGAGGAAGCGCCATAATATTTAAATCTACAGGATTCCACGCAGATAACACCGCGCGACGACTATTTTCTTTAAGTAATTCTGTAATAACATATTTAATCTGATCAACCGCGATATTATTGTCTTCTCTAGATTCTCTAGATTCTCTAGATTTTTTAGATATATATTTTTTACCAAACATGCGCCACTGCCAACCATACACGGGACCCAATTCTCCTTCTTCAAAATCTATTAGACCTACACTATCCAAATATTTGCGCGACGAATTGCCATTCCAAATATTAACATTTTTATCCTTAAGTTCATTGGCATCTGTAGAACCTTTTAGAAACCAGAGCAATTCTTCTACAATGCCTCTAAAAAATACTTTTTTAGTAGTAATCAATGGAAATGATGATGAAATATTATCAAACTTAATCATACAGCCAAAGAGCGAAAATACATTACCATTCCTAGTATTTTTATATTCGCCATTTAAAGTATCTTTTAATAGATTAATATAACCTTCTTCATTTTTATAAAACATTATGTTATTGATTTAAGATATATATATTAAATACTATTTATATATTTGTAATAATATATATTATTATAATAGATAATTACTAATATGAAGGAATGTCCCAAAGATAAAATATTAAATCCAAAGACTAATAGATGTGTAAATATTAAGGGGACAATAGGTAAAAATTTAGTGAAGGATAAAAATCTACTAGATATTAGCAATGAGAATAACAGTTGTTATATAGATAGTTTGTTAGTCGGGTTATTTCATTTTAAGAATAGAGTAATATATAATATGTTTTTTAAAAAAAAACTAGAACACAAATATGCTTTACGAATTCAAGAAGAATTATATTATATATATAAATATATTAATAATAATGATGATATCGAAAACAAACAATGTAATATGATAAGAAAATATTTAGAAAAATATTACAGAGAACTTGTTAAAATTAATGAAAACAATAAAATTTTTTTTAATAATAGAGATAATTGGATTACAAAACAAATAGATGTTTTTGAATTACTGACATTTTTTGATAAAATATTTGATTTTAAAAATAATATACATATTATTGATGGAAATAATAAGTATAAGAGAAATATGATATATGATGTATCATCTTTATATTTAATGGGTAAAAGCATTTTTGATATATCTTCTATAATACCAAATCGCGTTGATATATATGATTTTGATAAGAAGAATTATTTTAAAAATTCAAAAGGAAAACTTGTAACACACTACGAAAAAAAGTATAACATATTGAAGACAAATGGTGTGCTGCTAGTAGAAATATATAGAAATATAGGATATGAACATAAATTAACTACTAAAATTATTTATCCAAATACTATAAAAATAGAAGGGGATAAAAAAGAATTAAAATTAAGGTCTATTATATTGCATAAAGGTGATAATGTAGAATCGGGGCATTATACTGTGTTATTAAAAAAAAATGGTAAAACATACGAATATGATGATATCCGAGAAACCAAGGTTCGCGAAATTACAGAAGAATATGAGAGAAAAATGCGAAAAAATATAGTATGTTTAGTATATTCGCGATAGTTAAATATAGTATGTATTATTAAACCAGATTATTTCAAAATTTAAATTAAAAAGTAAATATCTTGGCATTCATCTAATTACCTGTAAAACGATAATAAATATGTACTATAATATAATAATTAAAAATAAAAATTGACTAAATATATATTATAATTTATTACCTACAATGTCTGATAACATGTCTACTGCCAGCGCCGCTTCTGTTTCCAATATTAGTAATAATATCCCAGTATCTTATAATGCCTATGATGAAAATGTTGTATTTACAACTGATAAATTGAACGTAAGTTTCAACATTTCATTCGGCAAGGGAAAAGACAGTCTTGTATATACAAATGAAAGAGACCTTAAGGATTTTACCACAGAGTATAAGATAGAAACTGTAGAGAATGATATTTCCAAGCATTATTATGTTGCTGCCGATGAAGGTCCTCTTCTAGTTAAGATTGAAAATCTAGATATTTACTCGCGCTATAATAATAATTGCGATTATGCTCTAGGATTTGCGGTTGATTTTGAAGAACCTGAATATCTCGAACAGAGTAATTATACACCATTTAATATTGATAGAGATGGTGTTATGTGGTCTATCCCTGTTCAAGAATCGTGGAAAGGTAGTAGTCCTAATGTATTTTATCAAAATGCTAAAGCAAGATATCAATGGACTGCTTCGCGCGCCAAGTATATGGGAGAAGAACTTACAGAAGATGAAAAAGAACTTGGTGTTGAAAAAACTAGCGAAACTACCGGATTGATGTATCTGTCATTTATGATTCTTAGCAAAGAAAAAGAGGTTGTACAAGAACGCGAAATTACGCGCAGTTGTAATATGAGAAGTGGTGGCGTATCGCGTAGTATTACTCGGAGTATTATCCCCGATACTGTAGCAGGAAGAGTAGGATATGGACATGCTGCGTCATCTTCATCTGTCGCAAGTACGTTTAAGTATGCTAAACATACTACGAGGCTAGTAATTCCAGTTCGTATTAGAATTTCAAAGGATTCGGCAGTTGGAGATATGAATTGTTCGAAGACTCTTAAGGGTGCTGAACTTAATATGGAAAGAAAGAAAGTTGTTGTCGCCCCTTTCCTACCTTAAATCCCCGGGTTATCCAAACATATTACAATAACATAAAATTATAAACGTGTTTGTATTATATATATTTTTTATTGTTTATCAAGAGATATTAGGATAATCGCCATACATCCTAACATAATTCCTAAAATACTTTGATATGATATTTTTACATTTTTTTCGTAATATATTGTGAATAATAATATAAATATAATTTCAACAGCAGCGAAGACTCTAAAATATGCTGGATTAGGGCATGTTTTTATAATGTAATATCCAAGGAGTATAACTATAAATAATATAAAAGAATATATATAATATTTAGGTTTAATAATTTCTGTCTTTAGATAATAATATTTATAAAAAGATAATATATATAGGACACTTAATATACCTACTATGACATTCACTATAATTGGAAAAATATCACGAGGTGTTTCGTCATATCTCAAAAATAATATTAAACTCGCTATTATTATACTGTGAATAATAGAAAGTACTATCCAGTCCATAATTTAATCCTAGTAATTCTATTTATTATGTATATAAAAATAGAATATCGCGAAGTTTAATAGGTATAATATTTCATATAAAAATATAGCGTCGTCTTTATTTATTATAAGTAATAACAATAATAGCACTTGTGTATATAATAGAACAAATAACATATAACAGTCTTGATTACATTCTCTATAACAGTGTCTTATCATAAATAATAATATTGATATAAAAGCGATAGACGCAAAAATATAATGTAATATATGGTCTTCTGTAAAATATATTAGTATATATATTGATACTAATAAAATGCTTATTATTATGATTGAATATGTGTCATTTCTTTTGTATTCATAAAGTATTGTTGTAATACCCATAAGTATCATGAAAAATAATATAATATATTTAGAATCGTCATTAGATATTATATTAGATAAACTTGGATTATTGTCATAATATATATATACATAAATTATTGGAAATATATAAAATGATAACATTAAAAATAATAAGAAATCATTTGTAATATTTTTCATAATTTAATACTTATCTATATTTTATATAAAAATTGATTTAAGATTTATAAAAATAATTATATAAAGAAAGAATGTCAATTGCTAGCAAAATAAGTATTAAGGATAAGTTGGATATCACTTATAATATCTTGAATATCCTTATGAAAAACAATAAGACCATTGTTAGTAAAAGCGTTTATAGTAAAAATAAAGATTTTGATCAAGTAATTCGAAAAAATACTCGCAGTCCACAATTCTTTTGTACTAATTTCTGCGGAGGCAGTATCAATGATTGTACATGCCTTCATAGATCCCATTAAATTCTAATAAATTATATATTTAACTTTTTATGAACTGTTTCTATAGCGCCTTCAACCCATGCTTGACGTTCGCTATACGTTTCCCCTAATATATAGATATCTTTGGTAATAAATATTTTATCTATTTCTTTTTGTATATTTTTTGTATTTACTCCGACATTCCACATATGATCGCCTGATTCCCAAAAATGCATAGTAATCCATTCAGGTTCTTTAATATTTTTTTCTGGAAACATTTCATTCAATATTTTCGTTAAATATTTTTTGACATCTTTTTCAGTTTTAAAAGCATTCCAAAAATCGGCATTATATCTATCACTATAACTTATCTGTATTAAACCTCTTGTATAATCTATAGGAATAATAAACTGTAGTTTGTTTTGCGTAAGTATCTTTGGCATATCCTTAAACCAGACATCTTTATATTGTGCAAATATTCTTAATAAATGTCCATCGCTAACTGTATTAAATAAATAATCATATTTTTTAAAATAATCTATCTTCATATAATCACATCTTTTAAGTGTTAAATATAATTTTGAATAATTATAGATATTACCATTAACCCTTATTGTTTTCTTATCATCATTAATATCTTCTAAAATTGAAGAAAATTTAATAGAAACGCCGGCATCTACTATATATTTGTATAACACATCACATAATATCTGTATTCCGTCGCGCAATACAAAAAAATCATTATTGCTAATATCAAAATCTTTTCTTAATGTTAGAAGACCATTATACGCATTCATATCATACATTTCGCCAATATAACCAAGTGATATTTTGAGCAACTCAACTTCATTTGCGCTCAATATTAGAGAAAAATAGTTATATAAATTATATAGGTTAGGGTTATATTTGTTGCCTTTATTTTTTTTTATAGCATATTTCCATAATTCTTGTAAACTTTCGAATTTTGAATTATAATGCTTTAGAAGTTGCTGTTCATTCATTAAGCGACCTTCTATAAAATAATTAGTATTTTTACGAATCGTTATAATCTGGTCTTGAAGATTAAAATCCTTTATTAATTTCATTACATATTTATGTTTCTTTCCTAATCTTCCAGCACCAACTGAATATCTAAACCCCTTATATTCATTTGTATAAATACGACCGCCGGTTCTATGAGAACCTTCAAATATAACTATATCCGCTGATGGTATTCCATTTAATAATAATTTATACGCTAAATATAATCCTGTAATACCTGAACCAATTATAGTATGCTTCATTATTTGTATTATAATATTATAATTTTATAATAATATAATAATATAATTTGAGTACATAACTTTTTTAATTTAGAAATTTCTAAAAAACTTTTGAAATATTAGAAAATAAAAAGTTATGTACTCAAATTTTAATTTCAAATTTTAGAAAATAGTCTTCATCCATTATAATATATAACATAGAATAAATTTTAATATATAGGAATAATAAATGGAATGGGTATATTTGTCAATTTTAAGGAGTACAATTATTGTAGGGTTTATAATGTTTATAAAATACGACGATGCTCCTAAATATATATTCCCCGTACTTATAAATATATTAGTAGGATTTATAAGTTTGATATATTTCATATATTTTTACAGTAATGATAAGAATATTAAAGATATAATTACTAAACCAAAATATTATATATATTCTATAATATTGTTTTTTGTAACATTATTAGGTTATTATATTATAAAAATATCACCCAACCCGGCATATTTTAGAACATTTGCTGTGTTTGAAATTATATTATTACTACTATTAACATTATATTATAATAAAATTTTTTATATTAATTATCAAGGAATATTAGGTATTATATTTGGTTGTATATCTATTATTCTTATAACAGTTGATAATATTATATAAAAAAATAATTACATTATTATTTAAATGGAAGATAATTCAGATAATTCAGATAAAATATATAAATATAAAATAATTTTAACAAAACCCAATAATATTATTGCTTCTGACATATATAATAAAATTAATAAAATTATCTCAACAGACAGAAGAGCACTCGTATATAATACTGAAAAATACATATATAATCATTTACTTTTGCCATTTTATGAAAAAAAAAATATTGAAGATATCATATATCAATATGGAATACAGAATGCTATCCAACATTTTATTTTAAATAAAAAATATTATAATGCTATTAGAGAAATTGTGGAAAATGATGAATCAAAAATATATTTTGGGATTGCTTTTTATATTTTAAGAGAATGTTTTGAATATAGAATAATAAATACAGAGCAATAATTTCTAAACATCTATTGTTTCCATTTTTTCCCGCAAATAAGACATTCCATAAATAGCGTAGATGCTTCATCTCCAGAACGTGTTTGAAGTTCGTAGTAACTGACTTTTTTACTTTTACATCTCATACATGTAATCATATCTGACATTGCAACAATATTAAATTCATACGCTTCTTTAAGGCGCAAATTATTTTTATCAATAATATCCTTCCATCTCTCTGGAAATATATTATGACATTGCATATACGGAAGCATATGAGGAACAAACTCCTTATTTTCAACCATTCTTTTATATAAATTAATATTACCAATATAACTATTCGATTTAAGATTAGAGTAGATACTTCTAGATATATTAATATAGGTATCTACAAATAAAGAACACTTCCAGGTTAGTTGAATCTTATTGGTATTACAGTAATCAATTGTACAATTGAAGATGCCTATTTCTAAATCGGTCGCTTCTAATTCTGAAATGAACAAATTGTTTATAAGCATATTACGAAAATCATCGCGTATTTTATGTTTATTATAGTGATTATTTGAATTATCATGATTATTATTAATAGCACTATACTTATCTATTTCTTCTTGTAATTTATAGATTTTAAAATCATTATTCATAATAAAGTTTTAATATATAAATATATAGAATAATCAATTTTTTATATATAAATCTAAAAAATGATATATATATTAATAATCAGTATATATATTTTGATATGTTCGTAGATATTAATAAGTATGTTACAAATACAAACATAGAACCAGATAAAATCTTATCAAACCAATACGATATTAATTTAATAGAAATATATTTTATAAATAAATCAGAAATACACGAAATAGGACGAGATAATATACCAGATAATGTAATAGATGTATCTATTACGAATAAATTGGAATCATTTATAGACAATTATTATAAGAAAAGCAGAGTTGAAAAATATAAATCCTATAATCATAAGGAAAGGATATATACATATGAATTATCAAATGATAATCAATATGTTTCTAGCAAAATTAAGAAAAAACTAGATAAAATGCAAGATATTTTAGTAATATGTTCAAAGAATGATAAACAACCTAATTATACATTTCCTTGTACAAACGAGATAGATAATATTTCCGAGTATATTATAAAAGAATATAAAATATCAAATAGAATATCTTTGATTGTGCGAACAGATATAAGTAAATGTTTTGACGAGGGTTCGGATAAAGAGATTAAAACATTATACATCGAGTATAGACATTCATATAATGTTGATACAGATAAAACAAATGAAACTATAAATAAAATAATCGCAAAAATATTGTCACAATCATAATAAAATAAAAATTGATATATAAGTATTATAATATAATATTTAACATCTGTGTGTGTTTTAAGATTAAGATTATATAATAATGACTGATTATTCATTTAACGACTTCGCTGCTATTATGATTAACAAGAATACACTCGCTGACAAATCATTAAATATTTATAATATCAAAGAATTGTTTGATGGTTATGTTAAGCATCTTATTGTAAGAAAATATAATGTAGACGATATTAAGAAATATAGAATGGAAGCGATTGTAAATTATTATATTGACTTTTATGGAAATGATAAGAACTATGATAAGAATAAATTGATTACACAATATAAAAATTGTATCGTCGATGATTTTAGTAATAAAATAAATCCTCCTAAAAGTTTCTTTACTATGGCGCGTCGTGAATATATCGCTAATGAACTAAAAGAAAAGACAGAATATGAAAATTGCGATATTAATACTCATTATAATACCATTAATAAGAAATACGAATATTATAGCGAATTAAATAATTCCGAAGAGCGAAAACGTGCTATTGAAAATGATGATAATTATATTGATTATAATTATTATGATAATTATGAAGATGATGAATATAATTCTAGCAATTACAATAGCGACGATTATGATGATTACTATTGCGATTATATTAGTGAAGATGATTCGGAATATTATTCAGACGATTATTGATGATATACGCGTGGAATATATAAGTAATAAGTTGGATATTTTAGATATTGTTAAAAATTGATTTTTATTTTTTTAAATATATTATAATAATATATTGCAATACCTTACAATAATATTATAATGAAATTGAATTATTATATTGGCGCACATATTAAACGTGATGAAAGCGGGGGAATTATAGGAACTATGAATAATATAAAGAAAAATGGAGGAAATGCTCTTCAAATATTTATTTCAAATCCTAGAAGTAATACTATTACGAATCTAGACAGTTATATAAATAAATCGCGAGATATTAAAAACTATTTGAATGAAAATAATTTTAATCTTGTTATACATGCTCCATATACTATTAATATATCTAAAGACCCTAGTGAAGGTAAAAGAATAATGCCTTTAGAAGAATGTATATGGATTAAATTACTTATTAATCAACTAACGTTGGCTTCTATGATGGGTGCCGAAGGTGTTGTATTACATGTTGGAAAACACGTATCACTATCTTACGAACAGGGACTACATAATATGAAAGTTGCTATTGAGCATATATTGAAAGTTATGAGAAATAAAAATTTAAAAACCAAATTAATTATTGAAACGCCCGCCGGTCAAGGAACAGAATTGTTAAAAGATTTAAACGAATTTATCAAATTCTTTAATAGTTTCTCGAAAGAAGATAAAAATTATCTAGGAATATGCTTTGATACAGCACATACATGGGCACTAGGATATGAATTAGCAGAAGCGTACGATATTTTATCTAAAAAAAATAGCAAGGACATTACTGTAATACATTTAAATAACAGTCTTGTAAAAAAAGGAGAGTTAAAAGATAGGCATTCTGTTTTATTGGACGGAAAAATATCTATAACTGATATGAATAATTTTATATCATCTTTATCCAATAATAATCATAATAATGTTAAAAATATGACATGGCCCACAATTATATTAGAAACACCTTCTGATAATTATGATATGGAAATTAATCATATTCGCAATCTATTATCTTTAGAATAATTTGTTAGATATCGCTTTCATTACTTATTATTTCTAGCGGCATCAATAACTTTTTTCATTTCTTTATCAAAGTCATCGCACGTATTCCTTATATCAGTCCATTTGCTTGTTTCTTCACTAATATTTTTAATATTTTCTTCAGGTATTTTCCATAATTCTACAAGTGTTTTCAATACATCTCTATCATTATGATTGAAAATCTTCTCTACCTCTTCATAACTTATACCCTCTGGCGCTTGCTTATATACTTCTTCCATATTATATTATAATAACATAATATTATTATATAGTTTATATATGTAATATTGCGCATATTATATTTGTTTATATATTTCTATCTTGCTCATATTATGAATATACTCTGATATTTCGTACGCTATTTTTTCATATGGATGTTCCGACGAATAATTTTTTATAACTACGTCATTAATACCATTAGGTCTATCGCTATTATATAAACATAACATTAGATTTCCGTCAGTTATATTTTTATATACTTTCTTATCAAGGTCTGGATTTGCGCGTATATATTTGAGAGTATCTGCGGATATCTCATTTATATTTGATACCTCTGTATATCCCATATTATTTATTATATTTTTGAATAACTTTTCATTATATCTTTGGTAAATATGGATTTTTTCGTGTATTAAGATTTTTATTAATTCATCTTCTGAATAATTTAGAACTTTCGTAGATAAAAATATAATATTTTTTCTAGTGTGAGGTAATCCTTCCTCGTATCTATATATTTTATCTTCACTATCTTCGGCTGAAGTTTTTGATAAAACCCATTTAATTGTTGCGATATCTTTATAATTAATATATTTTGAATAATTTAAATTCTTTTCTTTGCTTATAGAATCTATTTTAACTTTTCTCAATAATTCGTCCGCTATTTTTGTACATTTATCTAATATTTCTCTATCACTATATGTAAAAGATGCTGCACTTTTTTTTATGACATCTATATATTCACTTTTAGTTATTGCTTTTCGAGCATATAAATCTATAGAAGATAAGTTAGCGACATACGCATCTTCATCATATTCGAGGAATAAAGACGTTTCATCCCTAGTCATATAATATAAATGGTTATTTACATCATCAAATATTAGCGAATTATATACATGAACAATATAATATACTGTTAAAATAACCAAAATCAATATTGATATTAATAAAATATAGTAGTATATCATATTTATTATATGCGAATATTTTATCATTTTATATTACTCCTTAATTTTCTTATAACAGACGCGTTTTTTATCTTGCGATTTAATTATATTATCTATATCAACTTCATCAATATTCTTTGTTTTATTTTGTTCTAAACGTCCGCAATATAATTCTTTCTTCGCCATAGAGATTTTTAATATATCATTTATTTTATCTTTATCCTTTGATGTTTCTTTCCCGAGATATGTAATATTATTATTACTAATTATATATCTATATTTATCATCAATATATTGTCCTCCATCAACTTCAATTAGTTTATTATAAGATAGTGCTATATTATCGTCAAATACAGAAACTGTACTATACCCATACGAATTTATTGAATAATAAGTAATATTATAGGTTATCTTGATTCTTTCAGAAGATTTTTGAGATACTAAAGAATGCGGTCTATATTTATCACTAACAAATACAGATTTCTTTGGAACATCATATATATCTATTATTTTGTCTGGGTCTGCCCCTCCTGTTCCCGAAGTAATTTGTATCAAACACTTTCCTTCACATTCTATTTTCATTACATTAAAATTATGACAATCTGCGCATATATATGTACAATTATATCTAGTCAATATTATATATATCTTATCTATTAAATCATATGAGTTATTGAATCTGCCCTTTTTAATATCTGTTATATCTTTTTTAACACTTTTTTTAGATGAACCAGCGGTATCCTTGGTAGCAGCGGTATCATTTGCGCTAGAAATTACATCATCTTTTTCTTTTTTATGTTTATCAAAGAATAATGGTATATGACCCATTACAAATATTTTCTTTAAATTCTTGGATTTTTCAGTAGTATATTTAGATAATTCTTGATTTAAATTATCCAAATAAGAGTCGGATAAAATGTTAGTATTTATTATAAATACTATATAATTATCTTTTTCTTCTATACCAATTATTTCGTTCGAATATAATTTCATTTTAGTATTTTTGTTATCTACCGTAGTTATTTCGTCTAAAGATACATTTTTAATTATGTCATTAAGATTTGGAATATTTTCTTCTAATAGCAGACTATCTATATTATCATTCGCCTCATCTACCTCCCTTTTTATCCTATTCATATAATATTTTTGTGTTTTAATCATACAATCTTTTTTTTCATCTTTATATATACTAGATTCATCGTGATTACCAACGCAAATATAAATATTCTTATTCATTCCATATAGTATATGATATCCTGAAACTAATGTATCTATTAAATAATATTTAAATCCAGAATCTTTTTTATCTTTAGATTTTTTCTTTTCCTTATCACTACCATCACCAGGTGATTTCTGTACATCAGGTACTTGTTGTATTTGCTGTACATCAGGTACTTCAGGTACATCAGATGTTTTTATTTTTTTGTTTATTAAAGTATTGTACCAGTTATCTCCTGCTATAAACAAATCTGTAATTTCAGTTTCAAATGTTTTAATACTATTTAATACTATATCGCGATATATGTAATCTTTTTCGCAATTTATGTTATTCCAACAACCAAAAAATATAAAGGTGTTTTTACTCATATTTATAATTCAATACTATTAAATAAGAGCATAAAAAATATTAAATAGGCGAGATTATAAGTATATAGAATTATATTTTGCAGTTGATATATTAGTATTATTTTTTTTACAATAGGTATCATAAAACTGTATAGATACTGTATATGGAATACTAATTTTTATAAGATCTATAGGCACATATATCATCATATTAATCCAAGACACTATATTGTTTATTGCCCGTTTTAAATTGCGGACACCATCTTCTTTATCTATATTATTAATAATATGTCTTAACAATTCATTGTTAAATAATATATCTCCTTTATTCAAATTATACTGTTTTAATATTTCCGGAATTATATAATCTGTCGCTAATATAATTTTCTCATCATTGTCATATCCATTTACATTTATTACTATCATTCTGTCTCTTAAAATAGGATTTATCAAAGAATCGTCATTGTATGTAAATATAATCATTGAACGTGATATATCCATGTCTATTTCCTCAAAATATCTGTCATTAAATTTATCATTTTGAACAGGATCCGTTATGTGTATTAAAGTGTTTATTATTTCTTGCCCTTTATATGTATTTGATACCTTATCTAATTCATCAAATAAAAATAGAGGGTTCATTATTCCAGTTTTCATAAGAGATTCGCATATTTTTCCATAAGACGACCCTTCGTATGTATAAGAATGCCCTTTTAAAAACGACGAATCATCAGTGCCGCTCAATGATATAAAAGCATTTGGATAATTTAACGCATTACAGATTCCCTCTTTAATAAGTTTGGTTTTACCTACACCTGCGCTACCTTGAATTCCTATAATATACCCTGTTGCCCTTGGAAATGATATTAATTGCGCTAATACTCTAATAATTTGCTCTTTAGCATCCTTATGACCGAATATCGTATTATCCATGCGCTCCTTAATATTATTCAGAAATTCGCATATTTTTTCATTGCCATCGCTAATCTTGATAGGTATCTCATAAAATTTATTAAATGGTATATTGTTTAATGATGATATCCAGCAATTTAATTTATAAAATTCCGAAGAATTATTATTCATCTTATTTAAACTCTCAATTTTCCATATTATGCTTTTTTTTGTTCGGATATTTATATCCGAATTTAATATTTTAAAACGCATCGGAACGTCATATGTAATTGTAGTGTTTTCTATTATATCTTCATTTTCTAAAATTTTAACCTTGTCTTGTTCGGGCAATATATCAAAATATTTTTTCTCTATAGCATTATATTTGTTATAGAATTTAGACAATTTTTTATTAATAGGATGTTTAGTTAATTTTAGTCCTGTAGAGTTTTTATTTTTACATTTATTTTTACCATTATAAGCAGTAGTATCGAGATTATTAGCAAAATTATTAGATTGACCACATTGACCATTATTTAAAATAAGATATATCATTCGATTATTATCATATTCATCCTGATATTTATTAAAGTTATTATCTGTATTGTTAATATTAATAACTTCATTATATTCTTCAGTTTCCTCGGTATCTTCAGTTTCCTCAGTATCTTCAGTTTCCTCGGTATCTTCAGTTTCCTCGGTATCTTCAGTTTCCTCGGTATCTTCAGTTTCCTCGGTATCTTCATTGTCTTCTTTAGGATTATTAGAATCCTTTTTCATAAGTTAAATTTAATAATATATATAGATGTATATATATATTATTCATAAGTATTTTTTTATACATTTATATGTATTCATCTTTATATTCGCTCCCCCAATAATAATTCGAAGAGACTGTTCTAACTATTCTATTTGTATATAATATAAAGTATGTGAATAGACATATGACCATTATCATAACTATTAATAATAATAAGTCCAAATATTTATCATCAGTATATAAATTAATTGTATAGGTACTTATTATTATTAATCCCAAAATTAGGATACATATTATATAAGTATCATAGTTTTTATTGTCATATCTAATAACATCTATATTCATATCACTGTCGTGCTTTTTATTTATGAGAACATCCTTTATGTGTTTTTTTTCATTATACGTATTTTTAGATAATGTCAATAATATATCACCAGTATTTTTTAATGATTCATTTACAATTGTTGGTTTTATTAAATTTGATAAAATAATTAATTTTGCTGCATTGCTATTTAAATATGAAACTACATAATTTTTCTTATGTATTAAAATTTCATTATCATTTTCTTTTTTCTTATTATATGTTATCGGTTCTTTAACAGATATACATTTATGCGACGATGGACACAAATCAAATCCTTGATAATAACTATTTTGAAATCCTTCTTCAATAGATAAACTATTTTGAAATCCTTCTTCGACATACAAAGTATTCATTATATAATAACTCATAATTAACACTATCATAACCCCAAGACACACTAAAGATATAGATTTTATGAGAGATTTTTCAACACCTGCGATATTAACTATTATTAAAACTGCTATCACAATAATTATAATAATTATATAAGAAATCATTTGATTAAATAATAAATTATTTTTTGATTTATATAAATCATATAGAGTTGAGGCATTCTTAATTTTTGATTTATACATATTAATATTCTGCTCGGCATTGCTAGTATAAGAAGTTATATTTTGATAATCATTGTGTAAATCTTCCGCTGTTATTTTAGTTATATATACATTATAATTTCTAACTTTATTAGGTATATTATCTATTAATATAGTTGAAGGATCATATACATTATTATTTTTTTGAAGAATTATTTTAACACATATTTTGCCCGACGCGTTATTATATGTAGCGAAATTTAGTACTTTGTATCCATTATCATCGTCGCCTATCTTTATTCTGTAATATTTATTAAAATCATTTGTTTTATTTAATATGAACATGTTTTTTATCGATTCATATTCTGTTTTATTAGTAGACATCGTACTATCCAATATACTACCTTTCTCTACATCATCATTGTTGCTATATATAATATAATCCCCATCTATATAATAACTATCTTTAAATAATGTGTAATATTGAATTCCTAATTCAGAAGAAGCCGAATCTATTGTTGGACTACTAGTATTCTCTATTTCATCATGTAAATATTTGTCATATTTCTTAAATACAGCAGCATTATCTTTACCACTATTAAGCGTTCTATATAATAAAAATTTATATTCTTTAGGAGGGTTACTCGTATCAAAAGGTAATCTATTTGTACTAGTACATGCAATACTGGTAGTAATTGGATTTGCCGAATACATATTTTTGATAAAATTATTAAATTCTAAATCACTGCAAGTTGCTTCGCCTGCTGTAGTTTTGTAATTGTTTAAAAAATTCTTTTCATAAGATATCGCAATAGCATTTAAAACATATTTATTATTAAAAAATATGTTAGCAGCTCTTACAGACGATAATAGCGTGGATTTAAAACATAATAAATAAATATGTAAATAATTAATTGTAGTTAAAAAAGCGTTCTTTTTAATATATTTAATAACAGTAATAAGATAAAACACTCTCTCTATATTAAATTTGTAATTATGTGTTGCCTGTGCTTCATAAATAGCACCGCGCGCAGTATTAAGTGTTACAATAGTACCTTGTGTTTGTACTGCCTCATATATTTTCAAATAATTAAAATAATATTCTGAACTATCAGCATTTTTCATAGTTAATTTATTGCTTTCATCAAATGTATTCGTAATAGTTCCGTAGTCAAGTGTTGAACCACTATGATTTACTACACTAACACTGTTTGAAGAAGTAGTACATTTAACAGTTATAATATTAGCAGAATTTAAAAATTTCTTTAAGTCACCTATATATAAATATATACCATTTATTGGGGTTGAATGATCTGATGAATTACTATTATTTATAAATATACCTCTAGGCGTATATGTGTCGTGGTGTGGTTTAAGTTTTTTTTCTACAATAAAAATGTTTGTAGATGATGAATATAATGAATCAAAATGTGACTTGTCATTTTTATAACAATCTTTAAGTGCTTCGATTATTTTAATAAATATTTCTATGCTAAAAATTGAATATAATATGTTATCTATTGCATATTGATCAGGTAAAATATTAGTATAACTCGCACCATCAAATTTAAAAAAACATAAATGATCTTTAGTAACAGCACCGGAAGTAATATGACCATTTTGAATAGTTATTCCGTCATTTCCAGAATGATGTGTTTGGTATAAATAAGGATATAAAGAATTATGTAATAAATTCTTAAAATCTGTACTTGCCGGTGCTGTTGTTGCACCATTATCACTAGTAGTTAATTTAGTAGCATAAGCAGCAGTAATATCTGGAAATAATAAATTAAAATTAGTTCCAAAATTTGCGCCACCACCACTATTATCTCCTTTAAATATCTTATCTTTTATATCAGTTATAGCTTTTCGTAATTCACTATAGTTATGTAAATCAGCCTCCGCAATATTACTACTTGATGCCATTAATTAATTTTATAATACTCTATTATTTTATAGATATAATATATTTATTTAAATACAAGATCTATATGAAAAAGATTCTCCGCTATTTTCATTATATCTGTCTATCCGGACTATATCGCCGTGTTTCAATCCTATCCATTTAGCGATAGGATCATTTTGTAATATAACGTGCATATGCATTTTACTTCGCGCCAAATATTCTTTCATGAACTCTTTGACTTCATCTTCTGTTAGTTTTGTATGTTTAGGAACATATTCATGTTTTGTTGGATTAAACATCAATTGTTGCGAACTAAAATATTGAAGATGACCGCCGTTTTTTTGAAAAATTTTATCGTATTTATTAAGTTGGGATTTTACTGCTGTTGATATTGATTCATTATTGAATACTATAATGATATTATTTTTACCTCCGTATTTATTAGTAAATTCGCTAATATTATCACTATCCTTTAACTTTTCTTTTAATTCGTTTATTATTGTTTTCCTCAAATTTTTAGAAAGAGCATATAAAATGCTCGTTTTTGACGTTTGAACATTAATAACGTGTTTATCTGTTTCAAAATCTTCTTTATTTAGAGATAAAAGCATCTCTCTAAAAGATAAAACATCATCGCCTCTATCAACAAGCATATCTTCTATATTTTTATTAATAATCTCGATATCCATATTATTTTATAATATTTATCTTATTATTATATAATAATAAAAAAGTCAATTTTTATTATTATATTATATATCTAATTATACAGCAAGTTGTCTTGCGGCTCTTTCGATTATTTTAGGGTCAATATAACTTTTTTTACATACGTTAGATGTGTTATGTAATTCATGAGATGTTAGTTCTATCGCTTTTTTAATGGGATTTTTCTCATTTTTACATTTATGTAAAAATTTGCTGAATAAATTGTTGGCATTCCAAGTACGCAGATCCTTCGTAGTTATATTAACCTTCAGTTTATCCATTAAATAATTATTTACATCATCTGAACTTATGCGCTTATTATTGAATTCAAAAATATAATTGTTAGTTTTAGAATTTATATTATTAACTTTTCTTGATAAATAATCATACACGTGTTTATTTTTACAAATAGCCGTATTCCGCACTCCTTTCTTTCCTACAAAATCAAATAATACGCAATTTTTACCATTTTCTACAAATAGTTTAATATGGGAATAATTTAGCGTTGTTATTCCGTATGATTTATTTTGTTGCTCGTATATTTTATTACCTATTCGAAAACCGCAAGTCAATATCAATGTTATTATAATCGCAATGATTTTATTTTTTTCATCGTCGGATTTTAAATCTTTAGATATGTGCTTTTTTATCTTGATAAAAAATTTATCATAACGCTCTATTTTATCATATTTCTTTTTGTTTTGCTCTTCTATATATTTTGAATTATATATAACCTGTTTTCTACCCTTACTATCATAACCATACCCTACTATTTTTTTATTGTTAATTATAACAACATTATTATAACAGGGTGGGATTTTTAGTTTTTTTATATCACTAATCTTGTTTTCATCGGTTATTTCATCTCCGTTTTTATAATTATAATATTTAAAACCAGTCAAATACGTCCCTACTCTTTTTATTTTCATATATTTATTTATTGTAAATAAATTATAAATATGATGTTGAAAAATGATATAAACATATAATTATATATGTATTCATAAAGTGAATATAATGGCATCAAAGAAAGCGACTCAAGTACCTCCTTCTCCGGCAACCGAAACTAAACAGGTTGTTAAAAAACAACCGGCAGTTAAATCGACTCTAGCGACAGCAACTCCCGCAGTTCCTGCCACTACCGCAACTCCTGTTTCTCTAACTGTTCCTAAAGCAAAACCTGAAGAAGTAGCACAATCGGGAGATACCGCTACTACCGAGGCATCCCAAGTTAAAGATAATGCCGTTTCTGTTATTATCGAAAAAGTAAATACTCTGTTTGCTAATTTTAAGGAAGTTCAGAATCTCCTCAAAGTATTGAGCAAAGATTATGAGAAACAACAGAAGATTATTGAGAAAGCACAAAAAAAGCGCCAAAATGCTAAAAACTCGCCTTCTGGTTTTGCGAAACCCAACAAGATTTCTGACGAACTCTGCGATTTCATTGGAGTTCCTCATGGAACCGAGAAATCACGAACTGACATTACTCGCTTCATCAACTCGTATGTTAAAGAGCACAATCTAAATAAACCCGAGAATAAGCGATTCATTCTTCCCGATGAGAAACTAAAGAAAATTCTAAATGTTGGCGATAAAGAGGATATCAACTATTTCATTCTACAAAAACTAATATCTCATCATTTCCCGCCTTCTGCTAGCAAACTTGCTGCGACTGCTTGATATAATACAAATGTATAAGATAAGAGTTAAAATTATTTTTTCAAATTATAATAATTATTATAAAAATTGATATAAATATATATTACGAACTATATTATAATAACAGATTGTTTAATATAAGATGAGCGTTCCTAAAACCACATGTGCTATTTCCAAGACAGCAAATAATGGAAATGCTCTTAAAACATCTGGAAGTTCAATTGTTGATTATTTTATGCTATTTGTTAGAGATTTGGATGTTAATGTGAGCAATGACTATATTGAAAAATGCTGGAAAGAGGATCCGCAAAAAACTGTTGCTATTATTTTCAATGGTCGCGACAGATTGAATGGTAAAAAAGAGAAAAAAATCGCAAATGACGCTATGCTCTGGTTGAGAAAAAATAAATTTAGCACATATATAAATAACATCAAGGTATATATTGAAAAATATGGGCGCTGGAAAGACCTACAATATATATGTTATAAGTTGAAAAATATTGAGCAGAAAGTAGAAATGAATATGATTGCTGAAAAATTAATTGAAGATAAGATTAATTTGGAAAATAATAATCCAGTATCTCTTTGTGCTAAATGGGCACCAAGCGAAAATGATAAATATGATAAGAGAAGACATTATGCCAAGAAGGTTGCCTCATTTATCTATGGTAGTAAAGATATGAATAAAATGGAAAAATACAGAAAAGAGTATTTGGTGCCTTTGAGAAAGAAGATAGATATTGTTGAAGCAAAGATGTGTGATAATGAGTGGGGGTCTATTAAATACGAGAATATTCCTGGAGTAGCATCAAATAGATTAAAGAAGGCATTTATTAAACATGATGAAGAAAGATATAAAAAATACTTGGAGGATGTTAAAAACAGTGTTAAGAAAATTAATGTTACTGGTATTCTTCCTCATGAATTGTCAGGTGTTTATATTAAGGACTTAGATAAATTTAAAAATAAGGAACTTTGCGAAACTACTGAAATGCAATGGAGAACGATTGTTGAGAATGTTAGAAAATCTGGAAACTTCGATAATGCGATATCAATTGTTGATATTTCTGGATCAATGTTTAACGCTAGAAATGGAAGTATTCCGGCACAAGTCGCTATAGCACTAGGTATTATTACTTCTTTGTGCTGTAAGGGTAATTTCGCTAATAAAATTATTACATTTAGCGAAAAACCGCAACTTGTAGATTTGATTAGTTCAAAAAAATCTATCGAATCAGACGAACCTATAGAAGTAGGCAAAAATGAAGATAACTATAAATTAGAAATTCCTACTCTTCACGAATGTATTACAAATTTGCTAAATATTGATTTTGGATTTAGCACTGACTTTCTAAAATGTAATGAAGAGATTATTAAATACGCTATTAAATATAATGTTTCGCAAGATAATATGCCTACAAAACTATTTGTATTTACAGATATGCAATTTAATAATGCGGATAGTTCTAATGATCTAGATACTGTATATCAAAGTATTGTTAAATTATATGAAACTAATAATTATAAGGCGCCTAAATTTATATTCTGGAATCTTAATTCAGACAGCGACAACGTTTTTCCGGTTAATTGCGATACTGAAGGGACTGCTATTGTATCGGGTTTTTCAGAGCAACTCCTAAAAATATTTATGAATTATGACGAATTTAAACCAGAGTTTATCGTGAATGAAATCCTCGCGCCTTATCTAAAGGATATCATTATTACCGACAAATAAATTTTATTATAATTGCTATACAATGTTTATATATTATATAAAAATTGACTTATTTTTTTAGTTTTTTAAATATATAAAACTATAATATGCAATCTGCAATTAGTAATTTTACCGACAAAGATTATTATGAAAATATTATTAGGTATTTGCAAGGCTATTGCGAACTCAAAAAGTTGAGTGAGATAAATAAGTCGTCTAATATCTTTGTTAATGAACGGACAAATTTAAAAAGTATAGTCAGTGATAAACGAAATAAGTATAATTGTGATATGTTGGAATATTATTTACATAGTAAGATTAGTTATGAACTTAATAATAATTATAATAAAACTATAAATATGCTTAAGAAAAGTACAAAAAACTACAAAATGCTTACAGATAAAGAATGGTCGTATTTAACATTTAAAAATAATGCCAAGGTATATACTAGATTAATGAATATACGATGCTTATCTTATTTAGAAGATGTTATTTCATATTATTTTAATGAAAAAAATAAATTTAATGCTGGATTAAACACAAAAATGATATCATTACATGTATCAAAATATTTATATAATATAATATTATCTATTGATAATAATTATAAATTAAAAAACGAAAAAATTGTATTATGGCTATTATAGATATACTATTTAATTGGAATAGGCGAGACCACCCATACCAGATAATATTCTCAAGACATTGTAATTTACAGCGAATATAAATATAGTTCCAGTAATTTTAGATGACAACGATAGAACAGCGGTGTCAATGCGAGACATATTGAGGGTGCCACTTGGTTGATGTTCTTCGGGTTTAAGAGCGAATGAATATACGTTGATGCCCTTGTGGTACATATCAGGGGTATTTTCGTGATGTTGATAGGGTTGGACTAATGAGAAATATTCGCCTTGTCTTGTAGTAAAGCGATCATTGCCGTTAAGCATTATTTTCGCTTGCATTACAGGGTTAGTTGAGGTTACATAGTTATTGTAGGTATTGTGAGTATCAGTAACTGCGGTTCCTGCGTTAGGATCTCTAGATGAAGTTGAAAAGTTATTCCAATATACAGATGCTTCGTTGGATTTTCTAATAGTCCATATAAGTTCTTTACAAGGATGATTGAAATTCATTCTTAGACTTTTCATGGAATCAGAATTATTTCCCGATGTAGTTATAGTATCGGTTCCAGTAAATTGTAATTGTTCTATTAAATATTCGTGAGATAATTGGGCAAATCTTCTGCGCTCGTCAGTATCTAAGAATATATAATCAACCCATAATGTTGGTTCGTCAAGAGTTAATACTGACTTTGTAGTAGAAAATATAGCATTATTATTTGCCTTACCGCCAGGTTTATCTTGTTCTTGGCAATAGTTAGAAGCATTTGAGTCGCATAAGTTATCGGCCGATTCATATTCAATATTTATTTTTACTTCGTGATATTGTAAGGCGATTAAGGGAAGCGCGAGACCTACATTGCGACAGAACCAGAACTCTAAAGGAACATATAATTCATAGGACGAATCGTTGGCCAATTGAGTGCAGCAATTTTCTTTATTGGCACCAATCATTTTATAGTATCCTTCGCGTTTGCCATAAGGTAAGGATAGTTCATTCCATATGTAAAGCCATTCTGAATAATGCTTATCTATGCGTTGACCACCTATTTCTAATTCAACGGTTTTTAATAATTTTTGTCCAACGTTAGGAACTAACGCTAATGCTTTATCAGCAGAAGTATTTTTTAATTTTCCGTAAAAATATACTCTGTGTATTAAATCACCATTGCGAGTAATTTGATAAGTAGCACGAGAACCTAGGGAATTGCTTCCTGAAGCAGTTTGTTGAATTGCTTCGATAGCGAAGTTAGTATGACGACGATAAACTACTTTGAAAAAGGTAATTTGAGGATTACCGGTTAAATAAACATCCTGAGCACCATAAGCTACTAATTGAAGAAGACCACCACCCATTTACGCTATATTCT
>JACCDO010399004.1_pt1 | contig 26340 bp, 32 predicted proteins | sample 7446101 | NCBI WGS metagenome assembly JACCDO01 (sample SAMN15323440, study PRJNA562643) | freshwater metagenome | isolation source: river surface water | place: USA:Blue River Watershed | collected 2017-08-16 | reverse complement strand
TTTAAATTCGTTTAAAAAAAATTAGTTCCCCCACCAGTAAATGGTAACAAATAAAAATAACCAAACAACATCAACAAAATGCCAGTACCATGCAGCAGCCTCAAAACCAAAATGATGTTCACGAGTAAAATGATTACAAAATACTCGAAATAAACATACAGCTAAACCACATGTTCCAACAAAAACATGAAATCCATGAAACCCGGTTGCCATAAAAAAGGTAGACCCAAACACACTATCTGAAATTGAAAATGGTGCCGTAATATACTCAAACGCTTGTAGCCCAGTAAATACAATCGCTAATAATATTGTATAGGTTAATGCAAGAATTGCATTAGATTTTGAACCCCAAACAATAGCATGATGAGCCCAAGTTACAGTTGCTCCAGATGTTAATAAAATAACAGTATTTAATAAAGGAACTTTCCAAGGATCCAGAATTACCATAAACGCTGGAGGCCAAATACCCCCTAAAGCTACGCTTGGATTAATACTAGAATGAAAAAATGCCCAAAAAAATGCAAAGAAAAACATGATTTCTGAAACAATAAATAATAACATACCCATACGTAAACCTTTTTGAACAATGGCTGTATGTTGTCCTTCAATCGTTCCTTCACGTATAATGTCACGCCACCATACATACATCACAAATAAAATCATAGAAATACCAAATCTCCATAAGAAATGTTCAGCATAACCATGCATATATAAAACTCCTCCAAACGTTAGCATTAAACCTGAAAATGCAGCGACTAAAGGCCATGGACTTGGATCAACTAAATGAAATCCGTGTCTTTGATTATTACGAAGAATTGCCATAAAAATATATAAAAGTTAGGCCCAAGTAGATTTGAACTACTGGCTTTACGCTTATCAGGCGTACACTCTAACCTCTGAGTTATGAGCCTTGGACAAGAAACCGAAAGTAATTCATGGTTTCTTTTAAAATAAAGCGTTTTTTTAATTTTATTTGACCCAATTTTGTTATGATAATTTCTTTTTTAAAAATAATTTTTTTTGTTTTTTTACTCATAAATGTTTACCTTACCAGCGATAATGAATATTTGAACGATTTGCTAAAGCTAATGTTGTATTTAACGTTTGTAAATTTAATAATTTTGAATTTTCACTTTTTAACGTTTGTTCAATTTCAAAAGCTAATTTATCCGAAATCGAAATATTTCGGGTATCCGTTTTAATAACTTGAAGTAGCCATTTTATAATTAAATAAGAACGTCTTTTTAAAGTAATTTGAAAAGGAACTAAATGAAAGCTACGTTTTACCCGAACTTTTTTTACTTCAACAAAACTATTTAATTTTAAAAATAGTTTTAAAAGAATTTTATTCATTGATAATGTTGTATTTTTTGAAACTTTTAAAAACGCGGAATTAATAATTTTTACAGCTGCTGTTTTATTTCCTTGTTTTGTCAGAACTCCAATTAATTTATTGTATAACGTTGTTTTATGAACCGATAAATATTTTTTTGCCATTGTTAAATTTTATTACTTAAACTTTTTTTGTACCATATCTCGAACGGGCATTTTTACGAGAGCGAACACTATGAAAATCATATTTTCCACGAATAAGATGATATTTACATCCTGGTAAATCAGGAACGCGGCCTCCACGCATTAAAACAACCGAATATTGTTGTAATGTATGACTTTCCCCAGGTATATAAGCTTCAACTTTTTTTCCATTTGAGAGCTTTACCCGTGCAACTTTACGAATCGCAGAGTTTGGTTTTTTTGGGGTACGAGTAAATACTTTTAAACAAATTCCTTTTTGTTGTGGATTTTTTTCTAGCGCTGGAGTTTTTGATTTAAAAATTTTTTTTTGTCGTTGACGATTTTTACATAATTGATTTAGTGTTGTCATAAAATCAGATAAAAAATAAACTCTTTAGGTAGGATTCGAACCTACGACCTAATGGTTAACAGCCATTCGCTCTGCCACTAAGCTACTAAAGATTTAAAAAATTAACCCTACTGATAGCGATGCAATTTTTAAATGTTTCGTAAAACGAAATATTTTAGGAATAACACCAAAAACGCGTGTTCCAATCAATCTATTCTTATTATTTAATAAAACGACTGAGTTTTCAAAAAATTTTAACGTTTTCCCTGAATAGTCTTTTAAATTCGATTTTGTACGAACAACAAGCGCTTTTAAAACTTCGCCTTTTTTAACTTTTGAGGTTGCTCGACGTTTACTTCGCAAATTTTTTACTGAAACGGTGATAATATCTCCAATAGAAGCATATCGTTTTTTATAGCCTGGGGCAACTTTAATACATGCAACATTTTTTGCACCCGAATTATCAATTACATTTAAATACGTATTTGTTTGAATCATAGATATAATATTATAAATAATTTAATTACCAAACGGCTTTAAAATATCCAGGCAGAACTCCAAATTGCATTAAATTTCGTAATAAAATGCGCGAAATTCCAAATGGACGAAAAACACCACGATTACGATTATTTAAAACACATCGATTCGTCATACGAACACGAGATTTTAAAGAAATTTTCTGTTTTACTTTTAAAAACGAGATTAATAAGGCAGTTCGTTTTATTGAACTAAACGTTGTTTTATTATTTAAAAAGTTAACAAATAAAAATTTATTAATTTTTTTTAATTTTTCAATTTTATATAAAGAATTACGAATTTTTAAATCATGGATTTTAGCAGATAACATAATAATCTTTTTACTCCCACTCTAATGCCCCTACTTCCCAAGCATAAATATACCCAGCAATAAGTTCTACAATAAAATCAATCATTCCCCAAAAGCCATCTAAATTTAAGAAACTAACAGAGACACACCATGGGAAAAAATAAACCGCTTCTAAATCAAAAATAATAAATAAAATTGCTACTAAATAAAAACGTACATCAAAAACATTACGAGCATCTTCATATGGATCAAAACCACACTCATACGCTGAAACTTTTTCAGCATCTGGATTATATGTACTTAAACGATATGATAAAAATAAGATAATACTCGCTAAAAAAATACTAAAAGCTAGTAAAATTAAAATTTTACTGAATTCTTGATAAAATAAAGTCATAAATAAATTAAATTAAGGGTGAATAATGGGATTTGAACCCATAACCATCAAAGTCACAATTTGATACTCTACCAATTAAGCTATATTCACCTACATGCAAAAATGGACAACAGTGGATTCGAACCACTAACTTTCTCGTTGTAAGCGAGATGCTCTACCATTGAACTAGTTATCCAAAGATATTATACAATCATTTGATTATAACCAAATGTTTTTTTTTGAAATTCGTGTTCCACTAGTTAATGTAACATAAACTACATAAAAAAAGAAGATTGCTGAAAATGCTGATACATATGAACCAAATGATGCAATTGCATTCCAACCTGCAAACGCGTCAGGATAATCTGGAATTCGACGTGGCATTCCTGCAAGTCCTAGAAAATGCATAGGGAAAAAGGTTAAGTTTACTCCAATAAAGAATAACCAAAAATGAATTTGTCCTAAAATTTCCGGATATTGTAGTCCAGTGATTTTTCCAATCCAATAATACCATCCTGCAAAAATAGAAAATACAGCTCCCATAGATAATACATAATGAAAGTGTGCTACTACATAATAAGTATCATGCATAACAGCACTTAAACCAGAATTTGCTAATAAAACACCAGTTAAACCACCAATTGTAAATAAAAAAATAAATCCTAATACGAATAACATAGGGGTCGTAAAGCGTAATGATCCACCCCACATTGTTGCAATCCAACTAAAAATTTTAATTCCCGTTGGAACGGCAATAATCATAGTTGCAGCTGTAAAATATGCTCGTGTATCTACATCTAACCCAACGGTATACATGTGATGCGCCCATACAACAAATCCTAATACTCCAATTGAAATCATAGCATAAACCATCCCTAAATACCCAAAAACTGGTTTTTTTGAAAACGTTGAAACAATATGACTTACCATCCCAAACCCTGGTAAAATTAAAATATATACTTCAGGATGTCCAAAAAACCAAAATAAATGTTGATATAAAATTGGATCTCCTCCTCCTGCAGGATCAAAGAATGATGTATTAAAGTTTCGGTCAGTTAATAACATCGTAATGGCTCCTCCAAGAACTGGTAATGATAATAATAATAAAAATGAAGTAATTAACACTGACCACACGTATAACGGTAAACGGTGCATTGTCATTCCTGGTGCGCGCATATTAAAAATAGTCGTAATAAAATTAATTGCTCCTAAAATTGACGCAGCTCCAGATAAATGAAGACTAAAAATTGCTAAATCTACTGAAGGTCCAGAGTGTGCTTGTACACTACTTAAAGGTGGGTATACAGTCCAACCAGTTCCTGCTCCTGCTTCTACAAGAGTAGATGATAGAATTAAAAATAATGAAGGTGGTAATAACCAAAAACTGATGTTATTCATGCGTGGAAACGCCATATCGGGTGCACCAATCATTAATGGAACAAAAATGTTACCAAATCCTCCAATTAATGTAGGCATAACCATGAAAAAAATCATTAAAATTGCATGACCGGTAACTAGAACATTATATAATTGATGATTTCCCATTAAAATTTGACTCCCAGGTTGCGCTAACTCCATACGAATTAACACAGACATTGTAGTTCCTAATACTCCTGAAAAAGCACCAAAAATTAAATATAAAATTCCAATATCTTTATGATTCGTTGAAAAAAGCCATCGTGATGAAAAATAGTATAAATTAGTCAACATTAAAAATCACAAACTTCTTTGCCATAAACAAAAATAAAAATCAAACAAAAATTAAGAAAGAAAGGATTTGAACCTTTAAACATAAGAAACTTTCCTACTGACTTTCTTTAATTGTTTATAAATAATTTTTTAATAAATTTAAATCAGGGATATGACGAACTAATAAAATCAAATCTTCCCAACTTAAATCTTCAAAATTTTTAATAATAACAATTGTTTGTGTATATAAATCATATTCTAAAAAGGAATAAAACTTATGAATTTTCTGATTATTAATAAAAAAAGTATTAAAATAATAAAAGGCTTCAGATTTAGGACTATTAAATGAAATAATATCACCTTGTTTTAAAAAAACATTACCTTTAATTTTTTTTGAATTAACTAATACTTCACCCTCATTAATAGATTGACGGGCCTGAAAAACCGTCTTAAAAAAAAATAATTGTGCTAAAAGAATATCAATACGATAATAAGGTTTTATTAAACAATTTAATAATAGTGCTTTTGTTGATTTATTAGCTGGTAATCTTACTTGTTTTTTTAAAAATGTAGCGGTAATACTATTATCAAACGACGTAATGATCGCATTTTTAAAATTTAGACCTTCTTTATAAGCTTTTTTTATTTTCTCCCAACTTTTTAGTTTTACATTAAAAATTAAAGGGTTTTTTCGTTTTGTAATTTTACTAAGACGTTTTAAATTTTTAGCTTGAAAATTTTTCCACTTAGATTGTTTAAAAGTAGTTACTTTTTGTGGAATATCAAAAATAAAAGGATTCGACTTAGAAAATTGTTTATATCGGGGTTGTAAACGCATAAATTAGTTAATTATTTGCTTTATGATTCAAAAGAATATCCAGTAGAATTACGACAAACAAAAATTTTTTAAAATCATTTAAATCATTATACAATTTATAACTTCCCCAATCATTATGTTCTAATTTAGTATTAATTTTATGTACTAAGAAGATATCATTTTGAACAACATTTTTTAACATTTTAGCGTTGTTTTTTAACGGATAGTTTAATAAAAGTAATAATTGATTTACAGATTTATAACATGGCTTTGTTATAAACGCATTTTTAATTAAAAATTGTAAGGTATCCGGAGTATTTTTCAAGAATAAATTTAAAATTCGGGTATATTGTTTATTTTCAACTAAAATTTGTAAAAATTTTTGTTGACTGTGTGAAATAAACTGTAAAGACCGAATTAATTGTTTTACACTTTTAATTACTTGAAAAACATCAAGCGCGGTTAATTGGGTCTGCTGATGTTTTGAAATAAATTGTGTATATCGTAAAAAACTTGGGGAATTTTTATCTAAAAGTAAAAAATCCGAAGTAATAATATTACTTAACAATAAATCTTTAATATTTTTCTGTTGCATATTATGTTTTTTTTATCTCTTTAAAAACTTTTACTTCATTTTTATACCAAAAACCTTTTCCTTTATAAATATCTGGTGCTTTTAAATTTCGAATTTTTTTTAGAAAGTTACCAACTTTATAAGCTTCAAACCCTTCAACACTTAAAAAAGTATTATTTATAGTAAGTTTTAATTCAGGTAATTTTGTTGAAATTTTTATAAGATGGCTAAACCCTAATTTTAATTCTAAAAATAATCCATCAAGGGAAAGATTTGCTTTAAACCCTAATCCTTTTAAAAAAAGTTGTTTACGAAAAGGTTTCGCAAATTTTTTTAACCAAGCGGTAAAAAAGGTTAACGAATTTAAAACAAGTGAACTCTGTAATGGATTCACCGCGTTTAAAAGAAGTAAATTATTTTCTTTTTTAACACTAAGAACCGGAGTTAGTTTTATATATTTTTTCGTTAAAAAAGAGGTTTCAAGAATTAAAAACCGAAAATTTTTAAGCGAACATAAAAAGACTTTAGGTTTTGCAGGTAAATTAAGAATTTTTTGCTGTTTTTGTATCATAAAAGGATTTTAAATTATAAATAAAAGGACTCCACCGATTTTACGTTTTTTACATTCCAATCCCGTTAAAAAGCCTTTCGAGGTTGATAACACTAAAATACTTTTTGTACTTGGAAGTTTTGCTAAATTTTTTAACGTTAAGTACGTAATTTTTACCGGGGTAGAAATAATTTTTAGACTTTTTAAAAGAGGTTTATTATAAATCGCACGTAACGTAATACAAATTTTTAAGTGTGATTTATTTAATATAACCTCTTCTTGAATAAAAAACGATTGGATTAATCCTTCGTTATATAATAATTCAGTTATATCTAAATTTAATTTGTTAAAATCAAAAGATAGGCTTTCTTGTTTAATTAAAGCTGCATTTTTTAATTTTATAAGGAATTTTATTAAAGTATTACTCATAAACGCTTTAAAAATTTTTAAAATTTGTCCAAAAGTGGAATTGAACCACTGACACATGGATTTTCAGTCCATTGCTCTACCACTGAGCTACTCGGACACGTATATTTAACAAACGAGTGTAGATTAAAATATATAAACTTAAGATATATAAATAAAGAATACATAAAGATATAATCTAATATGCTTATATATGTGTATATATATTATATATATACATATATATATATATATATATATAGTATATATATAATTAATATATAAGAAATGGTATTTCAGTTTCTCCTAAGTATTTGACGATTATACAAGATCAAGGTCCCCCTAATATGTTCTTCTTTTAATAACGTACTCTTTTGCGCTAAACTTTTTGATGAAAAAAATGAAAGAGCGCATTTTATAGGACTTGAACCTATAACAAATAGCTTAGAAGGCTATTGCTCTATCCAATTGAGCTAAAAATGCTTGAAAAGATTAAGTATACTGGGGTTTGAACCCAGGGCCTTTGGATTAAAAGTCCATTGCTCTACCACTGAGCTATATACTTGAGAAAACTTATTAGAAATTACCGAAGAGGGGACTTGAACCCCTATTCCTTTTGGAATTAGAACCTAAACCTAACGTGTCTACCAATTTCACCACTTCGGTTTTTATTCTTAAAAAAAGATTTTTTGTGTTAAATTTTTTTTTAAAATAAATGCATTTTTTTGATATCTCGCTTTAGGTCAAAAATTATTTATTTTTAAGGATAAGGTAGTTATTGTGTTATGAAATTAATAAAATTAAACCCCACAACAAGTGGGACACGACATCAATTAAAGATTCAAAAAAGTTTACTCTCGAAAACGAATAAACTAGGTAAAAATTCTATTTGCGGTTTAAAACAATTTGCTGGACGCAGTGTAGGAAATGGACGAATTACGGTTTGGCATAAAGGTGGAGCGTGCAAATCAAACTTTAGAAAAATAAATTTTTTTAATACAGAGTTTGAAAGTATTGTTATTTGCGTTATGTATGATCCGTATCGTAGTGCATTTATTTCTTTAAATTTTGATTTACACAAACAAATCTTTTTTAGAACGTTAGCTACCCATTTTGTTTATACAGGGTCGTTAATTTCGTGCACAGCGCAACAAAAAGAATTAAGTCTGGGAAATCGTACTGTGGTAAAGAATATCCCTACAGGTTCGTTGGTTCATTCGTTAACAAATTCTTACAACGAGAATAAAACATGTTATGCGCGTTCTGCTGGAACTTTTTGTCAGCTTTTGCAAAAAGGAATACAGCGCCATAAAGTGCGTCTTCCTTCAGGAAATATTATTACCGTTTTAGATAATGCTTATGCGACATTAGGTGTTGTTTCAAATTTACAACAAAATGCCGTAATTATTGGGAAGGCTGGAAAAAATCGTTTAAAAGGAATTCGTCCGTCTGTCCGCGGTATTGCTATGAATCCGGTGGATCATCCACATGGTGGACGAACAAATGGAGGTCGTCCGTCTGTTACTCCGTGGGGAATGCCAACAAAAGGCAAACCTACTGTAAAAAAAAAAAATTATGTCTAGAGCAATATGGAAAGGTTCATTTTTGAATCCCTCATTTTTTAAAAAATTAACGGGGCCAATTTGGGCTCGTAGTTCTTCAATTCCAGCATCTTTATTAGGACAAACGGTGTCAGTTTACAATGGAAAAGAATTTAAATCAATTGTAATAACCCGTGAAAAAATTGGATTTAAATTTGGTGCATTTGTAGTTACACGTAGCTTTACAAATAAATACAACAATTTTAAAACAGTCAAAAAAAAAATTAAATAACGTATGGGTCAAAAGTCAAACTTATTAACATTACGCGCAGCAAACGTTCAAACTAATTTACTAACTGAAAACTCTAAATTGTTTATTTATGGATTTCTTTTTTTAAATTTTTTTGAAAAATTATTACGTAAAAAAAATGTTTTACTCGTTAATAAAGAATTAAATTTTGAAGCTAACAAAGGGTTTTTAAATTGTTCGGTGTTTTTTAAATCTGTAAAACTTGTTGATTATCAACAAATAAAAGCGACTTCAGCTTTCATTTCATCGTCGTATTTACAATCTTTAATTACTAAATATTTTTCATTATTTACTAATAATGTAATTTATATTTCTTTTACAAATTTAAATAAAGATGTTAATCCAAAAGCGGTGCGTTTTTATTATCATAAAATAAAAAAATTTTTGAATTCATTGTTCGTTCGACGCTTTAAGCTTTTTATTGATTTTTTAAAGATTGTGTCACTATTTGAACAAAAAAAAATTAAAACTGATGTTTTATTATTTTTATTAGGACAAATTTTTAAAATTTTACCGAAACGTAAACATAATATTTTTTTAATTTTTTTAAAAGTATTATTTACTAGTTTGATTAACAATGTTTCGACAAAAAATTCTATCTTAGGCCTTAAATTTATCGTAAATGGTCGTTTAAAAGGGAAGCCTCGCTCGACATCCGCGATAATTTTAGTCGGATTAGTGCCCGTTCAAAGTTTATCGAAAGATATTGACTTTGCGAAATTACATGTAAATACAATACTGGGAGTCTTCGGATTTCAGCTGTGGGTCTATCGAAAATAAAATTTATGTTATTAAATCCGCGCAATTTTAAATATAAAAAACAACAAAAAGGAAAAGCCTTAAACAAAATACAAGGAAGTCAATCGTCTGGCTTAACACAATTAAAATTTGGCTCAGTTGGGTTAAAAGCCTTAACGCCTGGTCGTTTAACTGCAAAACAAATTAATGCGGTTCGACAATGTATACATAAACGGATGAAAAAGTTAGGACGTTTAAAAGTCAATATTTTTCCTCATACTCCTATTTCAAAAAAACCGATTGAAGTTCGAATGGGTAAAGGGAAAGGAAATGTTGATCATTATGTCTTTAAAGTAAATTCTGGTGTTATATTATATGAAGTTGAAACAGCCTTTATTTCGGTTGCAATTAAAGCCTTAAAAAGTGGGCAAATTCGTTTACCACTAAAAACTACTATAATTTTTAATTAAACTATGTTGTTTAAAAAAGTGTATCAAAATTCAGCCGTAACCGTTCAAACTTTGACTGAAAAAAGTTTATTAAGTAAAACTATTTATAATAAATTTTTTATTCGCAGTTCATTAGCGAAAGTAAAAACAATCAAAGTTTTAGACAACGGTAGTAATTTTTTTCATATTTCGGTGAAAAGTAAACCCGCCGTATTTTTTAAAAAATCGAGTTCAAAAAAAAATGTTTTAACGGGTCGTTCATTTTATGGGAAAAATCATCTTTATACTAATCAATTAAATAAACATTTGAAGTTTAAATATTTTTCTGTCCAAGAAACGAGTTCACCGGTTAAGACTTTTGAAATGCTTTTACAAAATACAAATCCGACTTTTTCAAGTGTGATTTTTTTAAATCCTTTAAAAGGTGGATATCGTATTTATAAATCGGGTGTAATTGGCTTTATTCCAAATCGTCATATTATCAAAACATCTACGAAAATCAATAAAATGTTAATTTCGAAACAAATTACTTTAGCATCAAATAATATTGTAACAAGTCAAAAACGTTTTAAAACTTTAAAAAAAAGTGTAATAACCAAAACTTTTTTTTTTCTGAAGAATCTATTTATTAAGACAAATACTGGTGAATGAAGATTACTAAATTAAAAAAATCTTTATCAATTATTTATTTTACTAAAATTAGTCTTAATTCGTCATTCTTTATTCTTAGCGAAAAAACGGGAAATTCTACTTTCGAGTTATCTTATACCTTTTTAAAACTTTTTTCAAAGCAATTTAATCTTAAGGATTTAAAATATCCACTTACTTTAACAATTATTACAAATTTATCGCAAATTTTAGAATTTAATGCACCATTTTTTCTAGTCAATTTTAAAGAATTTGTGTTAAAAACAAATACAAATGTTCTGTTTTATTCGTTAAAAAGTCTTAATAGTATTGTTACGTTTGAAAAGTTATTTTTTTTCAAACCCGATGCTTCTTTTGAGATTTTAACAACCTTAAAGAAATTGTCGACTACGAATTAACAGGTATACAGAAAAAGATATTTATGTTTAATACTAGTTTTCTACAAATAGTAATAGTGTTAGTTTTTGTTTTTTTATTGTTTGGTGATTTTCCCAAATTATTGACTAATTTACAAAATTTTAAAAGCTATTTCTTAAAAACAGATCTGAAACAATCAACCTCTCAGGAAAAAAGGGAATCGAACCCATAAATTTGGTTTTGGAAACCAATGCTTTACCATTAAACTATTTTCCTTATAAATTTTTTATACTTAGTGTAATAATTTTGGGTTTATTTAACGATAAAAAGGTTAAAATTTTATTATTCGCTTCGGTTTCGAAGGAAATAATTACTTGATAATGTTGTATTTCAAATTGTTCTCGGGCAGATTTATTTACGTGAGGTGATTTTAATAATGTAATTCGTTTTTTGGTAGTTGGTAAGCAAAATTGACTATAGTTTATTTCTAAAGCTTGAAAAATTTTGCTTAATGTTTTTAAATAAATTTTAACGGCTTCTTTATTTAAAGACTTAATTTTTAATTGATATGTTGTTTTCATATGTTTTATTTACGTGAATTAATTTTTAGACTAAAAGTTTTTCTTTTTTCTTTTGTGTTAATTGTATTTGTTTGTTCGATATACAAGAATAGTTTATTAGTACTGTTAAGTTTTTCCTTATTAAATAACTTTTCAACCTCGCTAACTGAGTTTAGTAATTTTATTTACACTCATCCAATTGAATTATTTAAAGTTTATTTATACTCGACGGTCCTAATTTCTAGTTTTTTAATTATTCCGTATTTTTTTTGGCAAGTATTAGATTTTTTTAAATCCAGTTTTACACAAATTCGATATACAATAATTAAACAGACGTGTGTTTATGGTGTAAGTTTTATTAGTTGTATAAATGTTCTTCTATTTACTTATTTTTTACCTATTCTCTGGTCTTTTTTTAAAACTTTTAATTTGGATGCTGATTCAACAAACACATTAAATTTTTTTTTCGAATTACGAGTTCAAGAATATTTTAATTTTGTCTTAGATTTTTTGTATTTAATTAATCTGTTTATAGTACTATTTATTTTAATAATTAGTATTGCTTCCATTTTTGGACTCGCAACATGTATTTATTGGAAAAAATTATTTATTTTTCTAAATATCATGTGTGCAACCTTTTTAAGTCCGCCAGATGTTTCGAGTCAATTAATACTGTTTGGAATTTTACATGTTCTGTTTGAGGTTTTAATTTTTAGTTTTTTATATATTCTAAAATTAAAACGAATGTATGAACAGCCAAAATTAAGACGTTCGTAACGGAAAAGAAGGGATTCGAACCCTTGATACATTATATGTATGTTGATTTAGCAAACCAGTGCTTTAAGCCACTCAGCCACTTTCCCTTATTTATTTAAAGATTCGTAAGCTTTTTTGTTTTTTACGTTTTTTTTTTGCTGGACGACATCCATTAAAATATTTTTTACTTTTAAAATTTACTATTAGATCCTTTTTTTTTAATTGACCTTGCAATTGCTTTAAAATTGGAATATAAATTTTTTTTGGGCTTGTAATATTAACGATAAAATATTGATCGGTCTTTTTTAAAGTTGTGATGTATTTTTTAATATTGTGTAAAAAAGATTGGATAATTCTTTTCGTAGTATATTTTAAGGTTTTTTTTGAGGTATTTAAATTACATTTACCTGAAGAAGTTGTATATAATGTTTTTTGATTATCACTAAAGGTACAAAATACATTATTTGGTTTTATTTTAATGGTAATACATCTTAAAAACTTTTGTAAGTAATTTTTATTTTCTAAATTTAAAAAATTAGGATTTAAAGTCGGATAACATGTAAATTTATAAGATTTACGGATTCGAAAAAAGCGAATTTTTCGCGGTTTTTTAATAAAAGCAACTTTTGGTGTTTTTATTAGTGGATTGATTGGTTTTAGCTCCACTTTTTGAGTAAGCGGTTTGATTTTTGTCGGACTACGATAAATATAATTTTTTTGTTGTTTTAGCATTTGTATGTGTTCGTTGACCTCTAACAGGGTAGCGTAATTTATGTCTAATTCCTTTATAACTTTGGCTTTTTACAGCAAATTCAATAAATTCTTTTATTTCATGTTGTAATTGTTTACCTGTTTTTAATCCTAAGAGTTGATTATTGATTAAAACTGTATGATCTTTTTTTAGAGTTTTTGGTTGTAAACGACTATTTAAACCAGTATATGCAAAAATTTGGTTAACTTTTTTTATACCAATACCGAAATTTTTTTGTAGATTATTTTTAAATGTAGGTTGAGCCATAAATTAAATTATTTATAATTTCTCTATATAGTCTTAAATTTTGTTCTAAAAAATCTTCTTCGTCTAGTGGTTCGGACATTGCCCTTTCACGGCAAAGACATGGGTTCAATTCCCATAGAGGATATTATTCTTTTAACTACTTTAATTTATGGATGCAATCGTTTTAAAATCTTTTATACCAGAAATTTTTTTGTCATTAGCGCTTTTACTACAATTAATGTTTAACGCACAATTAGTTAATAATTTACGTCTAAATTTTCCGTTAATCGATAAAGAAGTTTTTTGGCAAACTTTTTTCATTTTATTTTGTGTATTGATTCTTTTATATAATTTAGAAATAACTACGTATTTTTCTACCTTTTTATTTGTAAATGATGAAAGCAGTCGTTTAATAAAAATTTCATTTCTTTTAAGTGCTTTACTTGTATTATTTGTAATTTTACGTAGTTTTGCTTTACAAAATTTAAATTTTTTTGAATATTTTTCAATCTTTTTACTTTCAATCCTTTCATTATTATTATTAGTTAGTTCATGTGATTTAATTTCAACGTATCTAGTAATTGAAATGCAAGCATTATGTTTTTATATTTTAGCAAGTTTTCGTCGTAATTCAGCATTTTCTACAGAAGCCGGTTTAAAATATTTTATTTCAGGAGCATTTATTTCAGGGGTATTTTTATTAGGAGCTTCGTTAATTTACGCTGCTGTTGGAACCTTAAATTTTAGTAATTTACATATTCTTTTAGCCTTTTCGTTTAACACTGAATTAGTTTATATTAAAGCATGTTTAGTAATTGGAATTTTATTAGTAACCTTTACACTATTATTTAAAATTGCTGCAGCCCCTTTTCATTTTTGGGCTCCGGATGTTTATGAAGGTTCACCTTTAAGTTCAACTATTATTTTTTCAATTTTACCTAAAGTAGTCATTTTTAGTTTTTTTATCAAATGGTTATGTATTATTTCTGATCTTGTTTATGAGATTAATTTTATTTTAAGTTTTGTTGGAATTTGTTCAGTTTTTGTTGGGACATTTTTTGCGTTAAAACAAAAACGTTTAAAACGTTTAATGATTTACAGTTCAATTGCGCAAATCGGATTTTTAGTAGCGGCATTAGCGACCGGAACCATTGAAGGATTTTCAGCAATTTTCTTTTTTTTAACCATTTATATTTTAAGTTCGGTTGTGGTTTGGAATGCGATTGTTTTTTTTTATACCTATCAAAAAGCCACTAATTCTTTTTCTGGAAAACGTGAAACTCCATTATTTTTATCAAGTTTTTCCAATTTATTTAAAATGCATAGTGCCTGGGCATTTTCATTTTTAATTCTATTTTTTTCTATTGCCGGAATTCCACCATTTAGTGGTTTTTTAGCAAAAATTTTTATTTTATTTGGTTTAATCGAATCAAATCAATTAGTTGTTTCAATTTTCTTAATAATGATTAGTGCAATTTCGGTTTTTTATTATATTCGAGTTGTAAAAGTTATTTTTTTTGAATCGAAAGAATATCATTCGACGAATGATAATATTCAAACGGTTTTTAATAATGGGCTATTTCATACCGATTATTTAATTATCGCTGGGTGTTTATTTTTATTGATTTTTTTCTTTTTTTATCCAACGACACTGTTATTATTTTGTCAATATCTTGTATTAAGTTCGTTTTGGTTTTAATCTATGAGTTTAAAATTTAACAAAATCAATGAATTAAGTAAAATTATTCCGCTTTTAACAATTCAAGACGTTAATGAAGAAAAAAGTATTGTTATTTCTCATACCCAACTTTTATTTGTATTAAAATGTTTAAAACTGCATTTCTCGTATCAATATCAATTATTAACTGCAATTTCTGGGGTTGATTTTTTAGGGAAAGATTATCGTTTTAGTGTTGTATATGATTTACTAAGTTTAACTTTTAATTCACGGTTACGTTTAAAAGTTTTTATCAATGAAATTACTGCTGTACCGTCGGTAGTGTCAATTTTTAGAAATGCTTCATGGTGGGAACGAGAAATTTGGGATATGTATGGTATTTCTTTCGCAAATCATCCGGATTTACGCCGAATTTTAACTGATTACGGGTTTGAAGGACATCCTCTGCGTAAAGATTTTCCATTATCTGGTTATGTAGAATTTAGGTATGATGAAAGTAAAAAACGAGTTATTGGGGAACCTATTGAATTAACTCAAGAATTTCGAACCTTTCGCTTTGAAATGCCTTACTAAGTAAAAATTAAATATGCTTTTAAAAAAAAATGCCCTTAGTCGCGAATTAAAAAATTTTACGATTAATTTCGGTCCACAACATCCTGCCGCTCATGGAGTTTTACGTTTAATCTTAGAATTAGATGGTGAAGTGGTAGAACGTGCTGATCCGCATATCGGTCTTTTACATCGTGGTACCGAAAAGTTAATTGAAAATAAAACGTATATTCAAGCTTTACCGTATTTTGATCGTTTAGATTATGTTTCAATGATGGCTCAAGAGCATACCTATTCGTTAGCTATTGAAAAAATTGCCGGTGTTAAAATTCCGCGTCGCGCTCAAATTATTCGGGTTATTTTTGCCGAAATTACTCGTATTTTAAATCATTTGCTAGCTGTTGGATGTCATGCTTTAGACGTTGGAGCTATGACCCCTTTTATGTGGGCCTTTGAAGAACGGGAAAAATTAATGGAATTTTATGAACGTGTATCGGGAGCTCGTATGCATGCGGCATATATTCGACCAGGGGGAGTAAGTTTAGATATACCGTTTGGTTTTTTAAATGATTTATATATTTTTTGTAAACAATTTAATGTACGTCTAGATGAAATTGAAGAAATGTTAACTGGTAATCGTATTTGGAAAGAACGGTTAGTTGACATTGGAATTGTAAGTGCTAAAAAAGCTATTGATTGGGGTTTTAGTGGTGTAATGCTTCGTGGGTCCGGTTTACCATGGGATTTACGAAAATCACAACCTTATGAAATTTATTCTGAATTATCGTTTTCTATTCCAGTTGGAAATAATGGTGATTGTTATGATCGCTATTTGATTCGTATTGAAGAAATGCGACAATCATTAAATATTTTAAATCAAGCAATTCAATTAATGGAAGAAGGACCTATTAAAAGTTCAAATTATAAATTAAATCCACCATCACGCTCAGAAATGAAAGTTTCAATGGAAGCAGTAATTCATCATTTTAAATTATATAGTGAAGGGTTAATTCTACCATTTGGGGAAACTTATACGGCAACTGAAGCTCCTAAAGGAGAATTTGGTGTATATTTAATTTCAAATAATACTGAAAAACCTTATCGTTGTAAAATTAAAGCCCCTGGTTTTGGACATTTACAAGCATTAAATGATATGTCAAAAGGTCACATGATTGCGGATGTTGTAACTATTATTGGGACACAAGATATTGTTTTTGGCGAAGTTGATCGATAATTGCTCACAATATGAAACATAGCCAAAAGGAAAGGCATTCGTTTTTGATACGAAAGATTGAAGGTTCAAATCCTTCTGTTTCAAAAGAAAAATTTTATAGTTTGTCTTTTTTTTTACTATAAAATCTATGATTACAAACCAATTTTCAACCTCTTTTCATAATACAAATATGATTTTAACTTCAATTTTTTTAATTCTTTTATTTAGTTTGTTTTGTCTCTTTTTTATTCCTTTACGTAATCTTTTCTTAAGTAAAATTCTTGCCTTAGCTTCGACTTCATTGGTATTAATTTTATCATGTATTTTACTAATTAATTTTGATTGTAATAATTATTATTTTTCGAATGTTGTCACCTATTCGCTGGGTTCTTCTTTAATGAATTTTTCTTTTTCTTTTGGACTAGACGGTATTTCTCTATTTTTTTTCATTTTAACAAGTTTATTAATTTTTTTATGTATTTTATTTATTTGGAATGATTTACGTTTTAGAGAATTTGCCTTAAATTTAATTTTAATTGAATTATTGCTTTTATTAGTATTTTCTGTTTTAGATTTATTCTTATTTTATGTTTTTTTTGAAGCTATTTTAATTCCAATGTTCGTGTTAATCGGAATTTGGGGTTCACGTGAACGAAAAATACGCGCTGTTTATTTATTATTTTTCTATACGTTATTTGGGTCATTATTAATGCTAATCGGTATTTTATATATTTACTCAATTACAGGAACATTAAATTTAGAATATTTACTAACATGGTCGTTTACTTTTGAAGAACAAAGCTGGTTATGGCTTGCGTTTTTTTTATCTTTTGCATCGAAAATTCCTATGTTTCCTTTTCATATTTGGCTTCCGGAAGCACACGTAGAAGCTCCTACAGTAGGCTCAGTTCTGTTAGCTGGAATTCTATTAAAATTAGGGGTTTATGGATTTTTACGGTTTAGTTTAAGTTTATTTCCAGATGCTTCTATTTATTTTTCACCGTTTGTTTATTTATTATCGATTTTAGGTATTATTTATGCTTCATTAAGTGCAATTCGCCAAACTGATTTAAAACGTATTATTGCGTATTCATCAGTTGCGCATATGAATTTAGTAACCTTAGGTATTTTTAGTTTTAATATTATTGGGTTAGAAGGTGCAATTTTACAAAGTATTAGCCATGGATTTGTTTCTGGGGCAATGTTTTTATTAGTTGGTATTTTATATGATCGCTATCATTCCCGCTTATTATATTATTATGGGGGATTAGTTCATATGATGCCTATTTATTCTGTATTTTTATTAATTTTTACAATGGCAAATATTGCATTACCCGGAACTAGTAGTTTTGTAGGTGAATTTTTATTATTAGCAGGAATTTATAAAACAAATATTTTAAGTTGTATTATTGGGGCATTAGGAGTTATTTTATGTGGTGCATATTCGTTATGGTTATATAATCGAATTATTTTTGGAAATCTAAAAGTTGTTTTTGTTACTAAATTTAAAGATGTTAATAAAAAAGAATTTTTAATTTTATTACCTTTATTAATTTTAGTCCTGTTTATGGGAGTTTATCCTTCTTACTTTTCGGAATATATTCACCTGGCCGTTTGTAATTCGTCTTTAGTTACCTTATATTAAAGTTTATGTTTAATTTCTCTCATTCTAGTACTAATCACAAATTTAATGATTATTTGTCGTCTTGTGATTTAATTAATAAATATAATTTGAAAAATCTACATGATCGCCCTCAGTTAGAGCAAATCGTTGTTAATGTAAAATTAAAAGATTTTTTATTAGCTGCGGAGATTCCCGAAACGGAACAAACTCATGCGATTAGTCAAATTAAATCATATTTAGTAGTTTACACACTTTTAGGATTTATTCCTTATTTAAATTGTAATAAAAATGCGTTGTTAAAATTTTCGAAAAATTTAGATGTAAATTATTCATTAAAATTAGTTTTTTCAAGTTTTTCTGAAAAATCGAGTTTTTTAACATCTATTTTTGTTGATAATTGGACTACGTTAAAATTAGATAATATTTCTGTTTTAAATAAAATTCAAAGTAAAAAGTCATCGGTGGCTCCAAAATTTTTAGTAACCAGCACGTTACCAGGAAATGCCTTTTCCGAAGTTGGAGAATTATTTCAAAATCAGTCGACATTATTTAATGTTAAATTATTAAAATTTCATATAAATTTTTTAATTAGTAATCCGAAATTAAAAAACAATCATAATCTTATAAAAAATCTACAATTCTTTTGGATAAATGGCTGAGTGGTTTAAAGCGTTAGTCTTGAAAACTAATATATTTAAAATATCGTGGGTTCAAATCCCACTTTATCCTTTTTAAACTTGTTTTTAATTTTTTTTTTCATGTTGATTCTTATTGTCTTATTACCTTTGTTAGGTTTTTTTAGTGGAAGTCTGTTTGGACGCTTTATTGGTTTTGGAACATGTTATATTACAACTATTAATCTTTTTTTTTCGTTTTTATTATCATTATTTTTATTTTATGATATTGTTTCAAACGATATTGTTTATAAATTAACAATGGGTGATTGGATAATTGTTGACTCATTAAACATTGGTTGGAGCTTTTGTTTTGATAGTTTAACTGCTATCATGTTAATTGTGGTAACGTTTATTTCAACACTAGTACATTTATATTCTACTGAATACATGGAATATGATCCACATTTACCACGTTTTATGTCGTATTTATCATTATTTACCTTTTTTATGCTAATTCTAATTACAGCGAATAATTTTTTACAAATGTTCGTTGGGTGGGAAGGAGTAGGGTTATCCTCATATTTATTAATTAATTTTTGGTTTACTCGTATTCAAGCAAACAAAGCGGCAATTAAAGCGATGTTAATTAATCGTATTGGAGATTTTTCATTATTATTAGCAATTTTTGCAATTTATTTCATTTTTAATAGCTTAGATTATGATACCATTTTTAGTTTAACTCCGTTAATGTTAGATTATAAAATTTTAATTGGTGGAATTAAAGTTCCAGCGTTAGATATGATTTGTCTTTTATTATTTTTTGGGGCGATGGGTAAATCGGCTCAATTAGGTTTACATACCTGGCTTCCAGATGCGATGGAAGGACCGACTCCTGTATCAGCATTAATTCATGCGGCAACCATGGTAACTGCTGGAGTATTCTTAATTGCGCGTTGTTCTTATTTATTTGAATATTCACAGTTTGCATTAAATTTAATTGTTTTTATTGGCTCAGCGACGGCATTTTTTGCTTCAACTACTGGGTTATTTCAAAATGATATGAAACGTGTAATTGCATATTCAACTTGTAGTCAATTAGGTTACATGATTTTTGCGTGTGGATTATCAAATTATGAAGTAGGTATTTTTCATTTATCGAATCATGCATTTTTTAAAGCGTTATTATTCTTAGGTGCTGGTTCAGTAATTCATGCTGTTGCAGATGAACAAGATATGCGTAAAATGGGGGGTTTACGTAATTTATTACCATTTACCTATAGTATTATGTTAATTGGTTCATTAGCTCTAATGGGATTTCCTTTTTTAACCGGATTTTATTCTAAAGATACTATCTTAGAAGTTGCGTATGCCAAATACACAATTTGGGGTCATTTTTCGTATTATTTAGGGACGTTTGCGGCATTTTTTACTGCCTTTTATTCTATTAGATTACTATTTTTAGTATTTTTAGCCGAACCTAATGGCCATAAAGTTGTACTAATTAATGCTCATGAAGGTTCATGGCGTATGACATTTCCACTATTTATTTTATCACTTTTAAGTATTTTAATTGGATTTTTAACACGTGATTTATTTATTGGATTTGGTACCGATTTTTGGGGAATGGCACTATTTATTTTACCACAAAATTATATTTTAACCGATATTGAATTTATTGATTTATTTCATAAATTATTACCGTTAATTTTTAGTATTAGTGGGGCTAGTGCTGCATATTTTATGTATTCATTTGGGTTAGAGTATTTTTATTCAATTAAAAAAACTGTATTTTTTAAAAAAATTTATAATTTTTTAAATCGTAAATGGTATTTTGATCGTGTATATAATGAAATTATTGGCCAAAAAGCTTTAAATATTAGTTATCATTTTTCATATAAACATCTAGATCGTGGTATTATTGAAAAATTAGGACCTTCTGGAATTGTAAATACTATAAATACGACAATCACTCAATTAATTACGTTACAAAGTGGTCATATTTATCATTATTTATTTTTACTGTTATTTTTTACATTATTTTTTATTTTTTTTGTTTTATGTTTCTCGACTTTTATTAATTCGTTTAATATATACATTTTTTTATTTTTCTTTTCGTTTATGATTTAAGAAAAAAAACTCAGGATTTTTAGCTTACTTGGCGGAATAGGTAGACGCGACAGACTTAAAATTTGTTCCTTTTTAGGGTGTTGGTTCAAGTCCAATAGTGAGCATATTATTTAAAATACGTTAAATTTTTAGTTTTGTTAAACATTTTTTTAAAAGGGCTTAACAAAATTTTAATTTACGCTCAAACTCGAACTATATGTCTTTTACGTATAATCAAATTTGTGAATACTTTGTTCAAAATACCCTTGAATCCTCTAGTCGCTCTTTATGTGATGTTGCAGAAAGATGGCAATTAGGACTTCAAGATCCCGCAACTCCTGCCATGGAAGGTATGATTAACTTTCATAACTATATTATGATTTTTTTAATTGTTATTGGAGTTTTCGTTTTATGGATGTTATATAAAGTTGTAAATACATTTGATGAGAAAGTTAATCCAGTTTCCGAAAAATTTACGCATTCAAATGTATTAGAAATTATTTGGACATTATTACCTGCAGTAATTCTAATGTTTATTGCAGTACCATCTTTTGGACTTTTATATTCTTTAGATGAATTAATTGATCCTACTATTACATTAAAAATTGTTGGACATCAATGGTATTGGAGTTATGAATATTCAGACTATGCTACCTTAGAAGGAGGTGAAAGTTTAAATTTTGATTCATATCTTGTACCAACTGCTGATTTAAATGCTGGAGCATTTCGTCTTTTAGAAGTTGATAATCGTGTAATTTTACCTATTAATACGCATATTCGTTTATTATTAACAGCTGCTGATGTATTACATTGCTGGGCAATTCCTTCATTTGGTATCAAACTTGATGCCTGCCCTGGGCGTTTAAGTCAAGCTTCTTTATTTATTAAACGTGAAGGTTATTTTTATGGTCAATGTAGTGAAATTTGTGGTGTAAATCATGGATTTATGCCAATTGTGGTTCGTGGAGTTTATGTGGATACTTTTATTCAATGGATTTCTTCAAAATTAGATAACTTAATAATAAATTAAATATATGTCTTTAAATCGTTGGAATAAACATAGTCTTTTAGCTTTTATAGATTCACATATTATCAATTATCCAACTCCTATTAATTTAAATTATTTATGGAGTTTTGGATCAACGGCTGGAATTTGCTTAGCTATTCAAATTTTAACCGGTATTTTTTTAGCAATGCATTATTCTTCTCATGTTGATTATGCATTTAGTAGTGTTGAACACATTATGCGTGATGTTAATAATGGATGGTTAATTCGTTATTTACATGCAAATGGAGCTTCAATGTTTTTTATTGTGACTTATTGTCATATTTTTCGAGGATTATATTTTGGATCATATATGAATCCACGTGGTCCGTTATGGAATAGTGGTGTAATTATCTTTTTATTAATGATGGGAACTGGATTCATGGGGTATGTATTACCTTGGGGTCAAATGAGTTTTTGGGGGGCGACAGTTATTACTAATTTAGCCTCTGCTGTTCCAATTGTTGGACCAGCCATTGTAGAATGGTTATGGGGGGGATTTTCAGTGGATAATGCAACACTAAATCGATTTTTTAGTTTACATTATTTATTACCTTTTGTTATTACTGCTTTAGTAGGAGTACACTTAAGTTTATTACATACGCTAGGATCAAATAATCCATTAGGGATTAATAAAAATGTGGATACTATTTCATTTTATCCATATTTTTATGTTAAAGATTTATTAGCCTTTTTTGGTTTACTAGCAATGTTTACCTTTTTTGTCTTCTTTTTTCCTAATTTATTAGGACATCCTGATAATTATATTCCAGCAAATCCATTAGTAACACCTGCGCATATTGTACCAGAATGGTATTTTTTACCATTTTATGCTATTTTACGTTCAATTCCCGATAAATTAGGAGGAGTTGTTGCCATGGTTGCAGCTATTCTAATTTTATTATTATTACCGGTAATTAATACATCGGAAATTCGTAGCAGTAAATTTCGTCCAATTTATGGAATTGCCTATTGGTTTTTAGTTGCTGACTTTCTTATTTTAGGATGGATTGGACAACAACCCGTAGAAACACCATTTTTAGAGGTTGGAATGATCGCGACGGCCTTTTATTTTTTCTTTTTTTTAATTTTATTTCCAGTAATTGGTTTACTTGAAAAAGAATTAATGAGAACAAAAAATTAACTTTACTCTTTTTTTTTTGAATGTGATTAAATAAATTATCTCTTAAATACTGTTTATAAAACGTAAAATTATTGTTAACCTATGCTACCTATCAAAATAAATAATTCAAAATTTTTTGTAAAAAAAAATATTTCTATTTTAGAAGCGTGTAAATATGTTGGAATTACTATTCCACGCTTTTGCTATCATGAAACGTTATCCGTTGCCGGGAACTGTCGTATGTGTTTAGTTGAAGTTGAAAATAATCCAAAACCTATTTCTTCATGTACCCGTCCTGTAGAAAAAAATATGTCAATTTTTGTCGACACCCCATTAGTGAAAAAAGCTCGGGAAAATGTATTAGAAACGTTATTATTAAATCATCCTTTAGATTGTCCAATTTGTGATCAAGGTGGCGAATGTGATTTACAAGATCAAACTAAAAGTTTTGGGAGTGATTATAGCCGTTTTTTTTTTAATAAACGTGGTGTAGAAGATAAAAATTGTGGACCGCTTATTAAAACTATTATGACTCGTTGTATTCATTGTACTCGATGTGTACGTTTTGGAACAGAAATTGCAGGTGTTGATTTTTTTGGAACTTTAAATCGTGGAACATCGACAGAGATTGGAAGTTATTCTGCAAAAATATTTAATTCTGAAATTTCAGGTAATGTTATTGATTTATGTCCTGTAGGAGCACTAACTTCAAAACCGTATGCGTTTAAAGCTCGTCCTTGGGAATTAAAAGTAAATGAATCCATTGATCTTACGGATAGTACTGGAAGTAATATTTATGTTAATTTTAAAGAAACTGAAATCTTACGTGTTTTACCTAAACATAATTCAGAAATTAATGAAAGTTTAATTTCCGATAAAACTCGTTTTTCTTATGATGCGCTGAAAACTCAACGTTTACATAAATTATTTGAAAAAACATTAACGACGTTTGAAAAAAGCAATTGGCCTCATATTTTAGAAAAATTAACTACTTTATTAGTTAATAATCAAGGAACTTCAGTTCTATTTTTAATTAATGAAGAGTTAGATTTAGAATCTCTTACAATTTTAAATTTTTTACAAAATACCTATCCAAATACGATTAAAGTAAAAGTTGTTGCTAAATCCACTGAGACGAGTCACAATTCTTATGTAAGTTGGACCACGAATAAATTAGTGGAGGTCAAAAAAGATATTAAATATTGTTTTTTATTATCATCGAATATTCGTCTTGAAAGTGCAATCTTAAATGCAAAAATTAGAAATAAAGTTGTTTCTGAAAATTTTGAAACATTTAGTTTAGGACAAAATTTTAAATCAAATTTTCCAGTTAAATTTTTAAATGTAAGTGTAAAACATATTTTTAACTTTTTAGAGGGGAAATCTAAATTCGCATCATTTTTAATTGCTACCAAATCACCACTAATTATTTTAGGTGAAGCAATTAATAAACGCATTTCAAAAACCGTTAATCTTATTAATATTTTTAAAAAAATTAATCCTACGACGATTATCTTAGATATTAAAAAGTCAGCTAATACCGAAAGTTTTTCTGTATTACCTCTTCAACCATTTAATAGTACCGATATCACTCCAAATACGCATATTGTCGCAGTTAACTTAGATGATAATCTTATGGTACGAAAAGTTTTTGTAAATTCGAAAAATATTATTTGGTTTAATACTCATGGATCACAAATTGCTAAAAAAAGTAACATTTTAGTTCCTGTATTAACATCTTTTGAAGCTGAAAATATATATCTAAATTTTGAACAACGACCACAAAAATCATTACAAACTTTAAATGGTATTGGAGATGCTCGTGATATCAAAAAAATATTACAGGCAATATATTTTGAAAAATTACCCGCGCAACCTTCGGTTGGAGCATTCTCATTTTTAACTGAACTTGTAAATCATTCGGATAAATTTAAGGAATTATCAAATAAATTTTCAAAAACCAATAGTTTACAGTCAAAATATATTAACTCGCTTACTTTATTTAGTTTATATCCATTAAAAGCTGTCTATGAAAATTTTTATCAAACTAATAACTTTACAAAAAATTCGAAAGTAATGTCAGAATGTGCGCAAAATATTCAGAAAACAAATTTTAATTTTAAGAATCATATTGTGTAAGTAAAATGTACACTACAGATTGGATAACATAACGGTAATGTATAAGATTGCAAATCTTATAAAAAGGGTTCGATTCCCTTTCTAATCTAATAAGTAAAAAATTAACAGGAAAAATGGCTGAGCGGTTAAAAGCGATAGATTGTAAATCTATTGGAATATCCTACGTAGGTTCAAATCCTACTTTTTCCAAACTAACATACTTTGATGGTCCAGTTTCGTCCGCAAAAAGAACCGTTTTAAAAACTCCTCTTAGATAGAACAATCAATTCTATCTAAGAGGAGTTTTTAAAACGGTTCTTTTATGGAACGAAATAGGTTTCTACAGCATAGATTGCTGTAGAATAATAGTAATAAAAGTATACCCCCTTAAGTACAAGTCTCATAGTAATACCAGTCGAATTTAGACTGGATATTACTATGAGACTTGTACTTAAGGTATGTTGGGCTTAGTAGGATTTGAACCTACATTTTTACCGTTATGAGCGGTATGTTCTAACCCTTGAACTATAAGCCCTCTTTTTTAAATATTTAAAAAAGATTGATATTTAAATTAATTTTTTTATTCCAGCCACACGTTCCCGTACGACTACCTTGTTACGACTTCATCCCAGTTATAAATTTTATAATGATTTTAAAAAATAATAACCTTAAGTTAAAGACATTCGTAAAAATGAACATTTAACTAATTTTAGTATTTTTAAAAAATTTAAAATAAAACTCACTCCCAGCATGTGACGGGCGGTGTGTACAAGGTCTAGGTACAAATTCACCGTAGCATGCTGATCTACG
>JACCDO010444028.1_pt1 | contig 26344 bp, 28 predicted proteins | sample 7446101 | NCBI WGS metagenome assembly JACCDO01 (sample SAMN15323440, study PRJNA562643) | freshwater metagenome | isolation source: river surface water | place: USA:Blue River Watershed | collected 2017-08-16 | reverse complement strand
CATCCAATATGCGTACCACTTGGCCTCGGCGGATGCCGGTTCGTATTTGCTGGCAATAGACATAGGTACTGAGTTCTTAAGTTGCAAAAATAGCAGAAAAAGTTTGGGGGCGGGAGCCAGAAAGGAAAGAAAAAGGAGGATTGGGTAGTGACCGTGATTTGAATACCCAAAACCAAAGGATTCTGGAACCCTAGTACATAAAAAAAGCCGGGGATCCCCCGGCTTTAAATTGACTAGTTTTTTATTCAGTTTTTTTTTAATTCTTAAAGGAATTAAGGGTTGAAGTCCCACAAAAATCTGCTGTCCACAGTGGACCGTTTACCGTTGGCAATTTTATTTTTTGACAATCGGCAGTACAATTCGGCTTTGGAATTTGCCCCCATGGTGGATGGAGTTATTGGCTACAATCCCCTTGGTTTCGTCGTAATTGTTGCCTCCGGTATTCATGTTGCGGTCAAAGCGCGGGAAGTTGGAGCTGCTCACCTCAATGCGGATTCGGTGTCCTTTTTCAAAATAGTTGGAGGTACTCATGGGAGTCAATTTGATTTCGTAGACCTGTCCTTTTTCCATCCATACTTCCTTCTCGTACCCGTCTCGGTAGCGTACCCGTTGGATGGTTTCGTCTAGGTTGTAGGCGGTACCGTCTGGGTATACGTCGATCAGTTTGATGGTCACATCCGTATCCTTCACGTCTGAAGAGAGGTAGAGGTAGCTTTCAATAAAACCAGAAACTTCCACGCCGGCTTCCAAAGGATCTGTGGTGTATACCAAGATGTCTTCACGAAGTTCCATCTCTTGCTGATCCATGGCCCCTCCCTGTACGGCATTGCCGGTACAGCAAACATTTCCTCCATTGGAGGTCACAGGATTCATGGGGTCATACCGGTAGTTGTCTTGAGTACTCGCTTTTGGAAGCTTCGCCACTAACTTGCCATCCCCATTTCGGGTATTTGCCGCGCCTTTGGAATCCAAGAAGAAGGGGGTCATCACCGCTTCTTTGGGTGGCCAAACGTCCGAAGATTGCCATACATTTTTACCCATCGTGTAGTAGGTGACCTTGGGGAGTTTGGCAATGGTGTCGTTATCTTTTCCTTTTAGCCATCGGTCAAACCAAGCCGTGATCACTTCGTCGTAGTTCCAGCGCGCATCTCCCACACTTCGCTGTCCGATCATTGTATTTTCGGTTGCGCGCGTAAAAGAGCAATGCAAGACTGGAGCGATGACTAAGTATTGATTGTCCCGAGCCATCTGGCTGATGGCATTTGTACGGGCGTGATTGTATAGCGCAATGTTAGGTGAGGAGGAAACATCGTACCAGGACACAAACCACATGCTCGGGGTATCAAAAGGCATGTTGTCGTGGTAAAGTCCACCCTGGTACCAGCGCGGATCATTTGGCTTTCGGGTGATCATCTCTTCATAAATTCCTTTCGGGCCATGTACATTTTTCAAGATGTCTTGAACAGGGAGATGGGATAGGGCGGCTTTCCAGTCTACTTTTGGGTACTCTGGAGCCATATCGTAGAAGCGCTGTAAGCGAAGTAAATCTTCCTGACCAATCCCCGCTTGCAGTCTCGGGGCTAGGGGATCGTGCTGGGTGCCGTACAGCCAAGAGGTGAAAAGCATCTGTCCAGCACCTCCTCGGTACCAATTCCCTTGCTCCATAAACTTCCCGATTCGGCCTACTCCCGCACCATAGGCTTGGGGCACCAATGCGGCTAAAGCAGGGTGCTGTAGAGATGCGGCGGCCATTTGCCATTCGGCAGTGGAGGAGCAGCCGAGCAAACCAATTTTGCCATTGCTCCAAGCCTGCTTGCTCATCCAGTCGAAGGCATCGTAACTATCCGTGAGGGGCAAGCCTAGGATGTCCCAGTTGCCCTCAGAGAAAAATCGTCCTCGCTCGTTTTGAACGACATAGGCATACCCTTTCTTGACCCATTCCAAGGCGGTCTGTAGGGTGCGGGAATTGAGTTCCCCATTGCCGTACGTATTGAAGTTGTAAGGGGTCCGAGAAAATACGATCGGTACGGGTTGATCCCCTTTTGGGCGATAGATGTCTGTGGCAAGGCGGGTTCCATCCCGCATAGGCATCATCACTTTTTGATCGATGATGGCAACTTCGTCCAGTTGAACCAGTACCGATTTTTCCTGTGCAAATCCAGGTAGGATAGTTCCAGAGAAAAGCAGGAAGGAGAGAAGGAAAAGAATTTTTTTCATGGTCTTTTGGGTAAAAAGGGGGGTTGGTTTGCTGACCTAAAGGCAAATGCTCAGGTAAACAGCAGGTTACTAGAAAAGCAATTCCTAAGATAAAGGAAAGCGAGGCTAATTGTTGGTGTAAGGTGAAAATTTTGAATTAACAAACTCATTTTTTTCGTGTTAAAGAAGGGTAGGCATTCTTGAGGTTTTTGAATTCAAGGCTTATGCCTACCTTGTAGCACGAAAAATTTTTACTCATGCCCACTTCTTCAACTCCAGCGATGACTACCTGGGTGGAACTACCTAAGCACACGGACTTTACGATATACAGCCTTCCTTTTGGGGTGTTCAAAAGCAAAAAATTGAGCCCTCGAATCGGTATAGCAATTGGAGATCAGGTCATTGATTTGAGTGTATTGGACCAAGAAGGCTTCTTTGCCAACCTCTTTCTTCCGGAAGGAATTTTTTTAAAAGACAGCCTGAATGAATTGATCAGTTTGGGTAAGCAAAAAACCAAAAAAATCCGCGAGCGGGTACAGCAGTTGCTTTTGCAAGAAAATGAGGAGCTGCGGACGCATTCCATTCGAGGCAAGGTGCTTATCAAAAGCCAAGAAGTAGAAATGCTCCTTCCTGTTAAGATTGGGGATTATACGGATTTCTACAGCAGCATGGAGCATGCCACCAATGTGGGTAAAATGTTTCGTGATCCAGAAAATGCATTACTCCCCAACTGGAAGCATTTGCCGGTAGGCTACCATGGACGCGCTTCTTCCATTGTGGTCTCTGGTACTCCGATTCGCAGACCTAAGGGGCAGTTTAAAGATGCAAACATGGACAAACCGGCTTTTGGACCAAGCCGGAGCATGGACTTTGAGTTGGAACTGGCCTTTATTACAGGAAAGTCTACCCAACTAGGCGATTCGGTATCTACCAAGGACGCGGAGGACTACATTTTTGGGATGGTCTTGTTCAATGACTGGTCTGCACGAGACATACAGGCCTGGGAATACGTCCCTTTGGGGCCCTTTTTAGGAAAAAATTTCGGATCCTCTATTTCTCCTTGGGTGCTGCCTTTGGAGGCTTTGGAACCTTTTCGAGTACCAGGACCGGTGCAAGATCCCGAAGTATTACCCTACCTAAGTTGCAGTAAGGATCACAATTTTGACATTCAATTGGAGGTGGTACTGCAGCCGGAGGGTCAAAAGGAAACAAAGATCTGTACCTCCAACTTCAAGTACATGTATTGGAACATGGCCCAGCAGCTGGCGCATCATACGGTGAATGGATGCAATATTCAAGTAGGAGATGTGATGGCCTCCGGGACGATCTCAGGACCTACTCCAGATTCCTTTGGATCCATGCTGGAATTAAGTTGGCGAGGCACCAAACCTTTGGTACTCGAATCTGGACAGGAACGAAGCTTCTTGCAGGATGGGGATACCGTCGTGATGCGGGGCTTCTGCGAAAAAGATGGAATTCGCGTAGGCTTCGGAGAAGTTCGCGGCAAGCTATTGCCTGCTACCTAAACATAAAAAAAAAGGACTCTGAGAAAGAGTCCTTTTTTTATGGAGTTCCTTACTTTTTAGAAGGGATTAGTGTTGCAAGTTTCTCGGGCTCATCCGTGGTGATAAAGTCTATCCCTTGTTCGAGGAGCCAAGCCATATCTTCCTCCTTGTTGACCGTCCAAGCATTGGTGGTCAGGCCCAAGGCTTTTGCTTCAGCGATCCACTGTGGCATGCGACGTAGGAGAGAGATATGGTAGTCAAACCCAAAAAATCCTGCTTCTTTCAGTTCCTGGGGAGATTTATCTCCATTCAAGTAAGCCACATTGGCTTTTGGATCGGTAGCAATGGCTTTGACTCCTCCTTCGTAGCTGAAGGTGATGTAGTCTACCCAGGCTTGGGCACCGAGTTCCTGTACTGTTTTTACAGACAATTCACCTACCCGCTCACTTCGCTCCACGCTGATTTGGGAGGGTTTAAATTCCAGGATCAATTTGGTGCTTTTTTGGGTCATTCCTTCTGTCAGATAGGCCTTGAGTGTGGGTATTTTTTCACCGTTGGAGAGGGTCTTGGATAGTAGTTGCTCGTAGGTGGAGGTTTCGATATCCATGCCTTGAAGTTCGTGGTCGTGGTTGACTACTAAGACTTCGTCTGCGGTCATCCACACATCAAATTCGCTGCCTTCACAACCAAGGCGGATGGCTTCACGAAGGGAAGCGATCGAGTTTTGGGGTAGTTCTTTTGCTTTCCAAGCCCCACGGTGGGCGATAATTTTGTTTTGGATAAAGGTAGACTGAGCCAAGATTGGGTGTGAGAAAAAGGTTATCAAAAGAAAGGAGAAGATGATTTTTTGCATGGGAGGGAGGAACTAGATTTTAGATTTAAATGTAACAAAAATCTCAGGAGGTAGAGGAGATTGCCGGTAAACTTCACCAAAACTTAATCGCAATGATTTTCCAAAATTTGATCTAAAAAAAAACGCCCCGATTCTCGGGGCGCTATGATACTCATTTGGGTTAATCGATTACTTAAATCCCAAATCGATCAAGCCCTTGTGGCTGATTTTGATGGCTTCCATGGGGTCTAGATCGAAAGTTTGGTCTTGCTCCACCAAATAGAACTCCATTCCAGACTTTTCCTTCTGGGCAAGGATGGATTTGAAGTCGATGGTACCCGTTCCAACAGGCGCAAACTTGCCCTCTTTGTCCATGTCCTTTACGTGCCAAGCCTTGAATCGTCCTGGGTATTTTTCGAAATAGGTCAATGCATTCGCATTGGCTTTGGTTACCCAATAGAGGTCCATCTGGAAGTTGACCCACTCAGGGTTGCACTTCTCGAGCAATACTTCTTCAATGACGGTACCGTCAGCGAGCGGCATAAATTCAAAATCATGGTTGTGGTACAATAGCTTCAGGCCAGCTTTATGGCATTTTTCACCAATTACATTCATGATGGTCACCAGTTCGTCTGCAGTGCCTTTCATGCCAAGTTTATTCGTGACAGGATCAACCGTAAACATGCCCATGGGAGGGATGGGAACCACAAAGTAAGAGATGCCAGCTGCTTTTACGTCTGCGATGAGTTGGTCTGCATTTTCCAAAGTAACCATGCCCATGTGCGCAGAAATGGCGGTTAAGCCGAGGGAATCTAGTGTGGATTTGAATTGGGCAGGAGTCATGCCGTAAAATTTACCCTCGGCATAGTCCGCAGATTCTACATAGGCATAGCCCGCATCCGCAACTGCCTTCAGGGTTGCTTTGGGATTGATGGCCATGGAATCACGGACAGTATAGAGAGCAAGTCCGCCAACTTGGTCTGTGGTTTCAACCACGGTTTCTTCGGTAGTTTTGGCTGGACCGCAGGAAATGAATCCTAGCACTAGGACCAAGAAGATGGAGAGAGAAAAGGTTATTTTTTTCATAGGTTGGGCATTAAATAGAATCCAATATACTCTTTTCGAAGTAAAATGAAAGTTCATTTTTTAGTAATGGAAGACTGAGCCTAGGATTGGTTTTATTCAAACCCAAATAGCACTGGAAAAAGAAAAATCACAATGGCTGTCCAAAGCAGGTAAATCGGTAAGTAACGTACCAAGGTTAGACCTACTTCTTCTAGTTTACTTTTTCCTCTTACAGTCAAGATTAATTGACGAGAAACAAGTATCAAATGAATCATCATGACTAGGTTTACACCAAGCACTGCAAGTCGATTGGGTGTTATTCCCCATTCTGAAATTCGGAAAGCAATGGCGGAAAGTGCAATGCCATTTACTATTGCGGTAATTACTGAAAGAAATACCAAGACAAAAGTCATCAATCCATTTTTTTTCTCCTGATAAGATTCCGCTACAGAAAAGAAAATTAAGGCCATAACACCCATCAATAACATATTGAAAAGTAAAAGAAACTCTCGGTCGTTATAGGGATCTTTTCCTACATAGATGATGCCTCCCAAGTAAATCAACAACATAATAAGTACCAAGGGGCTAAAAATTTTGGCTACAATCGGTGGTACCTTACTTACCAATTCTGGGTTGGTTTGAGTAATCAAGGTAGCCAAAAGCGGAGAAGTAGCTAAACCATACACTACGATGTAGTCGAAATAAAACTCTTCAATACTGATACCAATTAAGCTAAACAAAGGAATAGTAATTCCAGTAAGAATTCCAGCCGCTAGGAGCAATATATTTCCTACAATGATGGTCTCTCCATTGTAATTTAAATAGGCCAAGCGCTTGCTGAGATCGGTTAGTTTTGAACCAGAAAAAACAAAACCTAGCAAGCCCCATAAAAATAAAGGAAGATGAATGCAGGCCAAGACGAGTGTGTCGCTATTCTCGTTATCAGGTAAGAAGTTGATGTAAACTGCGGCAACCAAAATACTTACTATTGGGAAAATTTGAGCTTTAAAGGGTAATTTATTTTTTCGTATAAAATAGGCACATAGAAAAGGGAATACGATAAAACTTAAGTTTCTAGAGAAGAAAAAATCCTCCCTGAGATCAAAAAATACTGGAAATTTGGCAAGAGTACCCGCCAAAGCACCAGCGATAACAATAAAAATCCAATCGGATTTACTTCCCCAGCGGGTACTCTCAGATTCGTAATTCAGTCGTTCGTACCAAGCATCTGCCACAGGATGTCCTTGGATGCTCGGATAGAGTTCGTTAAAGCTTTTGGTAAAAGCGCTTTTGTTTTTCCGGTAGCGCTTTTCCAGCTCTGCTGGCTGGTCAAGAAGGGAGTGAAGGGATTCATTCATGGTGTGAGAGATAAGTTAAAGAAAAATTTTGAATTAAGCTCGTTTGTCAGGAGGCCTTATTTAGATGGATAAGTTGTTCGAGAAATTGTAAATGGGCTTGAAATGCTTTTCTGCCTTTTTCGGTGGCAACATAGGTGGTTAGGGGCTTTCGACCCGAAAAAGACTTTTCAACTAGGAGGAATTCAGCTTGCTCCAAGTGCTTGAGATGAGAGGCCAAGTTTCCGTCGGTCACTTGCAGTAATGCCTTAAAGGAATTGAAGTCGTAGCGTTCATTGACCATCAGGATGGACATGATGCGTAAGCGCAGCACGTTGTCAAAGGCTTTGTCGTACCCTTCTTGGATTTCAACGCTCATGACGGTAGTACATCAGCGTTCCATAAATTAGGTGGAATACCCCAAAGCCTAAGGCCCAACAGAATAATCCAAAATCAGGAAAGAAGGCAGCAATTAAGCCTAAGGCAAGTTGGGTAAATCCCAAGTTTCTGATTTCTCCTAGGGTGAACTGAGCAGATTGCACCAAGCCTATGCCGTAGAATAGGAGCATGGCTGCAGGAATAAGCTCGAATGCAAGCTCGTGCAGTAGAGCAAAACAAAAGAAACCTCCAAGGGCTACGGGGAGAAATAAGGATTGTAAAAAGCGCTTGCTTGCGGGGGACCAAAAAGGTTGGGCCTTCCCAGCACCCTTCTTTTTGCTCAAAAAATAAGCCGAGGCTACAGCAGCGATCAGAGTGCCTAAACCTAACATCAGTATTCGATTCAATAGATTTCTGAAGGAGAGACTTTCTGTTCCATCGCTCCAACTGCTGTTTGGAAAATAGATCCAGTACCAAGCTATCCCTGATGCCGCAAGCGCATAGATTCCTGCTAAAATTCCGGAAAGTCCACTTAAGGAGAGGAAACGCGTGCTGCGCTCCATCATGGATTTGATTGCTGCTAATTCGTCTTCTGGCTTTTCCATTTTAAAAGTACTTTGAAACACAAAGTAAATTACTTGATTTTTAAATTCCTACTACAATCAAAAAAAGATGGGGTAGGAAGGGGATGCTCGTATGGCTAGGGGCTTGTCGACCCTCGCTGTGGATTGGTTTACAAACAATCAGCGTTTTTTTTATTTCATCTGCGTGAAAAAAGTGCATAAAAAAAGCCCCTTTTGGGGCTTCTTATTCATTCAATGTATCAAAGATTACTGGAACAAATGCGGAGCAAATTGGCTCAAGTAGACCCGCCAGTTTCTCCAGGTATGTCCACCCTCACTTTCCACATAGGTGTGCGGCATCTTCATCCCCTTCAATTTCTCTAAGTACTCCTGATTGGCCTTGTAGAGGAAGTCCGTTTTGCCGATGGCGATCCAGTACAATTTGTACCCGTTGTCTTGTTGGGTCTTTAAGGTTTGGTCAAAATTACTGTAAACTCGACCGGTAGCATCTTCTCGAGGCATGATGGCAGCGGAAAACAAGCCAATGTAATCAAAGGTATTGGGGTAGTAGCGGGAGATGTGTAGCGTATGAAAGCCCCCCATGGAAAGCCCTGCGATTGCGCGCTGCTTCTTTTCTGCCTTCACCCGGTAGTTGCTCTCTACAAAGCGGATGATGTCTTCAAAGGCACCTTCGTAGGTTCCATCCATTGTTTTAGGGATCATAAACTGAGGTTTGTAGAAGTTTTTGCTTCCCTCTCCAGGTGCGCCGTCTTGGATGACATTGCCATTGGGCATCACGACGAGCATGGGCTTGGCCTTGCCTGCAGCAATCAAGTTGTCCAGAATCTGAGCCGTCCGACCCAAGTTGATCCAAGCCTCCTCATCTCCTCCAGCACCGTGCAAGAGGTAGAGTACCGGATAACTTTCCTTGGAAGTTTCGTATCCTGGCGGGGTGTAGATGGTGATGCGTCGATCCATGCCCAAACCAGGAGAATCGTACCATCTTCGACTCACGGTGCCGTGTGGAATGTCATTGGTCTTGTACAAGTCGCCCTGACCTCCACCGATCAAAAAGAAGTTGGTGGCAGTACCCACGTCACGAATCAGAAAGGGATTGCTTGGGTCGGTTAGGGTAAGCCCATCCACCACAAAGGAGTAGGCATAGAGTTCTGGGTTTAGGACGCTGGTTTTATAGGACCAAACTCCGTTGGCATCTTTGGTAAGGGCTACCTTTCCTGGTCCATCCATTTGGCCCATGGGGGTATCCATTTTTACCGGAGGGAGAAAATCTCCAGTCACTTGAACCGCCTGTGCATTGGGAGCAAAGATCCGAAAGGTGACGGTATTGTCTTCATGAACTTCCGGAGATTGGATATTTTGTGCTTGGAACAGGGCTTCTTGCGCAGAAGCCGCAAATCCGAAAAGAAGGCTACTCATTAGCAGGGTGATCAATTTTTTCATAAAGGGTTCGGGTTTGAGTTGCGATGAAGTTAACCAATGCCTGAGTAAGTGCAAGGGAATTTTTTTTGAGTGGAGTATGGTGGATTTTTAACCTTTGGCCCTTCTGAATCAAAAAAGTAATTTCAACTGAACTTTTTTTCTTGTTTTTAAGTATATACCTTTAGTGGTACCGAATCAGACTCCATTAGATAATGAAACTACTATCCCTGAAACTAGACGAACCCATTTACAAGGAAACAGAGGAGATTTTGAAAGAAAAGGGCATTCCAAGAAATCGCTATATCAATGAAGCCTTGGATTTTTATAATCGTTACCATAAAAGAAAAAAAATAGCCAAGGCATTTGCTAAAGCAAGTGCACTAGTCCGAGAATCTTCCATGGAAATCAATGCTGAATTTGATCAACTAATTGATGAAGAGACAATTTGATATTTGGCTCGTTAATCTAAATCCTGCTAGAGGTACTGAACCTGGAAAAATCAGGCCTGTTGTGGTCGTCCAAACTAATTTTTTAATTCAATTGAATCATCCCTCAACGTTGATTTGTCCAATTACTTCTCAACTCATAGCCGAAAAAAATGTGTTGCGCGTGAGATTGACAGGAGGAAAAAACACAGGCTTAGACCAAGACTCAGAAATATTGATTGATCAACTTAGAGCTGTTGATAATTTACGCTTTTTAGAGAAGCTTGGTTCCTTAGAAAAAGAAGAAGTAATTGAACTGAAAGAAAAACTGGGTTTAGTACTTGATCTTTCTTAATTGTTTTAATTTCCATTTTTTGATTTTTCAAATTCTTTGGAATAGCACAACATTTATTTCCTCCCATCAGGCTTCCCCAAAAACTTCATTTGTCAATCCCCACTGTCCACGGTATCTTTGCAGTTCAAGCAAAATTTGAAGCCGTGGCAACTAAAACCGTCAACGTAGGTTTGGTCCAACTCTCCTGCTCAGGGAATGTGACCGAAAATATGCAAAAAACAACTGCAGGCATACGCGAAGCCGCCCAAAAAGGTGCGCAGGTCGTGGTCCTACAGGAACTCTTTCGCTCCCTTTACTGCTGCGATGTGGAGGAGTACGACAACTTCAAATTGGCAGAGGCGATTCCTGGCCCTTCGACAGGTGCCCTAGGTGCACTCGCCAAAGAATTAGGCGTAGTCATCGTCGCTTCCCTTTTTGAAAAACGAGCGGAAGGCTTGTACCACAATACCACCGCCGTCCTTGATGCCGACGGCTCCTACCTCGGTAAGTACCGAAAAATGCACATTCCGGACGACCCAGGTTACTACGAGAAATTTTACTTTACCCCAGGAGACCTGGGATACAAAGTGTTTGCCACCCGCTTTGGAAAGATCGGCGTATTGATCTGCTGGGACCAGTGGTATCCAGAGGCAGCGCGAATCACTTCCCTCATGGGCGCGGATTTCCTCGTGTATCCAACTGCCATTGGTTGGGCCAAAGCTCAAGATGCAGCCACCAACGAGGAGCAATACGGCGCTTGGCAGACTATACAGCGCTCCCATGCTGTGGCCAACGGTATTCCTGTGGTATCGGTCAACCGTACCGGTGTGGAGGGAGAAATGCAATTTTGGGGTGGTTCCTTTGTGGCCAATCCATTTGGTCGCGTGACCTACCAAGCTCCACATTTGACGGAAGAAGTTCACGTGGAGACCTTGGATTTGACCGGTTCGGATCGCTATCGTACGCACTGGCCATTTTTGCGTGATCGTCGAATCGATTCCTATGCGCCGATTACCAAGCGTTTCCTTGACGAAGAATAGGCCATGCAGCAACGTATAGATTTGTCCAAAGGAGGACTTGTGACTCCGGCGGAACTAGGGTATTATTTTCCTGCTGAGTTTGCTCCGCAAAAAGCGATATGGCTCAGCTGGCCTCACAAGGAAGATAGTTGGCCAGGAAAAATCCAGACTATTTATTCTCCCTACGCCCAATTTGTCAAAGAAGTTGCCTCAGGGCAAGAGGTGCACATCAACGTAGCCGATCTGGCTATGCAGGCCTTTGCGAAGCAACAGTTGGAACTGGTAGGAGCGCGAATGGATCGGATCTACTTTCACTTTTTCCCAACAAACGATGCCTGGTGTCGTGACCATGGTCCTGCCTTCTTGATCAATCCTGAAGCTGACACCCCAAAGGTATTGGTGAAGTGGAACTACAATGCTTGGGGAGAAAAATACCCGCCGCATGACCTGGATAACCAGATCCCGATTCATATCGCGGAAGCCTTGGGGATTCCGTATTTTTCACCTGGTATCGTCATGGAAGGAGGATCGGTAGAGTTTAATGGAAAAGGAACTTTGCTCACTTCCAAGGCCTGTCTCTTGAATCCCAATCGAAATCCGCACCTCAATCAATCCCAGATTGAGAAATACCTCTGTGATTTTTACGGGGTGCAACACATACTCTGGGTAGGTGACGGTATCCTAGGAGACGATACGGATGGGCATATTGATGACATCACACGCTTTGTGAATGCGGATACGGTAGTGACCGTGGTAGAAGAGAATAAGGCAGATGGGAATTACGAGATCTTGCAAGAAAACCTTCACCTTCTTCAGCAGATGCGCTTGGAAGATGGCAAGCAATTAAATGTGGTCGAACTTCCCATGCCTGGCCCAGTCATCTGGGAGGAGCAGCGACTGCCGGCCTCCTATGCCAACTTTTACATTGGCAATGAGGTGGTGGTGGTGCCTACCTTTCGCGACAAAAACGATCGACGTGCCTTGGATATTCTTAGTGGCTGTTTCCCTACTCGTCGTGTGGTGGGGATCGATAGTACCGACATCATTTGGGGATTGGGATCTTTCCATTGTTTGAGTCAACAAGAGCCAGCTGTGTAGCTAATCCCTCAATTGTTTTAACTTTAATCCTGCGATTTATGGAGGATTTTTAATTTTTCAGGTCGTTAGTAAAACAAACGACTCTGATTTTTGATTTTGTAAAAAACGTATTCTATGAAACAGTCTCTATTCTTTCTTTTAGTCTTGGCAATGGCTTCTTCTTGTGGTGTATTCCGTACGGTCCGCACCAAAAACATCGCTTACATGGAAGCTACTGCTTCACTTCCACAAAAAAGCTTGAACGTATTTGCTCCAAAGAAGGCTAAAAATGCACCTGTCTTGATTTTTATCCATGGAGGAAGCTGGCACAGTGGAAGAAAGGAGATTTATGATTTCATGGGCAATCGCCTTGCTGCAAAAGGGGTGGTTGCAGTGATCATCGATTATCCCTTGGCACCAGCTTATCAGTTGCCCGCTATGGAAAAAGCCAGTGCATTAGCCATTCAATGGGTGAAGGAAAACATTTCTTCCTACGGAGGGGATCCAGCCAACATCTATGTGTCCGGACATTCTGCTGGAGGGCATTTAGCGGCTTTAGTCGCGGTTAAGGAAGAACCTTGGAAGGAATTGGGTATGAAAAACCCCTTGAAAGGGGCTATTTTGAATGATCCTGCTGGTTTGGACTGGTATTGGTTCCTGACTGAAAGAAAGGAGAAATACAATGCAGAAGATAATTACGATGCTTTTACCAATGATCCTGTGGTATGGAAGACCTATTCTCCCATTTATTTCTTGGATGAAAAGGAGCTTCCCATGTTGGTCCTTGAAGGGGAGCGCACCTATCCAGGAATTAAGTTGACGGTGGAGCGCTTTCGTAAAATAGCTGCAGAAATAGGGCTAGATCTCGATTATTCCTTTTATCCAAAAACCAAACACATCCCGATGGTGACACAGTTCTATTTTCCTTGGAGCAAGGGATATAAGGATGTGTTGAAGTTTATGGAGGTAGGTCAGTAATTTAGTTTTCTTTGGTCGGGTATAAATTTTTGGCCAACTTTATTGGAGAAGTAGTTTTCTCTTCAAAAACACATGAAAGGTAGATCCTCTTTTTCCCTACTTTTAGGTATTCTGATTCTCCTATTGGGAGCGTGTTCTCTTTTCATAGAGGAAACTTTCCTAGAAGATGGAAAAAATATCCGGATGGTATTTGACGAAGGTTTGAATGAAGATTCCCGGTTTAGACTCCCAAAAGATGCTAATGGCTATTATTACATGACTTTGACAAAGCCGGGTCAGAATATTCAACGTATATCCATGCGGCTCCTAGATGGGGATAAAATCGTGGACACGAAGTGTTGTGGGCCTCGTCAGAAGATAACCTGGAGTAGCAATCTGTATTGGTGGATTCTGGCAGGAGATACGGTAGCCAATATTACCAAAACCTATTTCAACGAATTTACAGGCCAACTCCAGTACTCTAATTTGCCTCCCTTAATCAATTGGAAAGATGAGTTGGTGCCTACGGTGAATTCCTCGGCTTACACTGATGAATTTACTGGTCGAGCTAGTACTGTAATTGCACCTATCGGTAAGATGAAAGGAGATACGCTGACTGTTTATGCACGGTATTATCACAGCGTTGCAAGTTTCAAGAAAAATTCCAGCTTTTATACTGCTGTGGGTTCCATGGAGATTGTGGATTCTGTAAAAATAGTGTTGAGGTAAATTAGAATATTTTTACCTCAACAAGTATTTATTTTAGCACAGACCTCAATTTTTTAGTTTAGAAAATCTAGCTCAATCCATCGAAATCTTCCTGACTCAAGTCGTTCGATCAATCGCCCATAATCCTCTTCCCAAAAAGGAGAATCGTAATTCAATTCCGTAAAGTTCTTTTCGACCTTAATTTTGGCCACATAGGTTTTAGTGAGTTGGCTATACTTTCTATAGATTGTTTGGTAAGCTTTACGAAACCCAGGAGAATTTTTCAAGTAGGTGTAAGTTGCGGGTTCCTGGTTTTTGGCAAACAATAAATATTCTTTTATAAAAAAATCGAATTCAAAAAAAGCGGTCATCTCGCTGGCGCTGTGTTTTACCCATTGATTGAGGTAATCTGAACCAAACAGCTCTTTGTATACCGGCAGCATTTCATATTGATATTTGGAACCTAAGTAATAGGCATTAAATTCATCTAGCAAGCCAATGACCCCGTGTGCTTGCGTGGAGCTGTTTCCTTCAATGTAGGTATCGTAACGGAAGGTTTGAAGCTCGTAAGGAATGATCTTGGAGAGTTCGTTGGAAGGAAAAATATACCCCTCCTCAATTTCTATCCAATATTCTTCTCCAGGAGCATGATAAAATCCTTGTTGGATATTTCCAAACTCAATCGTTTTGGTACAATTGCAGTTCATCAGTTCAGCAAAATGGATTAATCCACCATAAGCATGGCCGATTTCATGTACATTCGTAGACATGCTTACCAAGGCGCTTTCGTAATCTCTGTCATCCAAGAAATAAAGAGCATCGGTACTTTTTTTGGAGGAAATCACACTTTCTCCTCGATCAATTTCTAGCTGGCTTGGAAGATTATCGTAGGACTTCAATAACTGTAGTGAGGAAGGAGAATGGCCTTGCATACGGTCTAAAATCCAGGAAGTAGCATTCCCTTGAGAATGCCCAGGCAAGGCGAGGATGATTCCTAGAAAAATAAGAAGTCGAGTTTTGATGCTCATGAACGGATTAGCAATGGTGAAAGCGATCAAGATATATTGCCTCTGGGGAATTGTTGAGGTTAATAAACATAATTGAAAACGTGCCAAATGGCAACAAATTATTCCAAGCGCACTACCTGACCCAAGTTCAATTAATAAGAATCAAAAGGATGGCGAGTTAGTTAAATACTATTAGCATAATTTTTATTTATAATATAAAATTTATTTTTCTATATTGTTGATGAAATAGGTGTAAAATTTAAACGATTGTCTAAATCTTCACTAGAATTTCTACGAAAATCAAAATAAAAAAAGACCACGTTTGTAGTAACTATGACCTTGTTTTCCCTCTTGGCTGGTTGCACCCGTCTACTTTATGTGAATGTTTAATAGCCTCAGGAGGAGACCCCGCTAATGATAAGCCTTCTGGGTGCAAGGATGTAATGGAAAAAGGTTATGGAATCACAACTCCTACCTTGGAGCAGATGAAAAGTGATTACTACAACTGTAAAGAAAATTAATTTCTATAACACCTTAATTTAATTAGTTAAAACCTAACTAACTTTTGTATGAAAAAACTTAAATACGTGCTCCTAATGCTAGTTTTTGGGGTACTGACGGCCTGTGGCGGTGGTAATATTACTAAAGAAAACTACGATAAAATCAGCGAAGGAATGAGTAAATCAGAAGTCGAATCCATTCTAGGGAAAGGTGATTCTCAAGCCTCTTCAAGTTTTGATGGGAGTGCTTTTGGAGGTGAATCCATGAACGCTGAAGTAATTACTTATGAGAGTAGTAGTACAAGCATTAAAATAATTTCTATCACCTACATGAATGGAGTAGTTCAAGGAAAAGCTCAAACAGGTCTAGACTAACTTATTAAATTATGAACGTAGATATCAAATGTGTCCAATGTGATGAAATTCTTACATTCGGTATGATGGCTAAACAATCCATGAAGCAAAGTGCCAAGCAGGCATTTGATTGGAAGGTTATGCTAGGATTAAAAAAAGTAGAATGGATTCCTACCTGTGAAAAATGCAATTGCAGCGGGAAAGAAAATTTTTGCTGCCCAAGTTGTGGGAGTACTGAAATATGGACTGAAGATATTCTAAAAAGCGGGAATATTACCCATAAGTGTTCAAAATAACGGAAATGCTTCTCTAATTTACGGGAAGCATTTCTGTTTTTAGGGATAACTTAGCAGATGGATGCTAATTTGTTTTCCCAATCAAAACTAGATTATTCAAATAAGAACCTACCCATTATACCTAAGGGTATTTAGATTCAAGTTAAATCAGTAACAAGTTTCAAAGATGATGAGAAGATTTTTCCTGATAATTACATTGGGCCTTTTATTGGTTTCCAATCTTTCATTTGCTAGAACTAATTCTCCAGATACTGTACTAATTGGGGCCTATGTTTCTTCTTTACATGATTTTGATATTGCAAGTAATTCTATCAATGCTGACATTCATATTTGGTGTTTATACGATGACGAGAATTACTCTTTTGAGAATGAATTAGAGTGTCTTTATTGCAATGAGTTTAATCTTACCGGTACAAGTATTGATGATTTGAATGGAAAGAAGTGGTTTTACACCAAAGCGACTATTGATAGTAGACAAAAGTATTTAACCTCTAGTTTTCCTTTTGATACGCAGAAAATTGTATTTGGCTTTGAATCTTCTGAGTACACCACTGAAGATTTTGTGTTCAAATCCGACATTGCAGGCTCAAAATTAGACTCTATAGTTTTGAGCCAATTTGATGAGTGGGAGATTGAAAACATTGAGTTCCGAAGTTCTTCCACCAATTACAACACCTCCTTTGGGGACATTGAGACCAACTTAACCTCTGTCCCTAAATTTGAAATTATTGTGACCATAAAAAGATTAAGTTCCTGGTTAATCTTGTTCAAATTAATCACAGGGATAATTGTGGCTTTCCTAATTTCTTCCTGTGTTTTCTGGATTAAGCCTGTCAATACGGATCCGAGATTTGGATTGTGTGTGGGTGGTCTATTTGCAGCAATAGGTAATAAGTACATTGTAGAGAGTATCGTACCTTCAACAAATGAACTTACTTTATTGGATTACTTGCATAATATCACGTTTATCATCATTTTTTTAATTATCATCACGTCGGTATTTTCACTATTTTTGTATGAAAAGGGAGATGAAAAGTCCCAAAAAATCTCTGGAATTATTGATACGGTTTCCTTCTTCTTATTTTTGGCCATTTACTTATTCTCCTTCACCTACCTCATTGATTCACATTACCAATTCTAGACCATGAGGAATCATTCGGTTGATTTTTTTAGAGGTGTCGCGATTTTGATAATGGTTGCGGCTAACTCCTATCCTTACATATTCCTTGAGCTCCCTTGTCCCTTGCTGGTCAGGGTTTTGTTTTCTACTGCAGCCCCTATTTTTATTTTCTTAAGTGGCGTTTCATTAAGGTTTAGCGAGGAAAATGGAAAATCCACCTTGAAAACGATTCAAAGGATATGTCAGGTCTTGTTTTTTGCAATCTTGATAGATGTTGTGATTTGGGGAATTGTACCTTTTTACACTATGGATGTTTTGTATCTGATATCATTTTCTTTGATTACTATTCTAGGATTAAAGAGGCTGCCAGATTTTTATGCGTTACTGGTATTTGTTTTGAGTTTTTCAATGACACTATTTTTTGTGCAATACTACAATTTCAGTCTGAATGAAGTTTCTGCATTTGAAATTGGTGATGATTATCTCTTTTTAGATGCAGTAAAGCATATTTTTATAGATGGTTGGTTTCCCATTTTCCCTTGGATAGGTATTTCCATACTGGGTTACTATTTCACTAAGCATCGCCTAGTCTTCAGTAAGTATTTGAATCTAGTTCTCTTAATTGGGTTTGCGGGCGTCGCCGGGTTTCTTTTTTTTACCTTGGAAGGCGCCTTTTCATTCAATTTACCGAGAAGTAATTACATGGAAATTTTCTATCCGGTTACCCTTCCTTTTTTTGTATACATGGGCAGCATTTTTTTATTGGTGTTTTATTTTATGCAGAAGAATTACTTAACCCGCAATTACGTTTGCTTGCTTGGTACCTATTCTTTGGCAGTGTACTTCTTTCATCCCGTCTTGCTTCAGTTTTATTTACCAATTTTTAATTTTGAAAATACACAACATACTTTTTTGACCTATTTTCTGATTTTTTCCTCTCTTTTCCTGTTGGTTTTTGGTTACGTCTCCTTACTTAATTTTTTCGTAAAAAAATCCGGGAAACGATTTCCAGTTATCAAATTTTTGCTTGGAATTTAAGTTGTAATATTTATTTTAGCTAGGTCAATAAACCTATTGATTAACAATAACCAAGGTTCTTGAGTGTAGGCATTCATGCAGTAGCAATCAATCAAAGACTTGCGGGCTGAAAAACCTTAAGTTTAATATTCTTAAATAAAAAGGTATGTGTAAAATTTACGGTGGATCATCCGGATACACGGTTGTAGCTCGAGTCGAGAATGGTAAAGTGTACAGTGGATCCTCTGGATACACGGTGATCGCTCGAATTGATGGTACAAAAATATATTCAGGATCATCAGGTTATAGCGTATTGGCTCGTGTAGATGGGCTAAAAATATATGGAGGTTCGTCTGGTTACAATGTTATTGGTCGAATCGAGGGCCAGAAATGTTATTTAGGATCCTCTGGGTATACGGTAGCAGCAAGAAGTGAAGGGTGTGGTGGGATGAGCTTTGCGGCGGGAGCAGCTGCTGCGGCTCTGTAATAAAGATTTTTCCTAATCAATTTTTTAGTTTGTCAGTCAGGCCTATTGCTTATTCTTGAAAAAATTGAATGAAGGAATTACGGTTTCAGAGCTTTTGAAAGTGCAAAAAGCGCATTTAGATACCTTCAGGTAAATTTCAAAAAAAACAGTACTTATCAGGATTGGCGGGTATAGGGGTAATGTGAAAACACAGGACTCCTAGGAGCGCCAATTCGTTTTTTCAGTGACCCCTAGTTCAAAAAGTTAAACTAAGCTTTTTGGATCAGGTATCAGGAAGATTTATTGCGTTTCATGTTTCCTGAATCCAAATCTTTAAACGTAGAATCTACGAAGTATTGGTTCTTGGAATCCCTACCAAGGAGTACTGAGGTGTTTTTTTGTTCCATTAGTTTGTAGTCAATATTGATGCTCTCGAAAAGTAAACAAGTATCGCTTTTTCTAGGTTAGTCGATGTCCTAGAATAGTGTCTTGAGAGTTAGGTGAGTTTGGAAAGGTGTCGGGTTTGATTTTTTTATTGAATTTAAAACGTGATTAAAATCTAGATTTTTATTTATCAATAAACGCTAAGCTGAGGATATTCAATTTCCTGAAGCAATTCGAAACAAGAGTTAAAACCCGAAGCAAACACGATTTACACGATTTTATGTATTGTGTATTTCAATTTGTTCTTTTTTTGAAATATAATTTTTTGAAAAATTAAAGTCGGAGAAATATGAATCCAAATTTAAAAAAGTCTCAAAAAAATAGTTCGCACTCATTTTTCAGCCTTTCCAAAAGGGTATTTTTTGAAAGAGCATTTAGATACAATTTTCTAGCAGTTTATTTTCTGACCCTAACCCTTGCCTATACCTCGGGATACAAGAAAATATCAATTGAGGTAATCCAAGAAGATGCGCTTATAAACAAGAACCCTGTAATTACTTCGGCAAAAATGATTACACCTGGGGTTCTTGAAATTCAATTTAAAGCCCCTTTGGAAGCAAGTATACTAAAATATGAATATGCAGTGGATGGTGCTCCATTCTGGAGCAATGTAGAAAATATATCCTCTCCACTTCCTGTAAATGGAGCGAATGGAACAATGACCATCCCTTCATTTGATGGCAAATCATCAATTCGAATTAGAGCAATCAGTTCTAATATGGTTTATTCTTCGGAACCTTATTTTCTAGCAAATTCGCTCTCAGAAGCTCTACCAGCATCAAAGTAAATTAGGTGATTATCATTCTCATCTTATTCTGAAAAAGTATTCAATGAGAACTACTTATATCTATTTTTTCTCTCTTCTAGTTGATTCTTCCAAAAGAAAAAAGTCTAGTTAAATGAAGAAAAGAACTTTTAAAACCCAAACTTTAATCAACCTAGCAGCTTCCTTATTTTTATTTCTTTTCTTAATTTTTTTAATGGTGAAACGAGAACCACTTGACCCTTGCGATTGCGTAGAGTTGATGGTGGATAGGCCAGGCAGTTCTTTAATGGAAGGGGAGGTAAGCCAATTAAAGTATCAAACCAAATTGACGGAAGAGCAAATTCAAAAGCAACTAGATTGCGAAAAGGAATTTCAAAACTATGTTCGTGCGAATTCCTTGTGTAATTAGAAAACAATTGATAGAGAATTGAAGAAAACTGAATGAATAGGTAGCACTTCATTTCCAAACACACAGCGACTAGCTTTTTTAATTTTTTCCAACACCTTCCCACACTCTAGTTCAATCGTGCGGTCGGTGGCTTTGGCAATTCCCTTAGGGTAGTCTAAGATCAATAGTACTTGTCCAAGTGTTGAAAGGTAGTAGGAGCAGCCCGTTTCGAACTTTTTTCCCTTCTGGTAGTTTCTTGTATATGAAAACACTTATATGGATAGCTGGAAGTGTAATCATTCTAGGTGGAGTGATTTCATTTTTCTCATTTCGGTTTAAAGGCATCGAGACTCCTAATTACAAAGTCATCAAAACCTTGGGTGATGTGGAAATCCGAGAGTATCCCCAGATGATTCTCGCACAAACCAAATTGGGTGGCAAGCGCTACGAATCCAATGGAAATAATGGCTTCGGTGTCGTGGCCAATTACATTTTCGGAGGCAATCAACAGCAGCAGAAGATTGCCATGACCGCTCCAGTAATCATGAATATGTCTGATTCGGATGCCTCTATGTCTTTTGTGATGCCAAGTCAATACCAATTGTCTGATCTTCCTACACCCAACTCTAATGCCGTTTCCTTGGTCAGTCAAGATTCCATGAAACTGGCAGTTTTACGTTTTGGGGGATTCAGTTCCGACGAAAAAATCGCAAAGCATGCTCAACTTTTGACCCAGGTCCTTGAAAAAAATAACATCCGCACGAAAGGGTCACTACTATACATGGGCTACAATGCCCCTTGGGATGTGATTAACCGCCGAAATGAGGTGGCTTTCCAGATAGATTAGTTCCTTAGTGGTTTTAGTCCTTGACCTAAGTTTTAGTACTACTATAGGGTGATGTCTTCTAAAATTCGTATTTGATCTTTCCTACTGATTTTTTTAAAATGGAATCGATTTTTTTATTCTCCTAATTCTACAAGGGTTTCCTTAATTAATTTGATCATCCGTTCGTTAGTCTCTGCATCTTTTACAGCGATCCTAACCGCTCGCTCTCCTATATTACTTCCCATGTTACTGACATCTCGGAGATAAAGATTCTTTTTTCGACACGCTTCAATAAAATCGTTTACTGAAGGTACATTTCTTGGTAGATAAAAGAGTAAAAAATTGGCCACCCCGTTGATGATTTCGGTGACTCCTAATTCCTGCAAATCTTGTTTAAGTTTCTCTCTTAATGTGTGTGTGGTCGCATACTGTCTTTGATAATATTCCTCATCGCTGAAAGCAGCAATTGCGGCTGCTTGAGCAGGTAAACTAAGGGCCCAAGGAGGAGAATACTGTTTTAAAATTTCAATTAGATGAGGAGAGCAACATAAATAAGCTGACCTTACACCACTCAGGGCATATACTTTACTCATTGATTTGCAAACAATTACGTTTTCAGTTTTTACTGCAAACTTCTCTATCGATTCACCTGTTCCTACATACTCCACATAGGTTTCATCTACCCAAACCTTTGTTGATATAGGAACTTGCAAAAGCATGTCTTCCATTTCCTGTTTGGAAAGATGCACTCCAGTTGGACTATTTGGATTGACCAGAATCACCATATCGTATCCTTTCTGTATCTCCAGGAGCAGAGCCGTTGTGTTGACTACAAAACCCTTTTCACGATAAAGATTAAACCGAGTGATCTTACAGTGAATTACTTTTTCCAAAACATGCATGTATTCCCCATAGCAGGGGTCAAGTAGTAGAACCTTCGAGTTTTTATTTAAAAAACAGGGTAATGATAAGAATATGAGGTCTGAAGATCCAGCTCCTGGCAAAATTTGTTGTTCGTGTATTCCCCTTGCACTCGCTATCACTTTGACTAGTCCTTCGGCATGAGTTGGAGGAGATGTTTGCAGGAGAAATTTTAAATTCTCTTGAATGGCTGTTACAACCTTAGGAGATGGAGGAAACCAAGCGTCTAAGACATCCGCATTAATGATTTGAGTAGCCTTGTCCAAGGATTGCAAATCTTCACCTATGGCCTTAAAAAATGAACCTCCATGGTAGCAGGCAGCAGGACCAAAAAAAAGATAGGGTAACTGCCAGTCTATTTTACTCTGGATCGCCTCATAGACAGATCGATTATTTGCTACGACTTGTTCAAAATCTTCTGTTGAAGCCACCGCCAATTCGTAAGATACTTGGCCGGATACCGTACTCAAACCCAAGGGCTTTAAACCTGCTTTTCGGTACATGTTTAATAAGTCTGCACGGCAAATAGCCACTACGTATTTGCCTCCATGCGATTGTACCCAGCGAAACGCAGCAAACATTAAACTCAGTGCAACATAACTGGATCGATTTTTATTCAGAACAGTTAGCAAACGTATTTCGTATAAATATTCATCAAATGCAAAAGGTATTTCCGAACGCGAAAAATACTTTTCTACCGAATACTTTTTAGCATTAGGAGAGGTAATACTTATAAATCCAATAGTCTCCTCTCCTTGTTTTGCCACGATGTAATTATTCTCTGTATCTAGGCTATCAGAAAGTTGTTGAATGGAATTGGTGCTGTGCTGATGGAGTTCTTGCGCATAGATGGAGTGACGAAGCGTGTAGATCTCTTGTCTATCCTGATTAGAGGCAATCGCTAAAACTATTTGTTGATTTTTCATCTCAATGGTATATAATATTCCTTTTTTTTTAAAAAATCTCTAATCCTTCAACTATTAAATAACGCAAAAAAAATGAAATCAAAAAGTCGTCTGAATTGTATCGAATTCCCAATCCACAATCTTCGATTTAATTGCGATTCTTAATTCAATTTAAGGTGCTCAGAAAAGACATCTCAAAAATTTCTATTTAAATGGGTCTTTCTAGATCGGGAACTCAAAAAAAAACCAAATTGAATACCAATTCTACAAATAATTACAATCCACCAGGAGGCTTTTCCAATTGGTGGACTTCTTCAAATTTTAGATAAAATCGAGTTGGAAAATTTCAAAAATCTTGAGTGCATGTTGCTACTGAAAGTTATTCCGTTCCTGCAGACCAACGACTTAAACTAACTTTTTTCACCTATTAAATTCTATTTCGATACTTTTACTTGCTCATAGATTGCTATCGCTTCTGGCAGTAAAGAATTTAGTCGTTCCATTCGTTTGGTATGACCTGGATGTGTAGACAAAAAGGTCAAGCCATCATCTTCAGAATCTTCAGCCATTCTTCCCCAAAATAAGGGAGCTTCTCTTGGATCATAACCTGCCTTTGCCATAAAAATCAAGCCCATGCGATCTGCTTCTAATTCATGCTTTCTAGAAAAACTTAGCAATTTGAGGTCAGAGGCTATTCCAATGGAAAGGAGTAATATTTCTTGGGTAAGGGTAGGGTCTTGACCCATAGCAAGATCTAGGGTGCCTACACCGAGTTCCATAAGGATTTCTTGTGACATTCTTTCTCCAGCATGATTGGCTACGGCATGGGCTAATTCATGCCCCATAATTACTGCAATCCCCGTTTCATCCTTGGTAAAGGGCAAAATCCCGGTATAAAATGCTACCTTTCCTCCTGGCATACACCAAGCATTCACTTCCTCATCTTCCAGTAAATTAAACTCCCACTCAAGTTCGTTAACTAACGAATCATAGCCTTGCTCTTTTAGATACAACTCTACCGCTTCAGCCATTTTATTGCCCACTTTCACTATTTCTTGACCCTCTTGGGTGGACGTCAACACCTTACTTTCCTTCAAAGATTCCTTGTATTCATCTTTCACCAAAGGCATCAAATCTTGGGTGGTAAAAATTGCTAGTTGACTTCTTCCAGTCAAAGGAACTATGGAACATGACGCATATAAAAATGCGGTCAGGAGTAATAGAATTGATTTTTTCATAGAATAGTCTTATTTAGCCTTACTAAATGTAACAAAAAGAAGTAAAGCGACAAGAAATTCTTTAATGCAGTTTATAAATAGATTTTTTAAAAAATATGCTTTAGGATTATTAACAGTAATAAATAAGGTTTGTTGTTCAATTTAGTGAGCAGAGGACCGTGGACTTAATCCTGCCTATCAAAAAAAAAGCCCAAGAAATTCTCAACCGAAAATTTCTTGGGCGTTTAACAAGCGGAATTTATTCTACTTTGAAGGCATAATCGCCATCTTCGTCGATGTAAAGCGTTAAGACTGAAACCTCACATAGGTCAATTTCATTGATGTAGATGTAATCCTCTTCTGAGGCGTCGTGGGTTAGCCTGAGGTCCCAGATGCAAAGGGTCTCATCATCAACATATTCGAATGTAATGTCTACGATAGCCCCATCTCTCACGATATCTTGAGGAAGGATGTCCTCACCCCAATCTTGCGTACCGGTATCTGTTAAATACACAGCATAAAAATCTTCGCCAGTGTTATTTACCAATTTAAAATCTAATACAGTCTGTGCCTGAGTCCAAGTAGTAGCCGCAAAAACTAGGGCTACAAGAAGTAAGATGTGTTTTTTCATGTTGTTCTGTTGTTTGAAAAGGTAGAATTAGTTTAAAGATTAATTTAATTATTGCTTAAGTTCCTTCAATTTAATTTAAAATAATCAAAATAAAAGCAAAGCCTTGTTTTAATTTTTTGAAAATTAGTCACTTAACGAACCGTTATAATTTTTAGGACATGAGGAAAAAGAGTCGACTTTTCAACCGGATTAGTTAAAAAAATATAGTTAATCCAAAGAAGCGACAAAATTGGTAGCAAAAGGAGAGGATGTGTTCAAGGTCGCCTCTTTTTTCTGTCTTCTTCAGTATTTAGCAGCTGATTTTCACAGATTCAAACTGGAGTGCTGTAGTTAAGAATTCGCTTATTTCACCAATCAATTAAAAATTAACAGATACAACCGGAACACTCAAGAGAATTGCAATACTAAAGGTAGCGATAACGATTGCCCCAAGCACTATAAAGAACTGTAACTTATCTTGGCGAATGACAGAGGTGATACCAAGCATAAACAAGGCAACAGCAAGCAGAGCGGTCAGCATTTGAAGTCGGTCACTGTATTCGTTCGAAACTTCATATTCCTTTAAAGATTGAATTGCTTGGTCGAATGCTTCCTGTTGTGGGAGATATAATGTATCCATGTAGGCTTTACATTCTGCTAACTGACTTTCAGGATTCTCTAAAAGGCAGGGTAATGCAAGTTCAAATAGCTCAAACGATCCTGCTGAATAGCCAGCGTTAATGTCTCCACCTTGACTGAGGGTGGTTTGCTTATCTGCCCAAACCACCAGATCCGTTCTGTATTTAAGTTCTGAGGTTAAATACAGGTTGTTAGAATTGTTAAGACCCTCCATGTAGAAAGCCAAAGATTTATTGGATTGGCCACCATGCAGAGAGGATTGAACACCTGCCCATGCAGTGATGACCGAGATGACGCCAAGTAGAATTACGACAGTGACCTCTTGAGAAAGTAATTTTATAATTTTGTTCATTTTATTATTAAGAAGCCTTTCTAAGTGAAGATTTTTGAATTTGGCCAAATAGCCAACCTTTTTCTAAATTAGCCGATTTAGTTTTTACATTAAAAATTCTGGTAAATATACTCCACTAAACTAATGAAAAATGTATTTGTATAGGTATTTAAGGATACTAAAGAATGTATTTTTTCTTTTTCACATTTGCGAATCAAAAAATTACCCCTTGGATTAAGTTTGTTGCAATAAAAAAGGAGCTACGATTTTTGACGTCGTAACTCCTTGCTAATCAAGTCGGGGTGACAGGATTTGAACCTGCGACCACACGCCCCCCAGACGTGTACGCTACCGGACTGCGCCACACCCCGATTCAGGGAAGCAAATTTAGAACTTTCTTGAATTTTTTTCAGTCTCTCCTTAAGAATCCTGAATTCCCATAACTAGGAGATTCATTTCTAAGAAAATAAGCTAAGACTAAAACCCAAATTAGAATTTTTCATCTTGAGAATCCCTGCTTTTCACCTCCATAAAAAAATCAGAATTGCCTTTAAAATTGAACTTGGCAAGAAGGGTTTAAATCGTATCTTTGCGAATTATTTAGAAAATCTAACACTGAATCCGACTAGTTTATGGAACAAGCGCTGATTTATTTAGTCCCTGCGCTGGGACTGGTAGGCCTACTCATCATGGCAGTAAAGTCT
>JACCDO011742487.1_pt1 | contig 26347 bp, 22 predicted proteins | sample 7446101 | NCBI WGS metagenome assembly JACCDO01 (sample SAMN15323440, study PRJNA562643) | freshwater metagenome | isolation source: river surface water | place: USA:Blue River Watershed | collected 2017-08-16 | reverse complement strand
TAGCTAGGTTAGATTGACTTGCCACCATTCTAAGACTTTCTTTCAATTTACCAATCATCGGACTTTTACGATCTACTGGCACTTGAGATAAATCTTTCCATGCTCTCTCACATTGTAGCTTTAATGCTTCTTTAAGCATACAGATACAAGGTTGAGTTAAAGGTGTTCCCATATAGGTTTCTTCTGTTATAACAAAGCCATAACCTTTACATTTAGGGCAATTCTTATCGGGCATTTTCTTTAGCATCCTCTACTAAATCATTGAAAATATCTTTCAATTCGTTCTCTGATACACCTATTATTTTATCTGATTCTTCATCATTCTTGAGCCTTTTTCCTAAAACATTTTCAATTAAATCCATTTTATTATGTAAGGCTTTCATAACTCTGTCATCTACTGTCTTAGGACAGACTAAGTGATAACAATATACACGATCATGAACACTACCGATACGAATCATACGACCAATAATTTGTAGGTAATCACCAGCACTCCAGGGACTATCATAGAAAATAGTAGCTTTAGCAAGTTGGAGATTAACACCTTCTGCAGCCGCCATTGTAATCAATACCACTCTCACATCTGATTTTTCATCTTGAAACGACTCTTGAGATTTCTTTCTCTCTTCATCTTTCTCACCACCTGTAATTCTTACACACTTAATCCCCTTAGCTGAAAGTTCTCTATCGAGAATATCAATCATCTTTCTAAACCTTGAGAAGATAATGACTTTCTCACCATCGAGTTCTTCTTCTAGTAATTCCATTAGAATTTCTAATTTACCACTGTCGCCTTTAACATCTACAAGTTCAGGGTGGTTTACAATTTGTTGACAATACATAACAGCTGTAAGTTTAGTTACTTCTTTTTCTGTCATTTCACCTGTAGTGGGGTCATACTTCTCTAAAATACCACTTAGTGCTTCTTTATACTTAGAGATTTGAACATCAGATAAAGGAGCTTCAATTCTCTTAGTGGTTAAAGGTGGTAATTCATGAGCTACTTCATGTTTAGGTCTACCGATAAAGAAAGGGTCGATTTTAATTCTAAATGCTTCAATATCTGATTTTCTATGACCTACAACGAATTTAATTCTCTTTCTACCTATTTGTTTATCTACACAGATACAATAGTTAGACATAAAGACATTTTTACTAGGCATGAGACCTGGGACAGTTACTCTATAAATAGCCCATGCTTCCATGAGTCTATTTTTAATAATAGTAGCAGAGAGAGACCATACTTTTTGAGCAGCACCACTAAGGTGAGCACAAACTTGGTGAACTTGTGTAGTTTCATTCTTAAAGGCAGTAGCTTCATCGAAGACTTGGACATGACCTTTTAAGTTTTGTAGAATATCAAAGTCCATACAAGCAGTTCTATAACCCATGATAAGAGCTTTAAGACCTGTATAGGCAAAGAAATCGTCATAGACTTTTTGTCTTTTAGCTTTAGTGCCACTGATAACAAAGCATTTAACACCATTGGTGAATTTATCAAATTCACTTGCCCATTGGTTAAGTGCAGATTTGGTTGTCATAATAACAGCTGGGGTTTCGGGGTATTTATCCCATAGGTAGCTTAGGGCAGAAATTGTCTGCAAAGTGTTATGGCTAGTGATACCATTACCTACAAAGGAATGCTCAGGGTGGTCTACTTCAATATCAAAAACTTCTTTTTCAGAGGATTCTATTTTAACAATAGGGTCATAAAAATAATGATTAGTATCTGTTTCTTGTATACTAAAGACATTTAAACCATCTCTAAAAGAAACTAGTCCATGAGAAAGTAAAATGATTTGTTGTGTCTTAGCTTCTTTTTCTGTTTGTATAGAAGTATAGGGTGTTTCTTTAAAGAAAGGGTTAGGACACTTATCAATACAAATAAAATCGCCTTCTTTAACTTCAGAAAGTTTCACCCATTGTTCAGTGCCGTCTTTTTGACGGACTAAGACAGGGTGAACTTGTGATCCTTCAATTTCATAGCCATATCTTGTTTGAATTTTAATAGTAGGTTTTACACCACCATAATAAAAACTCTTTATAGGTCTTTTTTCTCCCCTTACAATCACATCTAAGGGTTCTTGTAAAGGAGCAAAGGTGTCTGCTTCTGTGATATTAGGGTTGAGACTTGAAATTTCAAGTAAACCCTTACTTGTCTTAATAAGAGTATCGCCTGTCACACACTTGCCAAGTCCCGTATCGTCACCCAGAACGAATCTAGGCATAGCTAGAAGGTGCATGATACCTTGAACTTGATAATTTCTGAGAGTTAAGGGTCTACCATTAGGCATAGTTGTTCTTAAGATATTACTAGCTGGTGCTTTAAGTTCTTCTCTTGTACGGATTTCTCTTAGCTTTAAAATAGTTTGTTGTAGTTTGGGGTCGTCTAAATAACTCATACCAATCCTTATATATGAAACACAAATGATACAAACACACCCACATCGAGAATGTTTATAGTTATCTTATATTATTAAGTTTAAAAAGGGTATCTAAAATATTAGCATAATTTACAGCACAAGGGAAATCCGAGTTTCTTATGCTTTCCATAACTTCTTGATATTTGAGAATATTATGTTCACACAAATCCATAATTTTTCTATATACAACTTTAGACCAGGTATTATTAAGCCAATCAATAAAATCTGTAATTTCTTTAGTAGCAAGATAATCTTCAAAATCAGTAATATCTTTAATCTTACTAGGCATATCGGTAGCATAGTGATAAGAAATGATAGAAACATTACGATATAAAGAAATCTTATTCCTATAAAAAAAAGGATATTCTTTGATATAGAATTTTCTGAGTCCATGTTGCATAGTTCTAGGACTGTTTAATTCTTCATAGTCATCTGATAATTTATCAAAAGCCATTTTAGTTGAAATATCAAGAATACGATGAACATCGTTAAGGTCAATCATTTTTCAAGTAGCCTCTTTAAGTTCTTTATTTCTTTTTCATATTTCTTTTGAACTTCACTGACTAGGACTTTAACTCTTGGAACTTCAGTACTATTAAAAGCATCTTCAAATTTACCTTTATTTAAGTAAGTCAAGACAATAGTATCATTCATAGGGTCAAGGGCATGGATTTCGTTTTTAAGTTCAAGAGGTATAAGTTTACAGACAAGTTCATTTTTAGCAAGTCTGAGTTTATTCCCATTACTATTAAGTTCTATGGCAGTAGTGACTAATTTAATAGTATTAGGAGATTTAGCAATGGATATAGCTTTTTTATACTCTTTATCCATGAGTGCATCAACAATAGAGCTACCATAATGTAAATCTGATTTTTCAATAGCTTCATAAATATCGAGTAATAGACTTATATTAGATTCATTTTCTAAAGAAGTATCAGCATTTCTAGTAGGTAGGGTGTTAGTGGAATAACCACCCCAAGATTTTTCATAAGTATTCATAATGTAACTCCTATCTATAATAGAGTTTTTGATAAAGTATCTATAAAAGATATAGTATATAAGTATATGTGAATTTCCTAACAGGAGTAGAAAAAATGGCAAATTTAGATCAAGCCCCACAAGACGCAGGTATGAGAACACAAGGTTCATCAGAACTTTATAAGTTTGGTATGTCTCCAGACACCCGTGCAGTATTAAGTCAAAAAGTAAGATTATTAACACCTACTTATAATGGCAAATCTGGACAAAGATACCAATTAGGTGTGGTTAGTTCTTTCAGTTATACAGGTGGTGCTCGTGGTACTGAAGTTGTGAGAGGTATTGGTTTTGGTGATATTATTGCAGATCGTGTACCTGGAGTATCACAAGAATTTAGTGCAACCATAGCAAGAACTTTAATGTATGTAAGTAATATGTTTCAGTCATTAGGTTTTGCTGGTGGTGTAGATGGTCCTGTTCGTGCAATTATGCACACTCGCTGGCCCTTTGATATGGAAGAACAAGTAGTATTTAGTTTTATAGCAGATGAAATGGCGACTGCTGGTGCTGAAGGTATTAAGGAAATTGATTTTAGAGGTCAAAATGTATCTACCGTAGAAACGGATGCTAGTGGTCAAGCATATGCACAAAAGCATAAAGCTATGATTACCTTTTTTGAAGGTTGTTGGTTAAATTCTATTGATTATCCAGCAAGAGATGCTCAAGGGGGTATTTTATCAGAAAATGCACAAGTTGATATTACAGATGTACATGACTTGTATACTACTTATGGTGAATTCCTTGCAACAGGTGGTGCAGGTAATAGTGTAAGAAACCAAACAGTTTCACAAGGTAGTCGTGTAACTACTACTGCTACTAATGTTGTTGGGACAGTATAACCATAACTTACGGGTGACGACCCCTTAAAATAAACGGAGATTATGTATATGACTATTTCTTTAAATCAACTTAAATCTGCTATGAATAAAATTAAAGATGCAGGTTACCAAGAAAAGAAAATGACTTTAGGTGAAAATACTATTGTTATTAAAACTCTCACTCCTAGAGAAGAATCAGAATTACAAAAAATAATCGCTGATTTATCTCGTGAGTCTGATATTACTACACTAGAATTTGTTGACCAAGTAAGAAAAGAAACTCTTAGTCGTGCTATCATCCAAATCAATGACCTCGACCTTAGAAATACGGATATGGTAGAAACTGGTGAAGTCCTTGAAAATGGGGTTAAAGTTTCTATTCCTAGACAAGAAGCTGTCAATCTCATGATTGAAGACTTACCTAGACTTGTCCTAGCTAAAATCTTTGAACACATGAGTAAATTGACTGAAGAAGTTGAAGAAAAAACTAATAAACTTCTTACTACTGATGTCCTTGATATTGATGCTGAAATTGAAACACTCCAAAAAAGAATCAAACAACTAGAATTTCAAAAACAGACTAGAAAACTTGATGCTGCTACTAATCAAAATACTTCTAATGCTTTAGCTATCACAGGAGATAAAACTTTAGGAGAACAATTAAAAGAAGTAGAGGAATCGGTATGAGTCTATGTCTAATTGTTTTGATAATATAAGGGAAATCATAGAAAAAGGATTTCTCACACAATCTTTTAAAATTAATGGGACTTCTATTAAGATAAAGAACCCTAATTTTAATATCTTTGAATGGGCAGATGAGTATTCTTCTAATCCTATAGAAAGAAATATCTCTGTTATAGCTAGGTGTATTATTTCTATTTCAGGTATGGAATTTAAAGACTTTACTTTTGAATTGATAGAGGAACTTTTAAATTCCCACCTTTTCTTTATTTTATCTAAAATGAATATATATGCGAACAGTCTCATGAGGAAAGCTGTTCATTCACATAAATACCTAGAAGCTTTCTGTTATACAGATGAGTCAAGGTATTTATGGAAAGCATGGAAAGCAAGAAGTCTTTTTACTACACATAAATTAGATGATCTAAATAACATACAAATCTCTTGGGTACTTTGGAATGAGGCTGAAGATGAAAGATTAGAGTCAGATAAAGAATGGGAAAAAGCATTTTTTATAGCATCAGCGACTAATCCTAAAGGTGTTGAGTCCGTACAAAAGAAATGGAAATCTAAAGAAAACACAGAAAATTCTAGAAGAGAAGAAATTGTCCAAAATGCTATAAATGGATTACTTGAAATTGAAAATAATAAACAAGATAAAACTAAACCTATAACTAAAAAGCATAAGTCTTTTGATGATTTAAGGGAAGAGATGAGGAGATGGGTAGCTGGAGAGGAAGATGAACATGACTATGCTGTTAGGTCATATAAAGATGAAATACAAAGAAACTTAGATAATATGAAAAGACAATCAGAAGAAATAAGAAAGAGAAATAAAGAAAAAAGAAGAGAACTAGATAGTGCGATTACAGGTATAAGTCTACAAGGTCTAAGTGAAGAACAAATTAAAAGTAAAATCAAACCTTATAAGGAATCCAATCCGGATATAAATATGGTCAATAACAGCGTTATAAATGACTTTATACAAACACCTATAGAAAGGGGTAATTTATCTGTGGAAGATGGTTTAATTAAGGATACATATAAACCTTCTTCTTTAATGGATAAGATATCTCAAAGAAAACCTACAATGGAGGGATAAAAAAATGGCAAAGTATGGTTATGGTAGTAAGACAGAAACTAAACAGTATGTTGCAGGTTTGGGGGATGTTTCTAAAGCAGTTAAATACTTATCTGATAATGTAAATACACTGAATGAAGAAGAAAGAAAACAATTAGACCTTATTAAAAAAGCGAATGATGCCAATAATAAATTATCAAATATAATTTCAAATAAAGCACAACCAGCATATAAAAGTCTAGCTAAAGAAATTGCTGAAGTAGAACAGATACAAAAAGAATACAATAAAAAAATGATAGATTCAGGCGAGAAGATGTTAAATCAAATTGCTTTAACTAAACAATATAAAGATGAACTTAAAAGACTTGAAGATAAAAAAATAAAATTAACAAAAGATGTGGCACTTGCTAGTGGGGAAAAGGCAGAGAAAATTGCAGCTGAAAAGAAAGAAACTGAAAAGCAGTTAGAAAAAGTCAAGGAACTAATAAAAGAAGAAGAAAAAAAAACAAGGGAGATGGTTAAGAATTATCATACCGAAGCAGAAGCGTTTGAAAAGGCTGAAAGTGCTAAAAGAGAATCACTCACTAAGACAATAGAAAAAGGTAAAAAATCTTATGAAGAAATGATGGGTCTAGCTGACGAGTCATACAAAAAACAAGGAGATGATTTTACTGTCTATGCCGATAGAGTCAAAGTAGGTTTAGAAGGTGTCCAATCAAATTTAGAATCTCTTACTAGAATGTCCTCTTTAGGAGATGTTTCTCGTGGTGCTAAAGATTTTGCAGAAACGATCCAAAAAGCTGGTGCTAATATGGCAGCTATGGGGGGGACGGGGGTCATAGGTAAATTAGGTGCAGGTTTCTCTAAAATGGGGGGTATGGTCAGTAAAGCATTAGGTCCAATAGGTGCTATTATCTCTATTGCTGAAACTTTAATGGGTGCTGAAAAAGAACAAAAAGATTTTAATAAACAAATCCTTGATGGTGGTGGTGCTTTAGATTTCATGAGCAAGGAAACAGATAACCTACATGATAATTTAAATACACTAAGAAAAGGAATGTTAGATTATAATAATTTAATGGAAATGGGTATGGGGGCAGATGAAGTCAGAAGTTTGTTATCAAACTTACAAGAATCTAATATGACCCTAAAAGAAATGGCACCTGCTGGAGCTAGTATTACACAACAATTTGAAGGTGCTAAAAATATGATGATGGAATTAAAGACTGTTTCTACCGTCTTTGGTGTCAGTATAGATGAAGTCTCTTCCCATGTTGCAACTTTACATAATAATCTCGGTAAAACACTTGATGATGCTTCCGAAATGAAAGAAATCAAAAATGCCTTTGATAGTATTAGAGATGCTGCATCACAAGCAGGATATAGTAATAAAAAATTCTTTAGTACTATTATCAGTGTTACTAATGAAGTGGGCAATATGAATGGTCGTATTACTGAAGCAGGTACTTTATTTGTTAGACTTAAAAAACTTATGGGTAAAAAAGGTGAAAAGATATTTGAAGAAGTCAAACAAGGTTATGAAGGTAAATCTGTACAAGAGAAAGTTACAGACATATATAAAGTAGGAGGTAAAAAAGTAGGTAAGATACTAAGAAGAGAAACGGCTAATCTTGCTCAAAACCTATTTAAAGAAGAAGGTGGTGTTTATGGAGGAGCTCAAAAAGAACAACTAGAAAGCATATTTGGAAAAAAAAATGTAGACATCAAAGGGATTATGGCAGGTAATCAAGACGCAATTAAACAATTAGCTAACCTAAGTAATAAAGACAGAGCTTTAATGTTAAGGGAAATACAAAGCAACAAAGGTCTTGGTGCTGATGTGGCTAATAAAATAGAAGATCTTTTTACTTTAGCTAGGGGTGGTGTTGGTGGGATAGGGGCTCAATCTATGGGTCTAGAAAAAATGAGTATGGGGGGTAATATGGCTATGCTTATTAATAAACTTGGTTTTGTAGGTAAAAGTGCTGAGGAATTAGCGGATATTAATCTTGATAGTATTGCTAATCAACAATTATTAGCTAATGAATATGGTGAAAATGCTACGGCTATTAGATCTCTTCTCGACAGAGGTCGTGGTGAATACCAAGCATATTCAGAGATGGCGAAAAAATATGCTGGGATAAAAGATAAAGATTCAGCAGAAGCAAAAAAAATACAAGCGGATTTACAAGAAAAAAATCTTAAAGTAGATGAGGAAGGTAATTTAATCGCAGCAGGTACAGGTCAAAAGATTGAAGACTTTACAGCATTTATGCAGGCACAACCTGAAATGTTTAAGCCCCTTGAAGAGTTAACTAAAGGAGGTCAAAAAACACAAGAAGAGCTATTAAAAGAAAGTATAGATGCCACAGTTTCTTCTAGTGAAGTTATTGCCACTATCCTTAAAGAAAAATTAGACTTTTTAGGAGACTATACTTCTTGGATTTTCTCTTGGTTAACAGGAGATAAGAAAATAGAGGAACAAAACTCTGCAAGAGAAGAGTTGTCAAGGAAGCAAGAAAAAAGAGATGAAGCTAAAGCTACTGTTAAAGAATTAGAAAAAGAATATAAAAAAGCGGAAAGCGACCCTAAGTTATCTCAACAAAAAAAAGACGAAATGAAATCAAAGCTAGAGATAGCAAAAAAAGGTCTTAAAGGAAGAGAAGAAGATGTAGAATTACAAACGGAAGCAGTAAAGAATTTTAGAAAAAAAGGTGTTGAAGACACCAATACAGCAATGGAAATGGCTAGAGTTAATCTCATAAAAAAGTATCAAAAAGAAGGTAAACCTGTAGACGAATTAGGAGAGAGAGCACTAGAAGAAGTGAAACTCAGAGAAGAGTTAGCCAAACAAGAGGGGGGGGATAAAATATTAACAGAGATCGATGCTGGTAAACATGGGGGGTCAGCTATTGGTTATAAAAAAGCTCAATTAATGGATACAAAAAAGGCTTTTTTTTCTTCAGCATCCGCAAAAAATGTAGCTCAAATCGAACTTGAAAGATTAAATAAGATGGAATTTAAGTATGGTAAAGGAAGCAAAGAGAATCAAGTTGCTGTAAAAGAACTTAATACTATGATTGAAGACTCAAAAAAACCTAAAGAAGAAGAAAAACCTAAAGAAGAAGAGAAACCTAAAGAACAAGAGAAACCTAAAGAAGAACAAAAAGCTATTGAAGAACAAGCAAAAGTAAATGATCCAAAAGTAATCGAAGCCAATGAACAAATAAAACTTCAAGTTGAAGATAAATATAAAAAAACCAAAAAGAATGAAAGAAAGGCTGAAGAGATAGAAACAGCCAAACAAGTTGAAGAAGAAATAGAAAAAATGCGAAAACAAATATTTGTTGATGCCTTTACAGAAGCATATAAAGACAAAGCAGATGTAAACAACCCAAATTTTAAAGCATGGGCTGAAGGGGCTTATGAAAGAAAAGTTTTTGCACCTGAACAAATAGAAAAAGAGCTAAAAGACTTGGAATTATTAAAAGCACAAGACCTTATCATTTCTGATAAAGGTGCTTTCAGGCTCGACTCTAAAGATGATGTTGTTGCTATGAAACCAGGTGGTGCTATTCAAGAATATATGAAAGGTAAAGGTGGTGGTGGTAATGTTACTATCAATATCAATGGTGGTGACGAAGCTCGTATCTTTGAAGTCGTTAAAAAAGCTATGCAAACTGCTGGCGTTGTCACTCAAGGAATGTAATTATGGCTTATATACAACCCGTTATATACTCCCCTGACGACAAGTCTAACCCTAAATCTATCAAACCCGTAGTTTTCGATATTATCGCCCCTGATGGTCAAACTTCTCTACTCTCAGATGGTGTTAATGACTACCGTATGGTTCTCCATGCTAATGTCCAAGATATTTCTATATCCTATGAGAAATCTATCGAACGACAACAAACTATGGGTGGCTGGGTCGAAATACACTGGCCCGATAAACCTGTTACCATCACCCTAGCTGTCACCACAGGTGGTTTTATCCATAAAGAAAGAGGTCTTGTAGCTACCACAGGCCCCGTACCTAAAGTCGGTGGTATTGATCAAGGTCATACTAGAAGAGATACCATAGGATACCAACAATACCTAGACCTACTCGCCCTATTCCATAACAATGGTGCTTTCTATGACCGTAAAGGTAATATCGTTGTTCATGGTCGTATTAAAATGTCTTTTGATGGTGGTGTTTGGTTTGGATGGTTTCAAAACTTCTCTGTCGCAGATGATGCCAATTCCCCACACTTGTTTAAATGCTCTCTCGGCTTCCAAGTCGAAAGAGAAGTTCATGGTGTCAGAACCCAACAAGGATAATTATTATGGTCGCTACCCCAGATTATTTACAAAACTCTAAATTCGTTGAATTACCCACAGGGGAATTATATCTCCTATTCCCAGATGATGATCCAGGCACTCTCCCTGTAGATACTAGTAATCCTTTACTTAGGGCATATGCTCCTTTTGTTATCTATGTCGAGCCACCTGATATTATACAACCCCTTGCAAAGGATAAAGCAGAACAACTTGAAAGTGATAAAAGTGTTGTTAAAAGCACCCCTTTCTCTTCCCCACTAAAAAATAGGTCTTACCTTAAGAGTAATCCTAATAGCTTATTCGGTGCGACTATAAGTAGTATCGCAGGACCTCCCACCTCTCCTCCTAATAGAACTGAAAGTAATAGGGATTTACCCTTGCCTTCTTCTTTAAATGATAGACTTGTTGCCCTTGATATTCTTGACCAATACAAACAATTAAAAGACTTACCCCCTATTACACTGCTTATTAACCCCCAAAGTATGAATCTTCAATTCAATAAAGTTCAACAATACCAAGAAGCTACAAGAATGGGTTATATCTTTCAAGCATGGGGTGAAGATATTCCTACTATGACTATTAACTGTAAAATAGGCCCTTATATTTCTAGCCATGTTACTCCTTCTAAAGCGAGAGGTTTACACCATACAAGTAGAAGGGATAGTGCTTCTTATAGACAATTTATGAACTTACTAGCAATCTTTAAAAATGGTGCTACTATTAGAGATAGGTTAGGTAGAACTGAAATGATACACCAAGTAGGATATCATGTTATAGAATATGATGGAGTTCGATATACAGGACATATTACTTCTTTTGAATGGGGTGTAGGTCAAGACCAAGCTAATGGGGGTAAAGAATTTAGTATGGGATTTGATATTTTACAAATGGACTATTTTGAGAAACCCTCAAAGAATGTTTATTCTCCTGAAGATGCTAGGTCTTACTTAGGTATAAAGGAAGAACTTACAGCAGTTAATAATGTAGCTACAAAAATACCTACAGCTGTTAATTATGTATCTACTGGAATCAAAAATTTAAGCGGAGTAAGCTAAATGACTATTAGTATTAAAGGTGGCAATAGTGCTACTACTACAGGTAAAATACTTGACCGACCTTATGTTGGTTTATGGAAACCTAATTTTAGAAAAGTCTTATCTTATTCACCTGATGCTCTCGTTTATATAAATGGAGATACTTCTCTTGTAGGTTGTAAAGATTGTAATAATAGAATAGACTTTCAACCTTATATAACATCTGTTTCAGCAGGTGCAGGTGTTGAATCTAGTAGTGGGGATGCCACTATCAGTTTCTCTATACCTAAACATCATGGGGATAGTATCTTTAAAGATGGTGCTTTCTTAATTACACCAGGTCTTGAAGTAAATGTTTATCTTCGTGGTGTATTTGATGTTAGAGATTTAAATCCTGAAGAAGTTATAAAATATGAAGATGGTGAGAGTTATAATCTTAAAGACTTGAAAATGAAACCTTATTACCCTGTCTTTCATGGTGTTGTGACAACTATCAGTTATGCTTATAGTGGTGGGTTTTATAATGGGTCTTTTAGTTGTAATAATTTACTCTATTTTTGGCAATATCAGTTTATAGACACTAATACAGCAGCTATGGCAGCTAGACCAGGTGAATCAGCAGGTCAAGTCCAAATGCTAGGTCATAAATACACAGGTATGACTCCACACCAAATTATATATGACTTGTTTAGAGATTCAGGTGGGTCTGCTCAAGGTGTTGTTGCAGGTATTAATAAAAAGACAAATGTTAATGCTCGTGTAGGTAAACAAGATGCTTTCAGTTTAAGTCTCAGATATTGGGAACAAAGATTTTCTCAAGGTATGTATGGTTTAAGGATGCACGGTACTTCAGGTAGGTTATTATCTAGTCTTGAACAAGTCTTTTATGGTAGACTTGGTAGTGGTAATGCTAATAAAGTTGTTGCTGAAACTCTAGGTGTAGCTCATAAACAACAATCTAAAACTAAAACCCCAAATCCTGTAGAGGGACTAGCTAGAAAAGTAGGTGCTGTAAAAATCAATGAAAAAGGTAGGATTAGGATAGTCGAAAGAAACTTTGATATTAAAGAAGTAGAAGCTACGAGTGAAAAAGGAAAAGGAACTACAACTGCTGATATGCAAGCGTATGTCCTAGATATAGGTAATTTAGCTAGTATCAATTTATGGGAATCCTCCTATGAATCTAAAATGGATATTGCTAGTACGGTTTCCCAAAAAGCTAATTTTGAATTTTATCAAGATGTAGATGGTGATCTCGTTTTTAAACCCCCTCTATATAACCTTAATACCAAAGCAAGTAGAGTGTATGTTCTTAAACCTGAAGATATTATTAGCATGAACTTTTCAGTTAAAGAACCACAATATACATATGCTGTGGTTAAAGGTGTATTATTTAAAAACCTTAATGGTGTTATAGATGATGAATTTTTAACACCTAAGTCAACATATATAGATTATAGACTTGTAGCTAAATATGGTTGGAGACCTTTAACCATAGATAGTAATATCATTACAAATACCACAGCTGCTTTCTATTATGCTGCAGCTGAACTTGATAGACAAAACCAAGATGCTGAAACTGCTTCTGTTTCTATTACTCTTAGACCTGAAATTAAACCAGGCTACCCTGTATATATAGAACATATAGATTGTTTCTATTATGTCACCTCTGTATCTCACGATTTTAGTTATGGGTCTTCTTGTAGTACTACGATTGAAATTAAAGCTAGAAGAAAAAGATTTATGCCACCTGGAGATATTAATGTATCTTATAAAGATGATCCTAGTAGGGCAGTTGACCTTATAAATACAAATAAGGGTGCGAAATTCCTTAAAAAGAAAGAAACACCTGTAGCTACTTCAGGTATTGAAAGTGAAGAAGTTGTTAAAGTAACAGGATTCCCTAATGTTGTCATGGGTCTTGATATGACTCGTATTGACCCTAATTTCTTTTTTATGGGAACTGAGACTCTTGAAATAGACAAACCTCACTTCAAAAATATGCTTATTGTAGAAGCTATGAATTTAGGGGTATTGAAATTAGACCCTGATAATGGTAATACAGATGTATTTGATGACAATGCTAAATTTGTAGTCTATAATCCTATTGATAATAGTGCTCCCCAACAAATAGGAACAATAAAAGGCAGTGATATTAGTAAGGGTCAACAACAAATATCCCAAATTAACGAAAACTATCAAACAAGCAAACAAAAAGCAGCTAATAATAAAAAATTAAATACTACTCAACAAGCAGATGCTCAAGCTCAAGCGGAACAAGAACTTAAAAAAGGATACAACGATTTAACTAGTGTAGACAATAACATACAAGGTAAAGATGTTAGTTTTATTTATGATGAACAACTTGAAGCTTCTTTACTAACGGCACAACAAGAAGTTTTAAGTCTATTAGACCTTATTAACATCATAAGAATAAATAAGGTCAGAGCAAATGAAGTATCTACAGGTATGGGTAGTACTGCAAATATTTTAGAATTATTATCTAACAAGAAGAATGCTTTCTCTCCCCATGTTCCTGGTTATTTTAGATATTATAGTTGTTCTCATCCTGACCCTAAAATGCAAGGGGCATCAGAGATTAAATTTAATACTAATTCAGATGGAGACCCTGTAAGTGTAGGTGAAGTTTTAATAGAAACTGGACAAGAAAGATTTAATGGAAATAAGATCAACATGATATTACCTGACCCTACATCAGATGATGGTGATCTTGTAAAACTTGTGGAAGCATATCCCAAAGCAGGTCTTAAAGTAAAAAACCCATTTACTAAAGAATTAGCTGTAATTGCCACTAATGAAATCACTTCTTTAACTTTCCAAGAACATGAAGTTAAGGTAAGAACGGTACAAGTAGGTAAAAAGAAAAAAGAAGAAATCTTAATTGATGTACCTAAAGAGTTAATAAACACAAACACAAGAGAAATACAAAAACAAGTATTCGACATAGTAGCTATACAAACATCTACTCAAAATGTAAAAACTACTGACCCTAAAGAATTAGTCTCCTTTGTATTTCCTGATATTCAAGCAGTACTAGATGACCTATCAATTCCTGACACCGTTAAAGACCTAGTAAAAGACCCTAATAAGTTATTTGCTCCTAATACTGTTGTTCAAGATTCTACTAATAGTCCTTCAAGCATAGGAGATATAGTAGCTAGTAAAGCCGTTGCTATTGCATACCAAGAATTTAATAAGGGGTTAGCTTTTGAATGGACACAACAAGCAAAGTATGCTTGGATGAAAGATAGGGGTGGCGCTAATGCTGTTAATAACCCAGAATATAATATCCTAAATGCAGGTAATGTATATATAGATGCTAATTACTTTGAAGCTATATTTCGTGATTTTAAAGTCAATAAATCTTGGGAAGAATTAGATGCGTGGTTAAAAGGAGCTCCTTTAAATAACGAATGGTGTGGATCTCTACCAGCTTTTTGTTATAAGGATTTAGTTAAAGACCCAAGTCTAATTAAGAAGAACTTCCCATCTACATTAAGATTATATTTTGCTTCAGGACCTACAAAAACAGGGACTGAATTTTTATATAGGATGGAATGGCTTCAGGGTAAAAACCTAAGTGGAGAGAGTATCAAGAAAGGTGATATTATTGTAGTATGGGATAATAATGTCTCTAAAGAAAGAGGCAACCATATTACATTATGTATAGAACCCCCTTCAGATAATTATTTTTGGACTATAGAAGGAAACAGAGATGCTACCCCAGGTGGCGAATACCCCTCTGTTAAAGGCACTGACAACTCCCTTAAATCTTTAAGTCAAGGTGTCTTAAAACATAAAAGAAATATCTCTGATATTAGATTTGTATATAGAATAAGGGAAGAATTTTTAATACCCCCAGTAGAGAATGTTCCTCAAGGAGCTCAAAACCAAACCCAAGCCACAGATACTAAAACCTTATTTGAATATGCTGCTGGTAATATATGGAATGCTTTACAAAACTCTATCCAAACTTTAATTACTGCTCCTTCTAGTATAGATGATAAAACAACTGACCAAGTAAATAAAAGTAAAGAAGAAGTTAAAAAAGTAGAGGCTGTCAAAAAAGCAATAGACTCTAAAGCTAAAGCTCCTAAAGTTACGGCTAAAAAAGCAGTAGGTTCTGCCACTCCAAAAACCAAAAAGAGTATGGTATTCCCTGTTTCTGATGAAGAAGGTTATGAAGTATATGGCTTTCAAGCATACGGTAGAGGCTTAGATTTAAAAGTCAATGGTGGTTATATGTCCTTAATTGAACAAGACTACACTAGACTTCTCGATTCTGACCAAATAGAAAGCATCTATAAACTTATAAAAGATGGTGGTGGTAAGGATGATATTAAAAAGGAGTTACAAGGCTTAGGTGAAACTTTAAGTAATATGTCACCTGAAGAAAGAGAAGTTATCTATAACACTGCTGGTATAGATATTCCCCAATATCAAGATGGTGATGCACAAGCTAAAATGGATGCTTTCTTATCAGGCTTTGCTAATAGAATAGTTTCTAGTTCAGATACTGAAAAATATGACACAAATAGATTAGTTGTGGCAGAGAATGTCCCTAAAGCATTAAACCAAATCGCACCTAGAGGTATTAAAAATAGTGGATCTGTTTGTCAATGTAGGGGTTATGATTCAGACTTAGATCTAGAAAACTTAACTGATTATAATACACCATTTGTTAAATTAGACTTCAGTGGGTCTGAACCTGATACCTTCTCACAAAAATTACATGATGTCATGATACAAAAAGGTTTAGATTGGAAAGTTGACCAAGAAAGTTATAGGGGTGCTGATTCTATAGTTGAAGGTGCTAACTTAAGAAACTATAAAGATGTAATTGCTACTACTTTTGAAAATGCTAGAAATAATGTTTTAGGTGCTCCTGAAAGACTTGAAACTTTAACTGAAAACTATTCCAAGAGTTTAGAAAGCATTGATAAAAAAGAAAAAGAAGAAATTATTAAGGCAAACAAATGAAAAAAATGACTCCTGATGAGATGAAATCTCAAATACGAAGTAGTCTCATAAGACCTAACAATCCTAGTTCGGGATGGTCAGCTCTTTCTCTTGGTACTGCTAAAATCCAAATGATTAACTGGGAAGAACTCAGATGCACTATTAAAGTCCTTGATGGCGAAGCCGAAGAACCCATCTATGACGGTGTTGAATTACTCTTTCCAGGTATAGGCTCAAGACACTTTCTCGGTGCTATCCCTGAAGTAGGTGATATGTGTGTTGTCGGTTGGTTTGTTATCGACTCCACAGGTGCTGCAGGTAATAAAAGACCTGCTATCCTCGCTTGGCTTCCTAAAACTCATTATCTCGGTCAAGAATGGATCACCACTCAAGCATTTAATGAAGAAGAAGGTGCTTTAAATACCCCTAAAGACAGAAAACTCCTAGACGGCACTATTAACCGTATCCGTCATAAAATGAGACACTATGAACCTGGCAACATCGGTGCTTCTTCTTCTCAAGGCTCTGATCTTGTCCTAGATGAAGGTGTATTATTATCTAATAGAAGAGCTAATGAAATTAGATTAAGAGACCAAGACCAAGCTCTCGTAGTCAGATCTCTCCAACAATTCCATGCTATGAGTGGGGCTAGAATTTACGGTGGGATGGTTCAAAGAGATGCTAGAATTATACCCTATGACCTTTTATCTGATGGTCGTGCTTGGGATAGCCCTACCCAAGTTAATCTCGATGGTACTCCTGTTAGTGAAACTCAACTAAAAGCTGATAATAGTAGAGATAAATACCAACCACACCCAGCTTATAGAAAAACTTCACTACAAGGTAGGTCTGCTTTTGAAGATGATGTAGGTAGAGAGGGTCTTTCTTTCCTAGACCCTTATACTTTAATGTATAAAGCTAACCTTATAGATGAAAATCTAAGAAAAAGCTCTGAAGTTGATTTCAGTATGTATGGGGGAAAAGCTATCCTTAGATATGATGTTGATGGTAAAAAGACTTTTGATAAAGCTACTACCGAATATCGTATTGAATTAAACCATATCACAGATGGCACTTTACCTGTCACTGAACAAACTGATGGTATGGATATAGATAGAATACCTAATGACAGAGGGGCTTCAGATAAAACACCTTTTATTGAATGGGTCTTAGGTACTGTTGTAGGTAATGATGCTTTCACTGAAGCTGGTAGAAAACTATATGGGAAACCTTTATACTCAAATGACTTAGGATTTATAGATGATGCCACAGGTCTAGGTATAGAAAACCATCTAGCTACACTATTCAAAATAAAACCTGTTATTGGCGAAGACCAACCTACATATATGGGTTTCACTAAAGGTGGTGCTTTTAGAGGGTATATAGGTGCAAAAGAACCCATAGGTGCTAGACTTAAAATGGAAGGTGGGCTTAGTTTAGAAATCTTAGGTAGAAGTAATATCCTATATGGCACAGGACTAGGTATAAGTGGTAGTGGAAATATAGATATGAGGAGTAATGCTAGTAGTATATATATGTATGGAGGTGGAACTTTTAAGGGGAACACAGATGGAAGTAGTGTAATTCTAGAAGGTAAGGGAGGTATATCATTAAAGTCAGGGACTATAATTACATTAGATGCACCTACAGTAAGATTAAAAAATGCTGGTGCTTTATCTTTCGCAAGTCAAAGTAATTTTGATATTAGTAGTGGTGAATCTGTAAGTATTAAAACAAATACGATGAAACAGACTGTCATGGGAGGACAAAGTTCAGCTTTTAGTTCTTTAAATCCCCTTGTACCAGCAAGAGATGTTAAGATTATCGCAGGTCCTGGTATTGTAGACCAAACTACATATACAGCAGGTACTAAGAATACAATCGCTTTAACTAACTTAAATGATATAACGACTATACCTACAGGTGCAATATCACAAACAGTAGGTGTAGGAACTATAACACAAACAGCTAATGGGAATATTAGTTCTATATCACCAGCTGGTATATCCCATACAGCAGTAGTAGGTAATGTTAATATAACAGCATTAGCTGGTCTTACAACTATTATAGGTAATGCAGGTGTAAGTATAACAACACCTGCAGCACTCCTATTAAGAGGGACAGCAATAACATTATTAAGTCCAGGTGCTTCAGTGGGGCCTATTATGTGTGGGAGTGATATAAATCCTATAACAGGAACACCATTTTTAGCGACTATGATACCAAGAGGTCAAAATTTAGCTATTGGTTAAAACATAAAATATTTATTTAACCCTTCAAGACCTTCTCTTGTCCATAAATCATTAGGGTCTTTACCCCTATATTTACACTCAAAAATCCTCATACCTAACTTACTTAACTTTCTTACTACTTCTTGAGATTTAGCTTTACCTGCTTCATCATTATCGTAACACATATAGATAGAAGACATAGGAGTATAAAATCTCTCAAAGAGTTTAATTGTATTTTCATCCATTCCCGCTCTCATAGTAGAACATACTACATTATGACCTTTAATAGCTTTTTGTAAGGCAACTAGGTCAAAGACACCTTCTACTACATAAACATCATCGCCATTCCATAATGCTTCAACTACTTTATGAGAATTGATGAGAGTAGGTAGCCATTGACTACGATCTAACATATACTTATGGACTCTTTTATTACCTTCTGTGTCCCAAGTTCTAGCTTCAAATCCTATGATTTTATTTCTAGGACAGGAGACAGGGATAATAAGGTGGTCTTTTAATTTCTCACCCCTAGCACCAAAGTTATTAACAAATCTTTGGCAAGGGATATTGATTTTAATTTTATTAGGGTCAAAGGTATGGAATAAGAGACCTGTATTTTCATCTACACCACGAGATTTTAAGTAAGCATAATGGGTAGGGCTTACAAACATGGTAGATAAAATTTCTTCTAGCCAGTCATACATATAGAATTTATCCTCTCAGCAAGAAATACTGAGATATATTATATTATGCCCATGCTGGTGGTTGTGCTTTACCTTCTTTTACATCTTTACCTAAGTTATGACCTTTATTATAAAATTCAAGTGCTGTTGCATCTGTAGGTGGTTCATGTTTTCCAGCTAGACCATCTTGATAACCCCTAATGGTTTCTGTGTTAATAGCACTAGCAGGTGAACCTGTTCTCATCATAGCCATTTTATTACTCCATTTCTGTATTTATACTTGTATAGTGTATATAAATTCATTATACAATCAATGGAGTCAAAAATGAAATATCTCTTTGTTCTTTCTCTCTTATGTTTCACCTTATTATATGCTCAAGAAAACAAGTATCCTACTCATGAAGAAATTAGAACTTGCTTAGAATATTGTGCTTTACCTGCTGATAAAAAGAAATTAAGAGAGGGTGAAGCATTTAAAGTCTGTGGTGATTGTTCTAATACTTGTTTTAAAGATAAAGATGCTTGTCTAGGTGAAATAGAAGAAGATTTAGAAGTACATGACAAAAAAGGTAAAAAGAAATGAGTCAAGATACTAATATATTCGGTGGTGGTAATAGTAGGTCTTTATACATACCTCTTACTGAAATTGAAAGAGAATTTATCAGTCGTCTTGTGGAATCAAATGACTTATATATTCTTATTCATGAATGGGGTATTGTACATCAGTGTAGGGCTACTTTCGGAGATAAGAACTTACACTTATATTTTACTATGGCATTTGATAGACCAGAAGCACCTATGCCTGTATGGTTTTTTGATCTTGAATTAAAAACAAGGTCAGGAATTAGTCTCTTTAGACAAAAGCTACCTTGTGATTATGATGGTAAACCTTTAAGTGTCTGTCAAGGTGTTCAATTAGAAATGGAATGGGATATTTCTATTAATGCGATTGACCCTAAACTGATTAAATCTCTTATGCCCCAAACAATAGGTCTTACTTCTCGTAGACAAGATAAAGACACAGGTGATTTGACTGTTGAAGGTAATATGAAGTTAAATGCTTTACAGAAAAACCTAGCATATGACTTACATGGTAAAGAAAATAAAATGAAGAATGACAAGTGGGGTTGGAGAAAGAAATCTCGTAAGGTATAATTTGTTTATAAGGTAGCCTATATAGAATACAAGATATGAAAGGCTATCTAAATGTTTACACAAGCTGAAAAGTTAAAGATGATTCGTTTAGCGATGTTAAAAAGACAAGCTAAAGATTTACCTAAAGAAGTAGAAGAAAAAGCTAAATTGCTTATAGATAAAGGTTATGATGTAGGTAAAGCATGGGCAGTGTCATGGAGCATCTGGTGTCGCTACATCAATCCTAAATCAGAGCATTGCCATATGAGACCTAGTCAATATTTTAAAGGTCGTAAGAAAAAGAAAAAAGTTTAATATTTAATAAGAACATTATATAGGATACCATCTTCAACTTTATCTATTGAAACATCTAATCCTTGAGATTGTGTCAAATCTAGTTTATTAGCTTTAACTTGTTTAAGTAGGATTTGAGAGCCTTTCTTTAAGGTAAGGCTTAAATCAGTGAAAGAGATAGTTCTTTCTTCATTTTCAACAATAGCCTTAGTCTCAACAAGTTTAGGCTGTTCAACAGCTTTGGGCTGTTCAATAGGTTTAGGCTGTTCAACAACTTTGGGTTGTTCAATAGGTTTAGGCTCTTCAACAACTTCTACTTGTGGCTGTTCTACAATAGCTGGGGTTTCCTCAACCTTAGGTTCTTCTACAACAGCTAGAATTTCTTGAACTTGAGTCTCTTCTACAACAACAGGAGGAGCATCACTGCCATGTAAGAGATGTAGTAAATCGGAGACTTCTTTTCTTAATTCATCAGGCAAACGAGTGTTGAAAATAACTTTGAAAGCATTATTGACTCTTGAAGAGTTTTTAAGGTTTTCTGGATCAAGGTTTTTATCATCAAAGTAGGAATACACCCATTTAGATTTAAGAGAAAGAGGACACTTTTTACGGATTTCAGTTAAATACTTATCCATATATTCTTCAAGTTCATCAATATAGTAAGTATAAGAAGAACCTAAATTTTCTCGGATTTTATCAAACCAAAAATCTCTATTCTCTTTTTCTTCTGTGGAATGGAAAGGGAAAAAAGAGTAGATATTATTATCTACTAGGGATTTGAAAGTATCATAATAGAGATAGTTGCCATTATCTTTAACTGGTTCGGGCACTGTCTCCCCTCTTTCTAATGCTTCTTGGATAGCAATCGCTTTTTGTTTTTTCAATTCTTGACCTAAATCATACATACGAGTAGACCAGTTCTTAAAATCTTCCACTGCATTTAAAACTTTTTGAGTAGTTTCAAGCATAGGAATGTTTAATTTCTGAGCTTCTTTTTTTGCCCAATTTCTGAGTGCATGACTTGCCATGTCTTTCATTAAGAAAACAAATTCTGTACAATCAGGCATAAACCCTACTGCTCTTCTTGCTGGGAGTTTATGTCCTACCATAACAAAATTTAAACCAATCTGTTCACTCATTTGTGGCAACCATGTATCCCTAATTAAAGGATGATGTCCACCGACAACAAAGGTTTTAATCTTATTTTCTTTTTTTAACTTATCTTCTGCTTCTTTGATAGCATTATAAGATTCAGTTATCGCTCTGTGTTGATTTAATACCATAGTATTTTCATTAGCTCTCATTAGCATTGTTGCTATTTGGTCGTCTTTCATTTTTTGTCCTTTTTTTAAGGTGTTCGCATTTAGTATGTTTGTATCATTTCTAGGCTATTCTGTCAATAGCAAATTGATAATTTTATTATTTTCTAGGGAATCAATAGAAATTGATCCATTAGTTTTTAAGGTAGATGAAATAACTTCTTTAATTGAAAGAGAAACCCCATGAGTATAAGAAATGTTAAAGGTATCAAATTCAATAGTCTTAGTATCATCAATAGGAGTCTCATTAACTACTTCTACTTTAGGTAAAAGATCATTTAAATATTCTCTATAAATGAGAGGAGTCTCACATAGAAAGTGATCTGTAAAGAGTTTTTCATAAAAAGACATATCTTTTTCTGGATATTTTAAATGAACACCATGTAGCCAAGTTTTCATAAACTCTATTGTAAAAGTATCATTTGGATTTTCATTTAAGAAAGAGAAAACATCTTTAAAATATTGTAAAAGTAAATGAGGAGTTAGAACGAGTATGGGAGAACATAACTCTTGTACTTTTTGTTCAACAAACTTAACAAGTAAATCCATGTTCTCTTTGTATTTAGTTTCAGTACCTTGTTTTTTCTTATTGGTCTTAGAGTGTAATTCCTCTTCTGATAAAGGAAAGAATTTAAAAAGCATATCTTTATTTTCTAAAAGAAGATTTTTAAAACTTTCAAAAGAAAAGGCTGATGGAATGATTCCTTTTTTTAGTGCTTTGGAAGTTTCAGCATAGATACTAAAAGGTGGGAAGGCTTCAAAAATTTCTTTCTTTAAGACAACAGGATCTCTTGTGGTGGTAAAGATCGCAGGGACAGATAAAGACATAATAGAATTTGAAACTAGCTTATTTAAAGATAAGGGTAGTTTTGTATTTTCAACAGCTATTAAAATAGCTCCTGTGCTATTTGGTGGAGTAGTAGCTTCTTTATCTTCTATTGAGATAAACCCATTAACTAGAATAGGGACACCACATTCTTCACTTAGTTTGGGCAACAAGGTATCTCTAAGGAATGGGTAATCTGTTTTACTTGCGATGATAAACATTTCTATCGCTATCTTATTTACTAACTTCATTGTTTGACTCCTTTGTGGTTAGTATGTTTGTATTATACACACAAAGCCTAGTATTGTCAATAGTGTTTTAATAATTTTTCTATAAGGTAAAAAGAACTTATTACAGGAGTATATAAAGATGTATGGTTTCAATCGTAGAATAGCAAAAGCTAATGTAAATCCTATTAGACAGAGAACACAATTTTCATGTGTAGCTGCATCAACAGCTATGGCATTAAATGCTTTAGGTGTTAAGTGTAATGAAGATGAAGTCAATGAAGTGATAGGAGCAAGACCTATGACAGGAGCATCTTGGGAATCAGTATTAGCTTGTGTTCAACATTATGGTTGTAGAGGAACTTTAGTAACTCCAGCAACATTAAAGCAAGTCAAAGAATGGACTGATGCAGGTAAGCCTGTACTTATAGGGTGGAATCCTGAAGGTCGTGAATGGAGTCATGCTTCTTTGATATTTGATGTTGTAGGTAAAGAGGGTGGGGGGTATGATGTATATGTAGCAGACTCAAATATACCTGACCCTGAAGAAACAGTAAGAGTAGTCGATGGTAAAGAGTTCTATGGCAAGTGGTATGAAAAATACAATGGCTATTTAATTCGTAGAACAGCATTGATGGTAGATAATGAAATTACAGCTGAGGGTCGTCAAGTAATGGCTTCACTTAGAAAGAGAAGATTTTAAGTGAGTATATGTGGTTTATTTTTTAAGCCACATAAGAATAAAATTAACTTAAATAGAGAATTTTGGTTAGTTTTAGATGCTCAAAGTCAAAGTGATGCCCATAACATCATACATTTCAGCTCCTTTATAAAATTTATTTTATTTATGAAAATAAGTGATATAGGAGTCATATATAAAAGAAACCCTTACATCTTTGAAGACTTTGAATCAGCTCAAGAAGAAGCTGAACAAAGGAGAAAAATAAAATGAGATATAATAATCGTAGAAGAGCTAGTTTAACACAACCTTTAATGATGAGACATGACTATGGTTCTTATGAAGAACCTGAATTATCGGACTTATATGCAGAAGAATTATATGAATCTGAAATAGATGCAGAAGAATTATATGGTCGTTTTGAAACAGGTAAGAAAGTAAATGTTCCCAAGTATTTAGAAGAACATGGGAATCCTGAAGCAGCAGAAGCTTGGAAAGGTAATGCTGGTAAGATTAAAGAAATCAATGAAGGTAAAGTAAAACCAGCTAAAACAGCTATGAGATTAGCTAAATTAAAGCAAAGATATTTAACAGCTGGGTCTAAGGGTAGTAAATTAGCTGATGATTTATTAGGTAGTCTTGATTTTGATTTATCTATGGATGACTTGTTGAGTCAAGCTGACCAATGTGAAGAAATGGCATCAGCATTAGAATCAGCATTAGAATCACAAGATATAGATACTTTATTAAATCATGGTGTAATCAGTGATGATTTAGCATCAGCTGTAAAGAATGGGATTAGTGCTTTATATGAAGCTACCCATTTAGTACAAGATAAGATTACAGCATTACAATCTAAAGCATTAGAATGTCGTTCTAAAGCAAGAGGTTTAAGAAGATATGCTTCTGAACAACAAGCTGATGTAGATGGCAATTATATGAGTGTATCTCATATAAGTGAAATGCAAGATATGTTAGGTGTCTTAAGTCAAAAGATACAAAATGGTATGCCTATGGAAGACTGGGTAGAGAGTAAGATTGCTCATGCTCATCAAATCTTAGGTGATTTAGCATCATATTTCTATTATGGTAGAGGTAAATAACCATGTATAATAGAACAGCAATGTTAAACAGAGTAGCTGCTAATGGTATGTATGGTTTTACAAAAGCTGTACAAAACGATGTTAGCACAGCTACTAAAAAACTTGAGAGGTATATGACAGATATATCTCGTGGTTTAGAATTGAAATATCCTGAAGCAGGTACTTTTTTTAAGTATCGTGTTAGGTCATCTAGTTGTCCATATTCACAAGCACTCTTAAGGGGTTGTGTGATGTTTGACAAGCCAACTAAAGTATATGGTGGTGTTTTAGGTTTTAAACCTAATTTAGTAAAGGCTTGTTTAAAGGCAATAAATGACTTAACACTAAAATCAGGAGAGGTAGCTTGTAATTTATATAGCAAGAATAGAGACCATATTCCTTTTTTAGAAACACATTTAAAAGAAGTGAATTGTCCTTATTCTAAAATGATACTTGAAAGCTATCCTATAGAACTTGCTAAAGATTTAGTAAAGTAAAGGATAAACAAAATGACTTATAAAGGCACAATAGATATAGATAAGCAAATCATCTTAGCGCGTCCTATGAGTGCTATAGACAAGGCGCTTATTAAAGTCGCTTATAAGAATCCTGACTTGAGAGTAGCTACTTTAAAAATAGTTGCAGATGATACTTCTAGTAAATTACAAGAATTTGCGAAAGATCGTAAATGGAAGAATCCTGAGACTAGTAATTTAATTGGTATAGATCGTGTTTTACAATTAGCTGGTGATGACAAGATGTGGGCTAAAGCTATTGTAAAGAAAGTCACGGAAGAGTATAAGAAGGATGAAGAAAAAAAGGGTGTAGGTAAAAAAGACACTAAAATAGAAAATACCATAGCTAAAAAGCTACAAAAAAGTGTTGAAAGTGAAATAGCTAAATTTAAAGGAAGCAAAGACATCACTAACCCTAAGGACAGGGCTGAATTTGAAGAATTCTTAGATGAGAAACTAAAACCAGCACAAGCAGAACTATATAAGAAAAAAATAGAAGAAGCTACTGGTTTAGTAGATGAAGAATTTAAAAAAGCATCTGAAGGGCTAATGGGTAAAGGGGTTAAATCGGCATTAGGTGATGTTTTGCATGAGATGGGGTTATCAAAAATTGCAAACTTTTTTAGTGGGCCTAGTTTAAAAGTACCTGATCTAGATACTAAAACTACAGTGCTTGGGTCTGCAGCACTTGCACAAGCAGTAAGTTGGATTGGTGTAGGGGGTGCTGCTGGTGGTGGTATTCTAGCAACAGTAGGGAGTTTTATATTAGGGACCTCTGCTACTCTCATGGCTACCCCTTTTGCTATTGTTGGTGGTCTTGCTTTATCTTATCAAGTCTATAAAAAGTATAAAGAAACACCTGAAGGTATAAAGAGAGATGAATTAGTAGCAAAATTCCAAAAGAAAAAAGACGAAGTAATTTCAAAAATTGAAAAAGAACATAAATATAAAGAAATAGGAAAAGAACAAGCTGTTTCTGATG
>JACCDO010862251.1_pt1 | contig 26358 bp, 49 predicted proteins | sample 7446101 | NCBI WGS metagenome assembly JACCDO01 (sample SAMN15323440, study PRJNA562643) | freshwater metagenome | isolation source: river surface water | place: USA:Blue River Watershed | collected 2017-08-16 | reverse complement strand
CACGTTCCCAGATTCCGGCAATAAAACCTATATGCCGATGCAACGCCGATAAGCGTTGCATCTAACACTCAGACTACATAGCGAAAAAACAACACGATCATGATGATCGTGATAATGTCCGAGATCGCTGCCAGAAGGAAAAGACCAGGGTGCTGCCTGACGATCTGAGGCAGAACCTGAATGTTGTCCATGATAATCTGAATGTTTCGACTAAACATTATTTCCTCCGCCTTTCGGCAGAGCTATAGTAACCTATCCGCCGCGCCCTGTCAATAGTAAATCTGGAAAAAAGATTCCGGCAATAAAACAATCCGGCAATAAACTAACTGTCGGCATTATTGCTGGATTCTTTTTTTCATCAAACGACCTTGACAGGGTTATGAATCCAGGTTACATAGAGTGTGCCGTTAAGGCGGAGGTGATGATGTTCCGTAAGTTCGATACCCTGGCCGAAGTCCTTGCCTTCTCCCCCGATTCCTACGCGCAGTATTTTGAGGGGACCAGCTCTAAGTTTTGTTCCGGAAACTTTCTCGAAATCTCCAACGGGCTTCCGGCTGGGACGATTTTCATGCTTCATGGTGAGTTCATCATCAACGGCGTCAAGCGCGGACGCCGTGACTTGGAGCACCTTGAAATCGAAGCCCCGCTGAACGAAAAAGATGTCCATGACATCATTGAATATGTCAACAACTATGGAACCAGCGCGATTTTCGAGCATGAAGATCGCGAGACGGCCCGCGAAATGGGCATCACCTACGAAGAGTATAAGGGTATTGAAGTCGTTACCGATTTTGACGACGATTTTGATGATTACTGCGCATAGCGCAATGATTCCCCGCCGCGGCGGGGAATCCGGCAATATGCCGTCAGATTCCGGCGATAAAAATAGATTATTGCCGGATTCTTTTTTTCATCAAACGACCTTGACAGGATGCACGTCATCGGTTATAGTTATGGTGTCCTCAGCGGACAAAGGAGCGAAAAAAATGGGTCTGAATCCTAACGCGGTTGTTATGTGGGGCCTCTGCACCATCATCGGTTACTTTTGGACCGGCGCGGCAGATGGTGCCCTGATCGGGCTCGGCGTTGGTCTTGGAATCAGCTTCATTGCAGGCATTGGTAACAACTACCTGCGATGAATAGTGTATACCCGCGACCATTACAGTCGCGGGTATACCAAAATAGATTATTGCCGGATTCCGGCTACAGCAAAAAAAACATCAAAACCAAAACCGCGCAAAAAAACATAAGCCAAAGATTGTCCTCATAATCAGAAATATTCTTTTGCAAAAACATAGAAAGCCTCCGAGATTGCAAAAATGATTGCTGCGATTAGCGCAAGCAAAGCAACCATTTCGCCGAAAATGGCGAGGGTCAAAAGCTCATCGGTATGCTTTAGATTAGCAATAAGCATGGTTTACCCTTAACCGCGCCCATGTGTTCTGTCAAGGTGATCTTAAAAAAAAATATTTTCGGCAATACTCCATCCTAACGAATCCGGCAATACGCCTATTAGGCATTGCTGCCTAATCATCAAAAGCAAGCGTTGCCATAACTCCAATACAAAGTCCGAAAATCATACCGATGAATCCATCATTCACATCCGCCCATGAAAAGTATCCAATCGCTGCGCAGGAAATCCAAACCAAAAAATCCAGGGGCTTGACCTTCATCTTTTGCTCCTCGTGTTGATGCTTAGAACATAACAGGATTCGGGTATCTTGTCAAGTGGTTTTAAGAGAATATTTTTTCCGGCAATATTTCTGTTGGTACAAATCCGGCAATAAGCCTTAGCCTTTAGCGTAGCCTTGGATGGCTACGCTAAAGAGAAATCAGAATGCCGAATAGCTGGCGCTCAACACAAAGTTCTGGTCAAGGAACTCCATGATCTGCACCGTGTAGCCCCGAAACTGTTTTGTTCTCTCAGATTCCCCCTCGTCCCCCTCTTTATACATTTCAATGATCTCCGAAAAGCTCCCTTTCATGGAGTACCCAACGGTATCCCACCAACTGCAAACGTACCACTTGGGATCGGGCTCGGTCCCAAGATGCTTGCAGATTTCATTGTCAATGATGTTCGGATGAACCGCAACTTTGTCCGCACCCTTTCGCGAGATACTAACCATGTTCGGCATTTTTTGCTCCTTTGTCCGCTGGGGACATAATGATTATAACTTGTCTGCCGATACCTGTCAAGACACTTTAGATGGAAAAGATTCCGGCAATACTTCACCCCTTATAAATCCGGCAATAATAATGCACGCACACATGCCGCACGAATCCGGCAATAAGCTAAAACCCGTTGGCGGAAATATTTCCACCAACGATTTGAAGTTCAGTGGGCAGAATACCAGGTTTTGAGCACAAAGTTTTCATCCAAAAACTTCATGATCTCAATCATATGATCACGATGCTTACGCAAACCTTCGGGTGCGTTGGTTTCTTCGGTCCGCCTTTTCTCGTAGTATTGGATAATATCCGCAAAGTTTTCCTTTGTAGAATAACCTACTGCATCGTACCATCCCTTATAGTAATGATCTTCGCTAACTTTGGCACCAAAATGAGCGCAGATTTCCTCGTCAATAATCACAAAAGGAACTCCGCCGTTTTCATCACCCTTGCGCGAGATACGGATCATGTTCGGCATTTTTCAATCCCCCTTGTCCGCTCAGGACATGATGATTGTAACATGCCGCTTGATACCTGTCAAGACACTTTGGATGAAAAAGATTCCGGCAATAAACCGACACGGCCTAATCCGGCAATAAACAGTTGAAAACAAAAAGACCGCTTCGGTAACCCAAACAGTTACCGAAGCGGTCTGCACACTGTCTCGCCGTTGCGTTGCGGAGGTACGAGCTTTGAACCCCTTTTTCGTGGCGAGCGTTATTTTATTCCTTCTGTTGCCAATATGCAGGATGCTCAATCGCATCCGTTTTACGCCGTCCGTTTCCGGCTGCGGCGTTTCTGACACCACTACTATAACCGCCTGCCGAAAACCTGTCAAGCCACTTCGGCGATGTTTTTTCATTTCCGGCAATAATCCGATTCTATGAATCCGGCAATAAGACTGATGCTGTCTTATTGCCGGAAAAAAGTTCTCGACCGGACCTTGACAGGGCCAGCCGCGGTGGTTATAGTAGTGGTGTCGGGGGGCGGCGGTCGCCACGAAAAAGAACGGCGGTCGCCGAAAAGTTCGGAAAAAAAGTTCTTTCCGCCCTTGACAATAGACGTTCGCCGGCATAGTATAAAAGTATAAAGCAATCGAGCCGACGCCGGCAGGCCAAACTTATCTCACAACAGGAGCATTAATGTTGCCTGGATTTAGCTTACGGTAGGGGCAACGGCGCCCCGCCCAAAAGCCGATATACTGTCAACTCCACAGACTTGGGCTTATTAATGCAAACAACTATGTTCCAGATATAGTCCGGGGCAACGGCGCCCCGCCCAAAAGCCGCCGCGCGGCGACAACATGAGTATCGGTCGCCGCGCGTGTTAATCATTAAGGAGTTAATAAAAAAGTGTAGAAAGCAAAAACGGCGTAATACCTGACGGTATGGCCTATAAAAAGAAGATAGTAAAAAAAATCGCCAAAAAAAACGGGTCCGTCATAATAGAGGACGGTATCCCTCCAAAACGGCGACGGTCAACTGGACCCCGTGCATATCCCAGTATGCACGAGGTCTTTAACTGGACAAATCCGGCAATAAATCACACGCGCACGCACGCATCAGCTTATTGCCGGATTCTGTTTCGTCCTGACATTCTGTTGACAAAAATCGCGTAGAATGAGCGTTGACGTAATGAGCCCAAACGGTTATAGTTATAGTGTCCTCAGCGGACAAAGGAGCGAAAAAAATGCCTGACAAGACTTCGACGGGGAATGACAAGGTTCTTACCAATCGCGAGTGGAGCGATTGGAAGTTCATTCCGGGGCCCAACGGCGCCCCATTCAAGGTGGAGTGTCTTCGCGCCGGGCTGGAGTCCGGCCACAGTGAGCGGCTCACTGTCTGGATTGATGACGATCCGCGCCCCCACGATCACCCGTGGCGTGAGTTTGTTTCCACTGTTTTGTCGGGTGGTTTCACCGAAGTTCGGTTTGAAACCATCAACGGTGAGGTGGTCCGCACCGAGCATCAGCGGCGTGCCGGCCACACCTATACTTGTCCCGCTGGCGTCGTCCACATGATCATCAACGTGCTTCCGGGCACCCGTACTCACATGATGATGACTCCGAATGAGATCAAGTGGGGTTCTTACACCCTTCCTGACCTCTCGCCGGCGGTGTTCAATCCGGTGTTCCTTGACAATCTCAAGGCGCTGAATAGCAAGCCGGCCTGAAAGGACGCCGCGGTGTGTGTTCACGCACACACCGCGGTTTTTTATCCGGCAATATACCACCAACTATTCCGGCAATAATCGTGCGCACACACGCAGGTTTTTTCCGGCAATAAACATACATTGAAAAGCCGGCATCCCCACGCCGGCTTTCTGTTGGTTAGAAAGGCAAAAGGTCATCCTTTGGATCTTCCCACGTCAGCTTAAAGCCAACTTCAAGCCCATCATAATACTGCTCAATAAGATCTTTGAGCAAAAGGTTCCGGATTTCCGGAGTAACCGAAACATTCATAATATCAATCTCATCAATGTCAAAAACATCCTTACCATCAGGATCGACGTACTTCAAAAGCGTCGCAGCGCCACGGATTTCGCCGATTTCAGGAAAGTTACCGCTGATGCCGAACCGAATCTCCATCATCTTGACCTCCGCCTATTGGCATGATGAATCTAACTCATTAGCGCAAGCCTGTCAAGGCTTGATCGGAATCTTTTTCCGGCAATAAGTAATCCGGCAATAATCACCAAGTGTCAGCTTATTGCCGGATTGATTGTCTCTATTTGTAACGCACAAACAATCGCACCCGTTAGCTATTGACAAGCTGACGATAGGCGGTTAAACTGATGGTGTCGAACGGTGGTCGCGAAACCCTGGACGGCGAACGTCGAATAACCGGCGTTGAAAAAACCGCTAAGCCCCTTGACAGGATTACGCTAAGCGGTTAAAACGATTGTGCCGAATGGTCGGCAAGTGGAGATCCGATGCAGGACGATACCCTTCCCACGGCCCCTGAATTTGCCTTTGTTTTCGAAAACGAGGGGCGTTATGATGAATACTACTACGATGATTCGCGCCATCCTTTTCCGATCATCGTCGAACGGTTCAAGCGATCCTTTGAGCGATACACTCAGCTCAGCATCAGTAGGGACCATGAACTGGTGATGATTGGAAATCATATGATGGACATGGAGCGGTTCCTCAACCGGCACGTCAAGCGTACCGGCAGGTCTTCGGAACCCGCTTACATCAGTGTGGCGACTGCGAACAAGATCCTTGCAAACTACAAAGATCTTATTGATATGGTTGAGATTAGGAACAAGATCCTTGACCGCTACGATGGAAAGGGCTTCTGCCGCTACGATGGAAAGGCTATCCCGATGCTGGGGACAGTCGATTTTTTCAAAAACAAGGCAAGCGCTGTCATGGCGCGTAACATCGCCATGTTTCGGGACGTTCTGATCAGCCGCTTCGGTCAGGTTATCGAGGCAATGTGAGCATGGTGTGCGCGGGGACTGTCCCCGCGCACAGGCTTATGCCTTATTGCCGGATTCATGCGCGTATGCGTATGGCTGGAACTTATCGCCGGATTTAACGCGGCAACTTATTGCCGGATTCTGGGCCATCGGTATCTCGATAAAAATATCGCCACAGCGATAGTCGTATTGCCGGATTCGCGCCACACTCAAAAAGTCTGCGCGCGAACCTTCGCTTATTTTTCCCAGCGCTCGCGCATTGCTTTGATGACGTGCAGGGGAACCTCATGCACGTTTCGATTGAACAACTGCTCATCAGAAAGCCCAGCATCAAAGAGATCAATAATCTCAAACTTAACGCCGTGCTTTTCGCACAACTTAATGTAAGGCTCAACCTCCCATTTTTTGGAGAACGTGTTGCTGACAACACAATCGACGCCAGCCCGCAAGTAAGCATCAACCTCCTTTTGGCAGGCAATATGCGCCTTTACAATGTCCGCCGGAACAAAAATGTATTCACCATACACCATGAAATATTGATCTGCCTCGCAGACCTTTTCGCTAATGGTTTTCGCCATGGTAGATTTTCCCGAACCAGGCAGACCGCGAATGATGGTGAGCATTTGAACCTCCGTTATCAGTATAACCGCCGACACAAAACCCGTCAAGGTCATTCGGCAAGATTTTTTTTCATTTCCGGCAATAATCCTCGGAATGGTTTATCGCCGGAAAAAAGATTGCCGTAGCACCTTGACAGGTTTGCTGCGATGGGTTATGATTAAGCATCGCCTGATAGAATGGCGAGAGGGGGTCCGAATGATGGTTCATGCGCAAGCCGTGGTGCCAAACGCCGATGGTAGCTTCAGCTACCTTGGGGTGTCTTTTGACACTGAGTTGATTCAAAGCGTGAAGGTTCCTGATGGTAACGTCGGCGGATCGATTGTTAGAATCAAGTCCGGTCAAGACATTCCGTTGTATGAAAGCTACCACACAATGACGACCCGCATTGAGCGGGTGAAGCAAAAGGCTGCGGCGAAAGCAAAATACTTGGTGGGGTGAAAAATGCTCTTCGTTTCTGATAAGTCTATCATTGTCTACCGTAGCCAGGGCGAGGCCATGCGGGACCAGTGGCTTTATCAGGATGGTGGATTTATCTACATCCTTGTTTCTATGGCAATCATGATCTTTGCCGTCTTTATCTGGTCCAAGGTCGAACCGATTTTGCGGAAGTTTTTCCGTAGGTTCAAGTAACATCGCAATCCCCGGTCGGTCCGACCGACCGGGAATCCGGCAATAATCATTCCGGTAATAAATATCCGGCAATAAGTAACCATTCCGGCAATAAAACCATCAGGCAAAATAAAAACCCCCGACGTTAGGCTCAAACATCCTAACGTCGGGGGTTGGTGCCCATCGCCGTTGCGTTGGAGGGATATAGACTTTGAATCCCTTTTTCGTGGCGATATTAAAGGTTTCCTTCGGTATATGCAGGGCGGAGCCCGTTTTAACCACCATTCTTATTTATTTTGCGCAATCTTTTGGATGCGCTCGGTTTGTCAGCGGCTCTATATTGGGGCCCCATTCCATGAGAGCGCAGCCGCCGCCGACACCACTACTATAACCGCCACCCGCCGCCACGTCAAGCCCTTTCGGCGAAGTTTTTTGAGCCATTCCGGCAATAATATTTTTGTAGGTATTATTGCCGGATTCCAGCCTTAAGCCAAACTCTATAGCATATAAAGAAAAAGGTAAAACATTGAGCAACTAAAGAAAAGCAAGAGGATAGCCAAAATATCATCAACGATATGCTGCAACAGATTTTTGTTTTCCGCGGCTTCGGTTTCCATGATACCTCCGTCTCAACCATATCACGTCCCGCAAAGCCTGTCAAGCGAAAAGTTTAACGATTTAATCCGGCAATAAGCTATTCGCCGCAAAGTATTATTGCCGGATTCCAGCCAGCAAGCATTGAGCTATACCATAGCGAGAAGTACAAGAAAAATGACAAAGCTGATAATGACCGAAATAAATGCCACGATGTCGTTTACTGCGGTTTCGTTTTCCATGATACCTCCGCATCAACCATATCACGTTATGCTAAACCTGTCAAGCGAAAAGTTTAACGATTTAATCCGGCAATAAGCTATTCCGGCAATAAATGCAGCGAGGCAACTTATTGCCGGATTTATTGTCTCCATTTGTAACGGCTCAATAATCGTACCCATTAGCTATTGACAGGTGAACGCTAAGCGGTTAAACTGATGGTGTCGAACGGCGGTGAGCCGAACGGCGAACGTCGAATAACCGACGTTAGGAAAAAAAAGCTGCTAAGCCCCTTGACAGGACGACGCTAAGCGGTTAAGGTAGTGGAGCCGAAACGGTGCTGGACCGGGCGGCAAAAAAAAGCTACCGAAACCACTTGACGATTACCCGATGGGTGGTTATAGTAGCTGGGCAAGCAAACCGGGGCAAGGCCCCAACGGAAAACAAAATGACCGCGAACAAGACTGTCTCTAAGGGCCGCTTTGCAAACCTCACCGCCGGCGAGGGCTCCGACGCGCCGGCTGGTGGTGACACCAACAAGTACTCGTTCCGCACGAACATCGACAGCGCTGGAGGCGACCGGTCGTTCAAGACGTTCACGCACGCGGGTATCGGTAAGGTCGTGCGCTTTAGCCCGAACCAGGGGCAGGGTACCTCGCCCCAGTTCCTTGCGGTGAGTGAGGCCCCTGCCTTGATCGAGTTCCTTGAAGAGTATGTCGCCGCCGATGGTGACTTCACGCCGAGCGCGGCCGACACCGCGCGGAACACGATCAAGCGCCTGCCGGACGGTGGCATTTCCTTCTCGATTGGGGAAGGGGATCGCGGAAGCAAGGCGATCAAGGTGGCGTCGCTCGATGGCAAGGGCGGGCTCGTCGAGTTCATCGATGTGCTCCGCGACATGACCAAGCGCCTGAGCTGATCCCCAAGGGGATGCGTATGCAAGCGAACGCATACGCATCCCTTTGTTTCTGGTGTCATTTATTCTATGCCGGAAATCCGGCAATAAACCTTTCGAGGATTAGGTATTCCGGCAATAAATCCAGTCACGCAATCCGGCAATAATCCTTTTGGGCTGTCCCCTTTCCGGGGATAAGCAATCCGGCAATAATCGCGCACGCACATGCGCAAGCAATCCGGCAATAATCTTTTCACAATCCGCGAGTGGGCATATTGCCGGATTGCTTGTCTCCATTTGTAACGGTGCGATAATCGTACACGTTCCATATTGACAAGCTGACGCTAAGCGGTTAGACTAATGGTGTCGAACGGCGGTGAGCCGAACGGCGAACGTCGAATGACCGACGTTAGGAAAAAAAAGCTGCTAAGCCCCTTGACAGCTAACCGAAGGGTGGTTATAGTGGTGGTGCCGAAACGGTGCTGGACCGGGACGGAAAAAAAAGCCGCTAAAACCACTTGACAGCTAACCGAAGGGTGGTTATAGTAGCTGGGCAAGCAAACCGGGAGCGAGTCTCCCAAGGGAACATAACATGACCGCGAACAAGACTGTCTCCAAGGGCCGCTTTGCAAACCTCACCATCACCGATGGGGAGGGGAACAACATCCCGGTTACGGACATGAATGGCAAGTATTCGTTCCGCACGAACATCGATTCGGCTGGCGGTGATCGGTCGTTCAAGGTGTTCAACGATCCGGCGGTCGGTAAGGTCGTGCGGTTCTCGCCGAACCAGGGGCAGGGTACCTCGCCGCAGTTCCTCGCGGTGTCCGAAGCTGCCGATCTGATTGACTTCCTTGAAGAGTACGTCGCCGCGAACGGCGATTTTACTCCGAGCGCGGCCGACACGGCGCGCAACACGATCAAGGCTCTGCCCGACGGCGGGATCTCTTTCTCCATCGGTGAGGGGGATCGGGGAAGCAAGGCGATCAAGGTCGCTTCGCTCGACGGTAAGGGCGGTCTGGTGGAGTTCATCGGAGTTCTCAGCGACATGACCAAGCGCCTTAGCTAAGGTCGGTTGACTGATACGGGGCGTGTATGCGTGTGCGGCATACACGCCCCTTGTTTTTTTTGCCGAAAATCCGGCAATACGCATACATGCACACGCAATAAATCCGGCAATAATCCTCCCGATGATCGCCGCTAACACTATTGCCGGATTGCGCAAGCATATTGTCTCGATTTGTAACCGCGCGCTGCTATTAGCTTGACGTGTCATGCTTTAGAGGTTATGATGTTTGCGGAGGTGCTCAATGCGAGTTGCAAAGCAAGTGAAGCTGACGGCCGGTGTGCGCGCGGATATGGACAAGGTTCGTAACTATCTCGTCAATGCGCCGGGCGCGTGTGCGCGTATCATCGGCGTGCATACTGGTATGGGATACAGCCGTGCGCTCGTGGCAGTACGGGCTATTCACCAAAACGATGCTAAGACTCTTTATACCCCTTTGGGGTATTCTTTGCAGGGTCGCCAGCGTCACCACTTTATCATTAAGTCTTGATGATAGATTCCCGGCTGTCAAACGGCGGCCGGGAATCCGGCAATAAGCCGGGTGGAAATCCGGCAATAAAGATTCCGGCAATAAGCCATGCCGGGGGGCATGGCCCCATTAAAGCTATTGCTGGTCCATCTAATCGATATAGTTGTCCGTGCCTTTCCCGGCGATTAAAGCCGGGCCCCATTGACTACAAGCTATCCTCGGGTTCGGGTTCGGGCAGATTGATGATATCCTCAATCGGCATCGCCGAGGGTTCATTATACATCTTCTTTACATGCTGATCGATTTCATATTCAGAAACATCGTCATCAATAAACAAAACCTTGACACCATTAATAGAGGTCCAGGTTTCACCATCATTAAGGATAACAACAAAGTCTCGCATCGTTCCCCCTTCGCGGAATAACTCCGCGAAATCATTATAACAAGGTCGGCGCCCTATGTCAAGGCCAACAGGGTACATTCTGTCGCCCGTTACAAATAGAGACAAGGGGCAATCCGGCAATAAACCGAGCCCCAATCCGGCAATAAGGATTCCGGCAATAATCCCTCTCCCGCCGCCGCGCTCAATCCGGCAATATGCCATACATAGCAATCTATCGGGTATAAATGAACATCATTATCATCCCAAATGACAATAGATTTCATTTAGGTGACATCCTCACCATAATAGGAATCATTCTATTTATAATACAATATTATGCTTATGTTTTAAGTTGCCGCTCTTTCCCCGGATGCAAAAGCTGTTTTGACCTAAGCAATCGATGCACTGGAATATATCGCTATCCTTCATCAGTTCATCCCCTTCATGCTCTACATATATAGCTAAGAAACGGATCGATATAGCGATATCTATCTCGGGATAGAGAAAATATTTCATCGGATAAATGGTGACTATTCTCCACTTTTACAAAACAAACAATTCTACGAATGATACATATCTATCATATGGGAAATCCGGAGCGGCGATAAAAAAATTCGAGGACATTATACCTATCTGTTGGAATTATCTAACAAATGATTTTATTGCACATGCGCACACACACTAGGGCGCTATATAATTCCACACATGCACGCTATATGCATACCTATGCTAGATAGCGCGCTAATGCACGCGCGCACACACATTCCGGGAATATGCCAAAAAAATGGAAAAAGGATCTTATACAAAAGATAAGACTCTATCCTATTTAGATTAGATGGTTGCCAGAATCTTCTTGAATCTTGCGGAATATCCATTGCCACTTAGCGGCATAACAGCAATTTTATTTTCTAAATCTCCTTCGCGGTAAAAAATTAATCCAGAGCCCCATTTACCATTAAAGAGAACATCCTCTTCATAGCGCACGTACACACGAGCGCGCGCGTGTGATTCATTAATGCAATGTACAAGGTTAAGTACAGTGGGGTCCAAATCTTCTTCTGACTTGATACAAGTATATCCAGTAAGTGCCTTGTTTACATCGAGCGGCGCAACCGGAAGAGAATAGATGTTTTTCTCTAGCCATTCATGGTAATGATTGCGATCACTCATCCTATCACCCTTGTTTTTGTGGTGGATTAAGCCTTAACTAACCGCCACATCATGCCACGTCAAGCGGCAAGGGCAGATTTTTTTCCGGCAATAAGCCGGCGGCGGCGCTAAGCACCAAAAGCCGGCGGCGGCGCTAAGCACCAAATCTATAGGGTGCTTAACCTTTTGTGATAGCTTCAGAACATTTTCAGCGCTATTTGTTATAGTGCAGAAGCCACTCCAAATCCATCCTAAATGCATAAGACAAGTTATTTACCACAACCTCTGTGCTGCGGCCTTCGCCAGTTGGAATAGTTACTCGCCAGCCTACATCATCTTCCATATAGCCAATTCTAATACCAGTCATTTGTTGCTTATACTCGTTCTTGGAGCTATTCCATTCCCATCCATCAGGAGGATCAATCCAATCGGTAGGCTTTGAACTATAATCTGATTTGCTATGACTAGAAGTGGTACTATTGTTAGTATGGTTTTTGGTGTCACGCAAATCACGAATCTCTTTGGTGAGAAGATCGATCCGCGCTTCCAAAGAGCGAAAATTATTGGTAAGAACACCAATATCATGATCGTTCTTGATCGTATCATCTTCAAGAGCGTTCGTGATCGGATCATCTTCAAAAATAATATCTTCAAGAATCATGGGGATGGTGCTCAAATTTTTGAGTTGCTTGACACCATTCATATCAGTATGTCCGGCATACCACGAGTCAGTTACCCTATCGGTGATTCGATAGTAAAGATTGTAATATTTCAACAAATTCGTACAATGAAGCTTTGCTTCTTCAAGAGTCTTAAAGCTAACTAGAAAGAGAGAGTTTTCCTCACGAACGGGATCAACGAAGGGCCCTTCCACTGTTGGATGCATATTGTAAGCTCGAACGATGCAAGTCATTGCCGGACGAATATTGTAAGCCCGAGTATTGCGATTCATATTCTCACCTTTGTTTCGTTAGAGAAAGAGATATCTTTTAAAACTTCTTAAGTGCGCCTTCCAAATTCAATGTTACATAACCCGCATAACCCGGAATGTACCATCCCCTTGCAGAAGGAAACCGCACATTCCAAAGAGTAAGATTGGGCATATAACGAATACGAACTCCTGTGGAGTTTTTAACATACTCGTTCTTGGAGCTATTCCATTCCCATCCATCCGGAGGTTCGATCCAACCAGGAGGCTTTGAATCATTGCTGCAAGTCATATTCTCACCTTTGTTTCGGGAGAGCCCAGGATGCACCCTCTAGCTAACCGCACCGCCGCGCCTTGTCAAGCGAGCACGCAAGATTTTTTCTTTCAGCGATTTCAGCCCAATAATTACCATCCCTCCATAGGGAATGGCATATATACCTGTACCTGAGTCCTCAGTTCATTTGTGATTGTCTTGCACCGATCCGTGTTTCTGGATACACGTCCAAACCATCGCCATCCATTACCCACGGCCGGGTGAGCCGCATGAAATGCGTTTGCGTTGAAAAAAATCAATCGTCCGCTTGGCGCTGCAACCTTCTCGACTTTATTTTCAGCGATAAGTTTCTCAACTTCGATATGCCATTGTCGATAGATTAAACCTTCCGGCACCGCCGACATAGGGCATCGACCCTTGATAAAATATGTTGGGCAAATCTGACCATTCCAAAGTCCAAGGATATGTTCTGAGGGAGGGCGCGGCGTATCATAATCAGGTTGGCCGCCAGTGATAAAATGTTCTCCCACCTTAACAGGCGGACGAGGAACATCGTCGTGATGCCACCCTGGAATGGCGGGCAGCCATCCAGGCATAAGCATATGCACCCTGGAATCAAACACCGCATCGTCCCATCCGGAGGGCAAGGCACCTAAGAATGCTTTAGTAATCGGACCACCATGTAGCCTTGCAAACTCCACACTTGCGTTGAAGAACATAGGCTCTTCCTTTACAACCTCACCTTCGGGAGTAAAAGGACCGATGTCTTCAAATGAGCTTTCAAACACCATGTCTTTGCTTGCTGCCACGATGCACCTCAATATTTTTAGAGGTTAATTGAGCGAGTAGCAATATCGCAAACTTCTTTTCGCGCCTTCGGCATGAACGGATGCACCTTTTAGCTAACCGCCCCGTGCGCCTTGTCAAGCGAGCACGCAAGATTTTTTCCGGCAATATGGCAGCGGCGGCGATTTCCGCCCATGAATATAGCGATGTATTTATTAGATATAATTTAAAGAGGTTTGTGACCCAACCCTCTGATTTGATTTCTAAGTCTCTTGATTTCTATTTTAGCCTGATAAAGCGACATATCTTCTATGTCGTCATCTTCACAAAAAGAGGGATTCATCATGTGCAACAGATTTTCAATGCAATATCTTGCAGCTTCCTGGGCACTCAAAAACTCTAAGTCGAGGTCTGTGAGGCTACTCCGAAGAAACTTTTCTTTATATCGAATTTTATATCGACCAATATGCCTAACATTTTCTATCTGTAGGTTTCTGTTTTTATTACAGCAAGCATATGACATGATGCCATATGCGCCAGAAGAATCTGCTGTATCATAACATGTAAATCCAAGATATCCTAGTTCTTTTGCAAGACCGTTAATTGATCTAAAGTCTCTGCCTTTTTCTTCTTCAGTCATCCCCATTCCCCATATCGATATTTGTAAATCGATGATTCATTCAAATTTAATTCCGCCGATTACTAAAGGCTCTCTCTTTGGATAAGAGATATGCACAACCTTTGGATTGTTGTATCTATCAAAGGCTTCGTCAACAAGCTGATCCATCTTATTGAAGCATTCTTCAAAGAGGTGGAATGGAGCAATGTTCTGAACCCAAGCTCTCTTAGGCGTATATCCATTATTACAGATATACCATTCCCCGTAAAATACGGGCTCTCGGCTTTCTTTTGAACCAAGCCAAAGATCATCGGTGGTCTTAAAAACCGTCCATTTGGTTTGCATCTCCGTGTACATCATATCTAATATATAGAGATTTTCAGATACCTTTTTCCACTCTGGTTTTGTTAACTTTACTAATGGCATTTGGAATCTCCTAAGTAGATATTATTTAGAATAACTCAAAAGCAAAATGTCGGGTTCTGCTGACTATTATATAGTACAAATAATATTAAAAGCTTTTAATAACTACTTTGTCCCATCAAACTCTTGTAGCTTTTTGAGGACACCCGTTTTCTTTGCCCATTCACTTACCTTACGGCAAATTTTGAGCCAATCAAATTTTGAAATCCAGTATTTACCGCTTTTTATTTCAAACTTCATGTGTTCTCTTAGGAGAGACCAGTATCTTTTTTCATCTTTATCTAAATTTGCCAAAAGCATTTGTTTTCTAATATTAACAAGCTTTTCAATCCGCTTTTTCTTTTTCATTTAAATCTCTTTTTTATTAAATATTATGAAAACTATAAACTTTGGAAGAGTTTTTTGCCCAAGAGATAGTCAGTTCTGCCGCTGCTGCTGGAAACCAATCTGTAGTGTATTCTTCGATAATCCTTCTATTAACTTTGTGACCATTTAAATTGTAAAAATAATTAGTTTCAATAACATCATCTTTTTCAACTTTATATTTGGCCCGCACAGAGGTTCCTAACGATAATGTGATTTTGTTATCTTCAAATTCGATTTTATTATCTCCACTCCAACCATATATTCCAGTCAACACATCATCGGGTTTTAAAAACCTATTGCTAACCTTTGTAATATCTTCAACCAATAACTTATGGGTTTCTCTGTTGTGCATCCAAGCAAATTCATCGCTTTTGCTGGAAACGATTTCACCATATTCATAACAAATCTTTTTCAAAAAAGACTTGATATCTTCTTCTGAGGAAAATTTTAAACTCGTAATATGATGTTCATTACCGCTATACTTTTTGGCAAATTCTAGCCAATCGCTAGAATTATAATCATTTGGCATAGCGGAACAATTAATATCATCAATAGAATAAGTAAATTGTTCGGTTTCTTTTAGCACATTACTCTCCAACAATATGGGTAGCTTATAGACTATCTTGACGGACGGCGATTAAAGTAAATTATCTTTATTTATTCTATCAAATTTATAGACTTTATTGCAAACCTTTTTCCATGAGATAACTATCCCTGCTGGATTAGTGGGAAACCAATCTGTAGTATACGATTCAGTGACTTTTCTTGTAACCTTGCAGCCATTAAAAATTCTTTTTGCGCCAGCCTGAATTACATCATCCTTCTCTTCCTTATATGCTGCACACACAGAAACACCCAAAGAAATGATAATTTTGTTTCCTTCAAAACTAACCTTATTTTCGCCACTCCACATATATTCTATCTTAATCATATTTCGATTGATAGCAGAACTGTTACCAACCGCTGATGAGATATCTTGGATCAACAAATCATCAGTTTCTTTACTGTGACCCCAGGAAAAATAACGAATATCGTTCGATGTGATTAGGCTATACTCATAGCAAACTGCAAACAAAAAGCCTTCAATATCTTCTTCTGACTCAAACAACAGTCTTGTAACTGGATCAGAACTGCTGTTATATTTATTAGCAACTTCAAACCAATCGCTAGGATTATATCCGCTTGGCATATCGGAAAAGTCAATATGATCAATAGAGCAATTAAACTGTTTGCTTTCTTTTAGCATGTCACTCTCCAAAATTATAAATTGATTGATAAGATTTATTTAGACAAATTATTATTCAAAACTATAAACCGCTTGATAATTTTTCTCATAACAAACGGTGATTTTTAGCGGTCGCTCAGAATCAACCCACCTTGTTGTATACTCTTCGATAGACTTTTTTACCACCACATTATTAAATACATTCATATTTTGAATCGAAACCTTGCAACGCGCTTCGATGCTTATGGATAAAATAACGTCGGTTTGATCATTAGATGTAAAAAGTTCGATGCGGCTGGAGTCACCAAATCGAAACTCGGTTTTAATATCTGATTCTTCAAAGTTACCAATAGAACTGATCAAATCTTTCTTTAGATTATTTTTAACGCTATCAGATAGAATCCAATTATTTATATTACGTCTGCTAGATTTTTTTACATTTATCGCGTGAATATTGAGCAGATTTTGTGTAGCTTTCAAAAAGTCTGCTTCTGATTCAAATACCATATGTTTATATGGCAATGGCAATTCTTCATCTAAGGTGTTTTCGATTTCGCCTCTCCTATATTCGGCTGGAAAATCCGAAAAGATAATATCGCCAAACTTATAGGTAACGATCTTCTTTTCTTTAAACATATTTTACTCCTCAATTTTAATAATGAAATTGACAGACAGATTTATTAACCTTTTTATAACGAACGCAAATTACAATAGGTAAGGCATCAACCCATTCCGTTTCGTATCTTTCTGTAACTGTTTTAGATAGGCGTCCTTCCACATTAACTAAATTTACATCCTCTTCTTTCTCAAAAGAGATCTCTTTTTTAACGCTTACTCCGATTTTCAAGATAACACATAAGTCATGTAATTCAACAGGACCAAAATTATTTAATTTAAAATATTCGACCTTTTTACAATTGGTCGCACCAGAAGAAACTGCACTTAGCTGCTCATTTAGCTTTTTATCAGTTTCAATTGGTACCCACCATGAAAATTTACAATTTGTTTGAAGCAAATAATCTCTATATTGTTTTAATCCAACGTATAGAAATCTCTGGATGTCCTCCTCACTCCTAAAGCCCAATGATGAAAAGTGGCCAACATAATTAGCTAACTTATTCAAAATCTTAACAAGATCATTTTCATCAAGTTCTTCTGGAGCGCCCCCAAATTCAAGAGAATCATTAATAAAATAGTTAGGGAAATTCTCAATTTTAAACATCTATTATTACTCCTTAATTCCTAAATATTTAGCATCATACACTTGCCAAAATCTAATGCTTACTTCGGTAGAATTGTCAAGATTGATTAGATTTAATAAGCCCTCGGAGGCTTCGACTGATTTAACCTGTGCTACAAAAGTTAGCGCACTTAGCCTTAGTGTAATTTTCCATAATTCGTCCACCTTTGGTGGCTTTGCATAATTTCCCACATTTTTAAACCAAAGCCATATAAAATTACCGCTTCCCGGTTCACGGGGCTGCCAGGCACCCTGTTTATTGCCATAATCATAATATTGAAAATGATCTTCCGGCAAGGATATATTTTCGCCGGTATCAAGCTTTAATCTTCTATAACATGCCCACCAAGGGGCAACTTCAACACCTGTCTCCGAATAATAGACTCTTTCCAATAGATCAATCGGATTGCGGTCATAATAGAAAATCTTTTTTCTATCAGCTACTTTCAATCCGATAGATTTATCTGCAATAGAGACAACTTTGGCCCGAGTCAAGTCTCTAAAATAGAAGCCTATGGGCACAAGCAATTCATCCCCAACACTAAGCTTGTTTGGTTGTTTCACTCAACACTCCTAAATAATTAATTGATTAAACAGTAACTTCCATCAATAAAACTATTCGTGATAATAAGTTACCAAACCAAAGGGCGCCCGATAAGGGTTTCAACTTGCATCTTAAACGTAATCATATCATTAACCTCTATTATGAGGATTAGATGGCGTCTTCTGGCTTAACTTCCAAATTTCGATTCCACTTATAGTGCCAATCGATACTTTGTTGCTCAGCGCTCACATGTCTACTTCATGTGCGCCTACAAATGAATTCGTAACTTCATCAAGATATTCTGGTGGCGCAACCATTTGAAATTGAAACTCTTTTCCGGGAGAGAAACCATAATCAACAATTGCTGCCATCGTATCGACTTTCTTAAACCTATCCATAATTTGGACAATATTTGAAACCGAACCCTTCTTGAAGGTAGCAAAGATCAGAATGTATTCCATCGCGGACTCCAGCGTAAGATCTAAACCTTCTAGCTACCAACCACTAAAAGTAAGGTATGTGCTAACAACAGGCTCCCATTCAATAACAATCTGCACAGGATTTCCCGAATATGTCCATTCAGTACGATATCTTTCCTTCGATTCCTTTACAAAACCAAAGAATTCTCCATCAAAAAATTGATGGACTTCCCGCTCAATGTTAACACTTTTGCAAACACTAACCCCAAGGGTTAGAGTGGCCTCATATTTAGGAGTAAGCTTAACTTTATTGCTTTCGTTATAATTAAAATGCATATCGGACCATGTAACATCTTGGTCACTAATATTTGCACTCTTCATGATCGCACACATTTCTTTTTCGATTCTTAGTTTTACATCTTCAGATGCAACCCAATGAAAATCTTGATGACACGGAGCAAACTTTCGCAACTCGTTTGAATCAGCAAAATGGACAAGAAAAGCCCTCAGCTCTTCTTCGCTCTTGAATGGAAGCTTAAAAACATCACCACCAGCAAAAGCACTCAGAAGCTCCTTAAAGCCTTCCTTATCAAAATGCATTGGAAAGTTTACAAACTTAATGTCACTAATCTTGAACATAAGCTGAGTGCGAAGCATTTTAGCCTCCTAAATAGAATCTTTCATTAAGAAGAAATGGGCAAGCTCTATTCAATCTCTTCGATTAAAAGATTGTATCTCTTGCATAGAAGCTCTCTTCCAACCATTTTCCACGAACCATTTTGGATATCCACAACGTGTAGAGTTGGAACTTTTTTGGGATCCCCTTCTAAAAGAGACAGAGCATATCTACGTCTAGAACCTAGCGCAGATGTTCCGTGAGATAAACCATGCGGCTGCCCCAAATCTACGCTTATTCCTCCGCATTGAATATCGTTTTTAAAATCTAGATTTTGCAATCTGTGTTGTGGAGGGATTGGCGCCTTGTCATCCAAACAAAGAACATGCGATTTTTTGGGCGTTACAATCTCATCCTCTGGAAATGAAACCATGATAAAAGATTCGGCGCAGATAGCATTGTATGTGCGTTGAAAAGGAATAATCTTCCAATCATCTTCATCCTTAATTATAGTCTGATGATAGAATGGCCTATTTTGAATTCTTATGAATAAGCCGGGCCTGGATTCAGTTCTAAAAGCTATGCCGCGCCAAAGATTGGAGATCCTACAATTGGGCAGATGATTCTTTCTAGGCATTCTAAGATGCATCAGCTTTTATTCCCCTTTTCAAGCTCTGCGATTAGCTCTTTTAGAGAACGAATCTGCTCATAAGCCTCATTCATTTCTGAAAAGTGCGACCACCACGATTCAGTTTGCCATCCTTCCACAGATCTGCAAGCCATGAGTGCAACATAATTAGCCTTATTCTCATCTTGCCTTATCGGCTCTGCAATTAGCCACCACCATTTAATGAGAGCGGCAGTTTTCTTGCCAGTTTGTTGTACCATTTCAGCGAGTGAGATCGCAAACTCTGCAATCTCATCCATCTCATTGCCCCATTCTTTCGGGAGAATAACGGTATCTTTAGGGGCTGTGGCTTTTTTCACATGCAAGTCTATTGGGTATGTAAGTTTACACTTGGTGTTGAGTTGCCTAACCCGATTCCTCAGAAGTAATATCTGATCATAAGCCTCTTTTATTTCTGACAAATGAGACGTTCTCGATTCGAGAAACCAACTTACAATCGCTCGACATGCGCTGATTGTGATAGAATGGTTTTTGTATTCATCCTTATCAGGTTTTGTTGGTTCGGCGATTAGCCAAATCGATTTGTATCGAATAGCAGTCTTTTTTCCAGTTTGGTTTGCTATCTCAGAAATAGAGATAGCAACCTCTGCAATCCCGTTCATATTATCGGCGCAACTTGTCGGTAGAACAACCGCATCTTTAGGTGCCCTGGAAGCCATACTAAACTCCAATTAAATTATAAAACTTACTTCTCAAGTCCAGCGATTCGCGCTCTCAATTCATCGTTTTGCGCCTTCAGTTCGTTAATCTCATCGTCGCGCTTTTTGTTTTCTTCGCGCGAGCGGCTTAGATGCGCAGAGTTATTATCAAAATACCACCACATCACCGCCTTTGCAGCCTCATAGGCGATGTTGGAGTTTTTGTCTGGAGGGGATGCAGTAATCCAAAAGCCAGTAAAGAGAACGGCAGTTTTCTCCCCCATACGACAGGCGCGCTCAGCAAGCCTCGTAGCAGCATGAGCGATATTTTCGGATCCTTTGGTCCAGCTTTCAGGAAGGATAACTGCATCGGTGGGAGCATCAAAAGCCATCTTTAACTCCTAATCAGGTTAAGCAATTTTGCTATAGTTTGGCTTTTATCAAGCTTTTGATTCAATTCTCTTTTTAAATCTTTCCAACCTCTCTTCATCATTCCATTCTTTTGAGCAAAGATTGTAAACCCTGCTCTTGAAATTGACGTAAAGGCTTGGCTTGATTCCGATATAACTTTCGATATGACTCATTTGAATAAGCAGCCCTCTGCTCGCAGAGGGCGGAATCTTATTCTCGTTAAACATTGAGATAAAATAGTCTACGCCATTAACCCTATCTTTTTCTGAAAGAGTTGTAAATTTCTCTGGACTCATCAAATCTTCTAAGATAAGTTGAAGCTTAACACCTACTTCGATTTCACCCAAGCCATTCTTATGGTCTTCATAAGCCAGAGCCAAACGATTTTCAATTTCTTTTCTGACGTGATAAAAGCTCATAATTTTTCCAGAGAATGCGGTGATTATTTATTGCCGAAGCTAAGTTTAGCGTTTGCGGCATGAACCGACACAATCTTACCTAATCACCGCACCGTGCCCCGTCAAGTGGTCGCGGTAGATTTTTTTCCGGCAATAAGCCTCAATTAAAAAGAAGGAGCAGTTTATACAGATTGATCAACCTGAGTGTTCTTTTGAAGAAGATAGTCTTAAATTGTTTTAAAATAATCGCTATCCATTTAAGAAATCCTCTGAGAAAAGAGCTATCTTTTTTTCTTCTTCGCTTAAGTTTTCAAAAAAACTCTCTTTGCTCGTATATTGAACTCCATATTTAAACCATTCCTTATTATCGTTATAAAGAATAACGGCGGGTCCGTCTAGTCTGTGCATCTTTCCGTCTTTAAACCAATACTTTGAACCTTCCAAATGCTCTGCCGCTGGTCCATCTAATCTATGAAGTTGACCCCGCTTATTTCTCCAGAATTTAGTTCCAAATTCATCTATCGTTAGAGTTGATTCATCATCCATTTAAAAAATCCTCTGAGAATAAAGCTATCTTTTTTTCTTCTTCGGTTAAGTTTTCAAAAAAATCCTCTTTACTCGTATATTGAATTCCATGCTTAAACCATTCTTTCTTGCCGCCCGAAAGAATAATGGCAGGACCATCTAATCTGTGAATCTTTCCTTTTTGATACCAATACTGTGAACCATATGAATATTCTTCCGCCGGTCCATCCAATCTGTGCAATTGTCTCTCTGCATTTCTCCACTTCTTAGTTCCGTATTTCTTACATATTTCTAGAGTTGATTCCTCATCCATTGAAGAAATCCTCGCTAAATAAACACTTTGCTTTGGCTTCGTCGGAGAGCGCATCAAAATAATCTTCTTTTGTTTCATATATGAAACGATTAATCCACCACTGTTTTACTCCATCATCGTAAATAATGGCAGGCCCATCTTCACGATGAAGTCCTCCGTTAACATACCAAGCCATACCGCCACCAATCCATTCTATTGCTGGTCCATCTAATCGATGTAATTTTCCTTCTTTGTTTTTCCAAAACTTATTTCCTAATTGATCTATCCTTAGAGTTGATTCGCTATCCATTTAGAAAATCCTCGCTAAATAAACATTTTGCTTTTGCTTCGTCGGAAAGATTATTGAAATAAGATTCTTTTGTTTCATATCTTACGTTATAAATCCACCACTGATTTTCTCCATCTAATTGATTTACTCTATCTACATAAATAATGGCGGGTCCGTCTTCACGATGAATTAAGCCATCAACATACCAGTATTTATCACCACTTGGGTATACTGTTGCTGGCCCATCTAATCGATGTCTTTTTCCGTGTTTATACCAATGATTCTCACCATCTGGACAAATAACGGCAGGTCCATCTAATCGATGTTTCAATCCGTTTTGATACCAATACTTGTTACCATTGGCATACTCTATCGCGGGTCCATCTAATCGATGAAATTGACCTTGTTTATTTTTCCAAAGCTTACTTCCAAGCTTATCAACCTTCATGATTGATTCACTATCCATTTAAGAAATCCTCGCTAAATAAGCATTTGTTTTTATCTTCGTCACATAAAGCATTAAAATATTCTTGTTTTGTTTTATAGCAAACATGATTAAGGTACCACTGCTTTCTGCAATGCGAAAGAATAACAGCCGGACCATCTTCACGATGTAGAAGTCCATTTTGCCACCACTCTTTTGCTCCATCGCCCCATTCTATTGCTGGTCCATCTGATCGATGCAAGTCTCCGTTTTGACACCAAAATTTTCTACCATCAATATACTCTGCTGCCGGTCCATCTAATCGATGCAATCTTCCATCTTTATTTCTCCAAAATTGATTTCCAGCATAGTCTAATGTTAGAATTAATTCTTCATCCATTTAAAAAGTCCTCGCTGAATAGACACTTTGCTTTTGCTTCATCTGAAAGAGCATCGAAATAAGATTCTTTTGTTTTATAAAGAATACCGTTAAGACACCATTCTTTTACCCCATCAGATTTAACAATAGCAGGCCCATCTTCGCGATGAACTATTCCGTTAACGTACCATGCTTTATATCCATTCAAAAGAATTATTGCAGGACCATCCAATCGGTCATATTTTCCATACGTATTTATCCATCTTTTATTTCCGTACTCATCTATCGCTGGAGTTGATTCATCACTCATTTAAGAAGTCCTTGCTAAATAGACACCTAATTTTGGCTTCATTTGAAAGAGCATTGAAGTATTTTTCTTTTGTTTCATAATAAATATAGTCAAGGTACCACCACTTTATGCCACTCGAAGAAATACACGCCGGACCATCTTCACGATGAATGACTCCGTTAAGCCACCATTCTTTTCCGCCATTAGGAAATTCTATCGCAGGTCCATCTGATCGATGTCTCAATCCGTTTTGATACCAATACTTTGTACCATCGGTACGCTCTATCGCCGGACCATCTAATCGGTGTAGTCTTCCATTTTTATTCATCCAAGTTTTAGTTCCTAATTCATCTATCGTTAGAGTTGATTCGTTATCCATTTAGGAATTCCTTGCTGAATAGGCATTTGGTTTTAGCTTCATCTGAAAGAGCATTGAAGTATTTTTCTTTTGTTTCATAAGAAATACCGTCAACGTACCACCATTTTATGCCACTCGAAGAAATACACGCCGGACCATCTTCACGATGAACAACACCATTAATCCACCATTCTTTGTGACCGTTTTCGAATTCTCTCGCAGGTCCATCCAATCGGTGAAATTTTCCATTTTGATACCAATACTTTGTACCATCGGTACGCTCTATCGCCGGTCCATCTAATCGATGTAATTTTTCTTCTTTGTTTTTCCAAAACTTATTTCCTAATCTATCTATCGTTATAGTTGACTCGTTATCCATTTAAAAAGTCCTCGCTAAATAAACATTTTGCTTTGGCTTCATCTGGAAGTGCATCGAAATAAGCGCCCTTTGTTTTATAATAAACACCTTTGTGGTACCATATTTTTCTTCCTCTTGCAGAAATAACGGCTGGACCATCTTCACGATGAAAAAGTCCGCTGACCCACCATTCTTTTGCGCCGTTAGTCCATTCTACTGCTGGGCCATCCAATCGATGTCTCAATCCGTTTTGATACCAATGTTTTTCGCCATCAATATACTCTGCCGCTGGGCCATCCAAGCGATGAAGTTTTCCCTGTCTATTTCTCCAAAATTTACTTCCAAAGCAATCTATCTCTACAGTTAATTCTTCATCCATTTAAAAAGTCCTCGCTAAATAGGCACTTTGCTTTGGCTTCGTCTGAAAGAGCATCAAAGTATTCTTCTTTTGTCTTGTATGCAACATTGTTGATTAACCATTTCTTGTCTGCGTTAAAATAAATAAACGCAGGACCGTCTTCACGATGTTTTATTCCGTTTTGAAACCACTCCCTCCCTCCATCAGTCCATTCTATTGCTGGTCCATCTAGTTTATGAAATTGTCCCTTTGCATTTCTCCAGAATTTAGTTCCGTATTCATTTATAAGTAGTGTTGGTTCGTCATCCATTTAAGAAATCCTCACTAAATAAACATTTTGCTTTGGCTTCGTCGGATAGCGCATTAAAATAATCTTCCTTTGTTTCGTAATAAAAATCGTTAAGCCACCATTCCTTCATACCATCTTTTGTAATAATGGCGGGCCCATCTTCACGATGAATAACGCCATTAACGCGCCATTCTTTATGCCCATTATTCCATTCCATTGCGGGTCCGCCAATACGATGGTATTCTGCAAATTCATTCATCCACCACTTATTTCCGCCCGTATCCATCCTTAGAGTTGATTCGCTATCCATTTAAAAAGTCCTCGCTAAATAGGCACCTACTTTTGGCTTCGTCAGAGAGAGCGTTAAAATAATCTTCTTTTGTTTCATAAGAAGCACCATTAAGGTACCACCACTTTATACCACTTGCAAAAATAGACGCCGGACCATCTTCACGATGAATGACTCCATTGATCCACCATTCTTTTACACCACTAGGAAATTCTATCGCCGGTCCATCTAATCGATGTCTCAATCCGTTTTGAAACCAACATTTATTACCATCCGTACCCTCTAGCGCCGGTCCATCTAATCGATGCAAAAGACCCTCTGCATTTTTCCATCTCTTAGTTCCATATTTATCTATAATTAGAGTTGATTCGCTATCCATTTAAAAAGTCCTCGCTAAATAGGCACTTTGCTTTGGCTTCGTCGGAGAGTGCATCGAAGTAATATTCTTTTGCTTTAAACCAAAAACCATCCAAATACCATCTTTTAATTCCATCAGAATAGATAATTGCTGGCCCGTCTTCGCGGCTCCGCTTACCTCTAACGTACCATTGCTTATGTCCATTTAGAGTCTCTAATGCAGGTCCATCCAATCTGTGCAATTTTCCATCTTGATACCATTCTTTTGTACCATCATCGTGAATTACGGCTGGACCGCCAAATCGATGTAAGAGTCCATCTTGATACCATTCTTCTTTACCATTTGGATGCTCTATCGCAGGACCATCTAATCGATGAAATTGTCCTTCTTTGTTTCTCCATCTTTTGATACCATTGCTAGCCACAAAAATAAAAGATTCATTATCCATTTAAGAAGTCCTCGCTAAATAGGCATTTGGTTTTGGCTTCGTCGGAGAGCGCATCAAAGTATTCTTCTTTTGTATCGTAAAAAACACCGTTAAGATACCAGCTTTTGGATCCATCAGAATAGATAATTGCTGGCCCGTCTTCGCGACTAAGTTTACCCGCAACGTGCCATTGCTTATGTCCACTTAGAGTCTCTACTGCTGGTCCATCCATTCTATGCTTTTTTCCGTTTTTGTACCATTCTTTTGTACCATCATCGTGAATTACGGCTGGACCGCCAAACCTGTACCTTAATCCGTTTTGATACCACTCTTCCTTGCCGCCAGGACATTCTACAGCCGGTCCATCTAATCGATGTAAATGTCCCAGATTATTTCTCCAAAGTTTGTTTCCAAATGAATCTATTTCTAAAATTGATTTGTTATCCATTTAAAAAGTCCTCACTAAATAAACATTTGGTTTTGGCTTCGCCGGAGAGCGCATCAAAGTATTCTTCTTTTGTATCGTAGCGTAAATTATTAATAAACCATTCT
>JACCDO010881905.1_pt1 | contig 26369 bp, 25 predicted proteins | sample 7446101 | NCBI WGS metagenome assembly JACCDO01 (sample SAMN15323440, study PRJNA562643) | freshwater metagenome | isolation source: river surface water | place: USA:Blue River Watershed | collected 2017-08-16 | reverse complement strand
CCCTCCAAAGACAAGAAGATACCGAAGTTTTCAAGGTCATCAATGCTGGTGTACCTACTGACCAAGCAATCACTGTTGCTGGTACTCTCCAACCTGAGAACATCAACCTTGCGTTGACCCTCATTGAAGAGCATGAACTCATCGGTGCTAAGGTTGTTCTTCACCCACAAAGATACAAGGATATCAGAAACTGGGGCAAGGAATTCTTCGATGAGGCAACTCAAAGAGATATCCTTATGACTGGTCTCTACGGACATATTTATTCCGCAGACATCCACGTCTCTACCATGGTTCCTAAGAACTCCGTATATGTTCTTGCACCTGCACAATTCTGTGGTGCAATGCCAGTAAGACAAGACATCACTGTTCTTCCTGCAGACGATCCAAAGAGACTTAGACTCGGATGGGTTGTTTACGAAGAGCTCGGTTTTGCTCTTATCAACGACTACGCAGTTTCTAGAATCACTGTAAGCTAATTTTAGCAAACTAAAAAATAAAGGGAGACTTGTTCTCCCTTTATTTTTTTAAGTAGTTTTTTTCTTTATAATTTGATTGAATAAATATGAAAAAAACTATTATATTTTATAACTCACATCAGAATGGTGACATTATTTCCATAGTCCAAGGTATAAGATGGATTATTGATCATCTAGATGACAAATACAATTTTTTACTAGTAATTAATAAAAAAAATAATCCTATATTTGTTCATCATAGAATTGATTTTTTACAGCTACCTATTTCTTTTCACGGGATGCCTATGTTTGAAATAATTTCGTATTGCGAAGAACATAATTACACTCAAAAAGATGCAATATGGATAGATACTTGGATTGGAAGTATAGAGAATGCTTTACCATTTCTTTTACCCCCAAATAACTCTTGGAAATTATTTTTACCTGATAAAAACGGGAACTATAGCTCAGACAGTCGGGAAATAATATGGTCATTGGAATTTATTCATGAATTGTTTACTACAATAATAAAATATCTCAATGTAATTTTGTTCGAAGAGAAAATAGAATCATATATACCAAAACCTGATTGTGATGATTTATTACTTAAGATTGACAACAATTCAGTGTTTAATATTGAAGTAAAGAACTTCTTAATTCAACACAATAAATTTTATAAAAAAATATTGATTTGCAATGGTGATGTTCAATCTGGACAAAGAGAAAATTTTAGCTATGAAGAATATTTTGAAGAGCAAATTGCTAGTAATCCCAATATAGCTTTTTATTTTACAGATAAGAAAAACGAACTAAAATACAATAATGTTTTTTATATAAACGATTATTTTTCATTGCCAAATCTAAATCAGATTTTATATTTGACACAGTATATGGACGTAATATTTAGCAGTCAATCAGGACCAGGATGTCTTTCATATAATGACAAGTATATTCATGATGAAAGAAAGATATTGTTTAATATTTGTGATAAAAATTTTAAACCTTATGTCAAAGATGTAAAATGCAAAATGGTATTGGCAAATAATTACAAAAATAGTTTCATGAACAAATTGCTTACTCTAGCTATAGATGAAAAATAATAAATAAATATCTCTATAAGAAAGATCCTAATAAAGGGTCTTTTTTTTGCTTTACAATATATTTATGATTATCAATAAACAGCTTAGAAAACTTACAGAACCAAGAGAATTCGCTATAAAACATATTTCAAATATGAAAGAAAATAATCCCAATCTCAAGGTAGTTGATGTTGGTGGTGGAATATGTTGTTGGAGTCCTGATACAACTCATGTAGTAGATTCATTTGTTGTTCCAGGTTCAAGAGCACAATTAGAAAAAGATAGACCAGATGTAGAAATATTTGAATTTGACATTAATCAAAGCGAGCAATGGAAAGATGTATTGCAATATGTAGAAGAAAATGGAAAATTTGACTATTCTATATGTACACATACACTTGAAGATATTCCTTATCCTAATATTGTTTGCGATATGTTGATGAAAATTTCTAAAGCTGGAATTATTGCAGTTCCTTCAAAATACGCAGAATACCTGAGATTTGAAAAACAACAAGCTTTAGGAAACTCTGCAACAGGTGAATTGTTTGGTGGGTACAGAGGATTTTTTCACCATAAATGGATTTATGGTATGAGAGATGATGTATTTACTGGTTATGAAAAAAACAACTATTGGGAGCATATAACTTGGCCAAACTTTGAAAATGGTCAGGGATTTTTTACTGAGATATGTTTTATGTGGGAAGATAATTTCAAATATCAATTCAATGATGTAGGAAAAGTATTAGGACATGGCTCTGTCCCACTGATTTTTGAATTGTTAGAGAGTGATGACCTAACATTAGAACAAGCTGAACTATAATGAAATTTCAAACAGTTATAATTAGATACAACGAAGACATTTCTTGGTCTAAATACTTGACTCATCCGGCAATAGTATATAACAAGGGAGATTATGTAGAATCAAAACATCCAGTAGTCAACCTTAAGAATATTGGAATGTTTGTTGCTTCTCAGCTTTATCATTGTATTGACAATTATGACAACTTAGCTGATTGGACTTTTTTTGTCCAAGGTCATCCTTGGGATGGTCTTTTTGAATCACATTATAAATTGTCGGGAGCGAAAAATGATGTAAGAGATTTTGAAAGTTTTTATTTTGATATCCCCGAGGGACAACATGTATCTAAAAACTGTATCTTGCGTCCTTTAAATCAAGAAAGTTATTCTCAACCACCAAACTATAATCAAAGACATCATGATTATTTTATCAAATACACTCACACATGGCAAGAATGGATGTCAGAAATAGACCCGCATAATAAAATTGATTTATCTGTACCTTTGAGAATGTACAAAAATGGACATATAACATTGTCAAAAGAGGCTATTCTATCTAATCCAAAAGAATGGTATTTGAAAATTTTAGACTATCTTAAGTATGATGTGCCTTGCATAGAGTGGTACACAGAAAGTACCCATAATTTTATATTTAATGTTGATAATAATGGCCAGCTTGAAGATTTTGGTCATGTAGCTCCTGAGTACAAAGATAAACAAATGGATTACAGCTTTTGGAGAAAATGACAAATGGAATTTCAAGTTGTTGTAATGAGATACATGGAAGATGTGTCATGGGTTGAAAACTTAGATAACGCAATTATTTACAATAAAGGTGACAAAATTCAATCTAAACATAAAGTAATAAATTTGCCTAATCTTGGTATGTATCACGCTTCACAATTTTATCACTGCATAAAAAACTATGACAATCTAGCAGATACAACATTATTTATTCAAGCTAATCCTTGGGATGGTGATTTAGAAACAGATTTAAAAATCAAAAATAATCCACAAGGCTTACAAAAAATGATTGATTTTTATACAGATATACCTGAAGGAGAAGTTGCATCTTTGCCATCAAGGATTCACACTCTTCATAAAGCTTATGACCAACCATTCAATTGGAATCAAAGGCATCACAATTATTTTATTAAATATACACATACATGGCAAGAATTTTTAGATGAATTGATTGATCCCAAAAGATTAATTAATTGGAAACGTCCGACTAGATTTTATAAAAATGGCCATATATGTTTAAGGAAAGAAGCAATATTATCTAATCCGAGAGATTACTACATAAAGCTACTGGAATATTGGAAATACGATGTTCCTTGTGGTGAGTGGTTTGCTGAGAGCATATTAGGTTTAATATTCAATGTTGGTAATAATGGAAAACTAATTAATTTGCACCATTCAACAATTGATTATTCAAATCTTGATGATTATACTAAATGGGCTTATGAGACAGATTAGATTCAAAGGTATAATATCATTATGACTAAAGAAGAACTGTTAAAATTAGTTGAAGATTTTGTTGTCAATGAGCCAAAAAAAGAATGGCGCCCTGGTAAAGATCATGTTCATTATGCTGGGCCTTATTTCAATCAAAACGAGATAACAAAAGCTGTTTCTACTTTACTCGATGGATGGCTTGTGTTAGGAGCTGATGCATATAAAGCTGAGAAAAAACTAGCAAAAATGTTTGATAAAAAGTTTGCTCTTTTGACCAATTCAGGAAGTAGCAGCAATTTACTAATGATGTCTGCATTAAAGTCAAAAAGACTGACTAATTTTCCAGAAGGTACCAAAGTTCTAACACCTATTGCAGGTTTTCCTACAACAGTCAATCCTATTTTTCAATGTGGATTTAAACCAGTTTTTGTAGATATTAGTTTAGATGGTTTAAATCTAGATGTTGAATGTGTCAAAAAGGCTTTAGATGATAATCCTGATATTCAAATAATCACTTTTGCCCACGTACTTGGCAACCCCCCTAACATGGATGACCTAATGAGTTTAGTCCGTGAAAATGACTTAATTTTATTAGAAGATTGTTGTGATGCTTTGGGATCAACATATGATGGTAATCCTTTGGGCAGTTTCGGGCTTATGTCTTCTTGTTCTTTTTATCCTGCTCACCATATTACTTGTGGAGAAGGTGGATTAGTCACTTGTAATAGCGATCAAGTTGAAAAGGTTATTCGCTCTATTAGAGACTGGGGTAGAGGATGCTTCTGTATTGGAAAGCAAAACATCACTGAGTGTGGAGCTTGCAATGCTAGATTTTCAGAATGGCTTCCTAGTATGCCTGGTGAAGTATTTGACCATAAGTATGTATATGAAGAAGTTGGTTACAATCTCAAGCCAATCGAAGTGCAAGCTTCTATGCTTTTAGCTCAAATTGACAAGTTTGAAGAAATTTCTACATTGCGTAAGAGAAATTATAAGCTTTTGATTAATGTGTTTGAAAAGTACGAAGAGTATTTCCATTTACCAAGACCTCAAGCTAAATCAGATGTTAATTGGTTTGCATTCCCACTTACAGTTAAAAAAGATGCTCCATTTAAGAGAAGTGAGTTCTGTCAGTTCTTAGAGTCTAAGAAAATACAAACTAGACCTTACTTTGCTGGAAATATTTTAATGCAACCAGCCTATACTCATCTGGTTGGAGATTTGAAGTTGTCAGATTTTCCAGTGGCAAATTATGTAACGACTAGCACTTTCTTTTTGGGCACATCACCAGTTATTACAGAGGAACAAATTGCTTACATCGGGGATATTGTTGAGCTATTTTTTAAGGAAAAATTATCATGAAAATAGTTTACGTCACAGGATGTTTGGGATTCATAGGTTCCTATGTCACTAGACTATGTCTGAAAAGAGGATGGCAGGTTCGTGGTATTGATAAATGCACATATGCAGCAAACATCGATCTACTTGATGAATTTAATCAATATCCTAATTTTACATTTGAAAAAATCGATATAAATGACCTTGAATTCTTATTTGATTGTGATTATGTTATAAACACAGCAGCAGAAACTCATGTTGGAAATTCTATAGTAAAAAGTGCAGCATTTCTTCGATCAAATGTTGATGGTGTAGCTCATTTATTAGATTTGATAAAAAACTCAAGAGCAGAATCAGGAAAGCTTCCTACGTTATTTCACTTTAGTACAGATGAAGTCTATGGCGATATAGAGGATGGTTTTGCTAATGAGAAAAGTACATTAAATCCATCCAACCCTTATTCTGCCACTAAAGCCGCAGCTGATATGTTGATATTAGCTTGGTCAAGAACTCACAAGATACCATTTGTCATACTTAGACCAACAAATAATTATGGCTGTGGTCAATATGTAGAAAAATTAATTCCAAAAGCTTGTAAATATATGCAAGTGGGTAAAAAGTTGCCACTTCATAACAAAGGGCTTTCAATTAGAACTTGGTTACACGCCAATGATACAGCTAGGGCTGTACTTTCAATTATTGATTCAGGTAGCACAAATGAAATTTTTAATGTTTCAAGTCATTTAGAATTAGAAAATATCCAAGTTTGTAACATGGTTGCTAACAATTATTTTGGCACTTATGATGAAAATGATCTTTATGATTTTTCTTACCAAAGACCAGGCCAAGATTTGAGATATGCATTAGATGATTCAAAATTGAGAAGTTTGGGTTGGAAAGAAGAAGCTAAGTTTGATGAAGAAATAATCAAAATCACTTCTTATTACAAAGATAAATTTATTTGGTAAAATATATTGTCGTTTGACAAAGGAAATAAACATGAAGAGAGCTATTGTTCTAACCTGGGAAGGTTATCAGGATCAAGAAGTTATTTATCCATATTACAGACTTCTAGAAGATGAGTTTGAAGTTGATATTTTGGCAGAAAAAACTGGCTGGATTTATGGCATTCTTGGCACAAAAATGGAAGCTAATGTTGAATGTCATACAATTGATGAAAACTCGGTAGATCAATATGATTTATTAGTTATCCCTGGTGGAGTCAAGGCATTAGAAAAGCTTCGACAGCAAAAGAATATTTTGAACTTCATCAATAATTTTGTAGCTAGTGGAAAAGTTGTTTCAAGCACATGTCATGGTGCGCAGCTAATGATATCAGCTAAAGTTACAGCTGGCAGAAAGATTTCTGGATATTATTCTATTGCTGATGATATCAACAATTCTGGAGCAACCTATGTTGATGCTCCTTATGTTATTAGTGACAATATTGTTTCTTCACCTCACTATAAGCATATGGGACCTTGGATGAAGGCATCATTGGATTTGTATTATTCGAAAGTCTAAAATGAGTCTGAACATTTATAATTCCAAAGTAAAAAAGCCTTGGGGTTATGAGTATCTTGCATATCAAAATGATGAAGTGGGCTTGTGGATTTTACACATAGCCCCTTTTCATTCTACATCTATGCATTGCCATACTAAAAAAACCACAGGATTGATTGTCTTAGATGGCCAAATTGAAATATCTTTTATTGGCGACTACACCATCTTAAATAAATTAGATAAAAGAATGATTAGGAGAGGATTGTTTCATTCATCAAAATCTACTTCTGAAAACGAAACAATCCTTCTAGAGATTGAAACTCCAAATAATAAATCTGACTTAGTTAGATTAAGAGACAATTATGGAAGAAAACTTACTCCATATGAAAAAGAGTTCGAAATTCCAGATAGCAATTTTCTTTTAATAGATGAATCAATTACAAATTATGAATATGCTAACTGTGACATAAAGCTTTTTACTTATGATAATGCAGATCAATTCACCAATCTAAATGACAATACTCTTCTTGTTTTTCTGAAGGGTGGTATCTCTACAGAACAAGATGAAAAAGTAGTTGTTGCTGGTGATGTTGGATATGTTGATATAGTTAAAAAAGTATATGAAAATATTCCAAAATTTAGCAAAGACACGATTTTTTTAGCAATAAACTCTAAATGAAGATTCCAGATTATAAATATTTTTATTTTGATTTAGACCGAAACATATGGGATACAACTGATAAATATGGAAATCCTATATGGGCAAGACAACTTATATTCCCAGTTATAGAAAATAAAATAAATGAATACATGGATGATTGTCTTTCTACAATTAAACTACAAGATGGCATAGAACATTATTTGGATTTTTTGAGAAACAAAAATGTAAATATTGGATTTATTTCTCGTGGTGCTAACCTCAATATCGCATATAAAAATCAGCCCTCATTTTTAATGCTAGAAAAATTTAATATATTAAAATATTTCAATGCTGAGCATATTCTCTTGCATAAGAATGAAATAAAGCATTTATCTATAAATAGAAGAAGATTTGTTTATTTTGACGATTCTCAGGAAGAAATTTCTTTGATGAAAGAGCACAAAGAAGAATCACATTGTATATTGAGAAGTGATTTCAAATCCTGGAGAGATTTATTTTGATGATTAAATTTTCCGATTATGTATTTAAGTACCTAAGTCAAAAGGGCTTAGATACGGTATTTACAGTTTCAGGTGGGGCAGCAGCTCATCTTTTAGACTCACTAGGAAAATCGAATTTCAAGTATATATGCAATAATCATGAGCAAGCTTGTGCTATGAGTGCAGAAGGTTATGCAAGAATAGCTAATAAGCCAGCTATTGTATTGGTAACAAATGGTCCAGGATCTACTAATGCTATTACTGGTGTTATTGGTGCCTATCAAGATTCAATACCAATGATTGTCATTTCAGGACAAGTACCAACCAGTCAATCAATGACATCTTGTACTCATCTTAAGCTTAGACAAATGGGAGTACAAGAATGCAATATTATAGATATAGTATCAAGCATAACAAAATTTGCATCTAAAATTACTGATATCAAAACAGCTGCTTCTACACTTAATATGGCATATAACATTGCAGTTTCAGGTAGAAAAGGACCCGTGTGGCTTGATATACCAATTGACATTCAAAACAAAATGATCAATGATGTCGAGTTTGATGATAAACCTATTTGCACAAATTACGTTTACACAAAACACTTATTAGAAAAACTCAAAGATGCAAAAAGGCCATTAATTATTGCTGGTAATGGGATTCATTTATCAAAAACTGAAAATCAATTTTTAAATTTTGTCAGACAAACAAAAATACCATGTGTCTCTACTTGGACAGCTAAAGATTTATTTGCTCAAGAAAATCCTTTATTTATTGGAAATTTTGGAATAATTGGTGAAAGATCTGCAAACTATGCTATTCAAAATGCAGATTTAGTTCTTATTTTAGGTAGTAGGCTTTCAATCTTGAATGTAGGATACCAAAGTCATTTATTTGCTCGTGATGCATATAAAATTATGGTAGACATTGATGAAAATGAAATCATGAAGCCAAGCTTATCTATTGATCTGCCCATTGTAGTTAATTTAAATAATTTTTTTAAGGCATTAGTCAATATTGATAGTTTTGAGTGCAAGGAATGGAATAAAACATTACTTGACATCAAAAATAAGCACGACATTTTTCAAGAACCACATTTGGAAGATGATATTTCTGTAAATTCTTATAGATTCATTAAAGAACTGTCTAATCATCTTGACGATCATGTAGTTGTGACTGATATGGGCACAAGTTACACATGCACAATGCAAGCCTTACGAACTAATGGAAAAAATAGACTTTTTACATCAAGCGCATGTTGTTCGATGGGTTTTGGTTTGCCTGGTGCTATAGGTGCAAGTTTAGGCACTGAAAAACCTGTCATATGTATTGCTGGTGATGGTGGATTTCAAATGAATATCCAAGAACTACAAACCATTATTACCAACAAACTGCCTATAAAGATTTTTGTTCTAAATAACCAAAAATATCTTGCAATCACAATCATGCAAGAAAACTTATTTGACAAATCCTATGTTGCTTCTGAAAATACAAGTGGTGTGGTAAGCCCAGATTTTTATGAAATAGCAAAAGCTTATGGACTTAAAGCTTGTAAAATCAACTCTAACGAAGATCTTAATTTGATAAAAGATGTATTGACTGAAGATGGTCCTGTTCTATGTGAAATAAATATGAACAGAAATCAACTGATGATACCTAGAGTTCAAAGTGAAAAAGATGAAAATGGCAACATAGTGTCTAACCCATTAGATAAAATGTATCCATATGTTGAGATTTAAATGGACTTAAAAAAGCGAATTGTAGATATTGCATATAAAAATAGATTGTCACATCTTGGTAGTTATTTATCTAGTGTTGATATCATCGACGAAATATATGCTGAAATGAATCCTGATGATATATTTATTTTATCTTCAGGACACGCTGCATTAGCTTTGTATGTCTGCATTGAAAAGTATTACAAGATAGATGCTGAAATGTTATTCTCTAAGCATGGTGGACATCCTGTTCTTGATGAAGAAAACAAAATATATTGTTCAACAGGTAGTTTAGGGTTAGGTATTGCATTTGCATTAGGAAGAGCATTAGCAAATAAAAATAAAAATGTTTATGTACTTATAAGTGATGGTGAATGTGCAGAAGGAAGTGTGTGGGAATCATTAAGATTAATCAAAGAGCTTAAGATTCAGAACATCAAAGTATATTGCAACATAAATGGATATTGTGCATACGATGAGATTGATGTGCCATATTTAGAATCAAGATTGAAATCTTTTTTGCCTGAGATACACTTGAAACATACAACAGTTGAACATTATCCATTCTTGAGAGGATTGAATGCTCATTATCATATAATGTCTGATAAAGATTATGAGAGTATAAAATGAGAAAAATATTTGTTGAGTTTCTCTTAAGAAAAATGGAAGAAGATCCAAATACAATTCTATTAACAGGAGATCTCGGTTATGGCTTATTTGACACAATCAGAGAAAAATTTCCACGACAATTTTATAATTTTGGTTCTTCTGAGCTAACTATGGTTACTGCTGCATGCGGGATGACATTAGAAGGAAAAAAAGTTTATTGCTATTCTATAACACCTTTTATATTATGGAGACCGTTTGAAGCGATTAGAAATTATTTAGATAAAGAAATGATCTCCGTAAAACTAATAGGTGGTGGAAGGGATAGAGATTATGGGTATCTGGGTTTTTCTCACTGGGGAGATGATGATATGAAATTTATGAGCCAGTTTGAAAAAATTATATCCAGAAAACCCGTTGACGATCCTGCGCTAATTAATTGCTTAGAGGATGCTCACAATTCATTTCATCCATACTATATAAACTTGAAAAAATAAGAAAAATATCTCTTAGTGTATTTATAAGGTATAATAATTTTATGAATACCAGAGAATTTAAATGTGCCAAAATACTTACTGATTTGGTTGAAAATTATGGATTAGTAGGTGTAAAAACTAGTTTTGAAGATGAAGGAGCTAGTTTCAATGAAGTTCTCAGGCTTAAGGAAATCTGCAATCAAGCCAAAACAAAAGTCACATTGAAAATTGGTGGGCCTGAAGCTATTAGAGATATCAAAGATTCAATGATCATTGGAGTTAAGGGCATTGTGGCCCCTATGGTTGAATCTGATTTTGCTCTTCAAAAATTTATCAATGCAATTCATTCCCATTTGCCATCTGATGTAATCGGCTCTTTGCAACTAAATGTAAATATAGAAACTATCACTGCTGCATCTAATATAGAGAAAATTTTATCCACCCAACAAGCATCAAGCCTTTATGGTGTTACTGTTGGAAGAGTTGATTTAGTTTCATCGATGAAAAAAGACAGAACTTATGTCAATTCTGATGAAATTTATGAATTGGCTAAAAGAGTTTTTGTAGAAACTAAAAAGCTTGGAGCAAAAGCTTGTATTGGCGGAGCTGTATCTATTGACTCTTTAGACTTCTTGAAAAAGCTTCATTCTGAAAGATTATTAGATAAATTTGAAACTAGATATGCTATTTTTGATCCATCAATTGCTTTGAAGAATTTATCTAAGGCATTGTCAAAAGCTCAATTGTTTGAATATGAGTGGATGACTAATAAAATGGAGTATTATAGCAACTTAGCTAACCAAGACGAGAATAGAATCAAAATGATTCAAAGTAGAATAAACCAATCGTTATCAGAAGAATGAGAGTCCTTATAACTGGTTCTTCTAGAGGAATTGGAAGTGCTATCTACGATAAGTTTGTCAAAGAAGGACATGAAGTATTGAATCCTTCCAGAGAACAACTTGATCTTTCAAAAAACATATTGCCTGATTTTGGCAAAGTAGATATTCTAATAAATAATGCAGGTGTCAATATACCTGAATCGATTTTAGACCTGACTAAAGTTGAAGAAATTATGAATGTCAACTTTTATGCACCTTTGAAATTAATACAAAATTGTCTTCCCCATATGAAAAGTCAATCTTTTGGAAGAATTGTAAACATTGGTAGCATTTGGATTGATTTTGCAAAAGAAAATAGAGCTTCATATAGTGCAAGTAAAAATGCATTGCACTCTCTTACTAAATCTATTGTTTCTGAGTATGGTCAATATAATGTATTAGCAAATACAGTTTCTCCTGGTTATATCGGAACTGATATGACTTATCAAAACAACACAGAAGAACAAATATCTCAAATAAGAAAAAAGATACCTTTGAAAAGATTAGGCTATCCTATTGAAGTTGCAGATTTAGTGTATTTCTTATGTGTAAACAATTCATACATTTCTGGTCAAAATATAGTTATTGATGGTGGGTACTCATGCACAGCCAAATAAAAGTCAAATCAAGAATCAAAGATTATTCTGTAAATTTTGTAAACTTGAACGAAATATACAAACTCATTGGTGAAGATTATCATCTTGCAGTAGTTGACAAAAATGTTGCTCACTGTTTTCCTAAATTTGGATTAGGTGATCTCATAGTTATAGATACAAATGAAGACTTAAAATCATGGCGTGGTTTAGAAAAAATATTTGATAAATTTGCTGAAAAAAAAGTCAATACGCAAACTAAACTTGTAGTTATTGGTGGTGGAGTTTTACAAGATGCAGTGGGTTTTTGTGCTTCTGTTTATTGCAGAGGCATTGAATATTATTTAGTTCCAACAACATTGCTTTCTCAAATCGATAGCTGTGTTGGTGGTAAAACTTCTATCAATTATGGGTCAAGAAAAAATATTCTTGGTACGTTTTATCCTCCTTGTGAAATTCTTATTTGTGAAGAGTGGCTTGATGGTTTGTCTCGTGAAGATTTTTGCAGCGGCCTTGGTGAATTATTCAAGTTTGATTTACTTAGAAACAGAATTCAATTTTCTTCAATCAACAATATTTTAGATAACAAAAAAACTTTATCTGAAGATATTTATGAAAGCTTGCTATATAAAGTTCATTTTTTAGAGATTGATGAATTTGACAAAAAAGAAAGAAAGTTTTTAAATTTTGGGCATACATTTGGCCATGCTCTAGAAATTACTTCAAAGTACAAACTATCACATGGATATGCAGTTATTATTGGTTGTATGATTGCTTTGAATATAAGCAAGACTATGTTTTCTTACAATGAGAGTGACTATCAAATATCTTTAGAACTTGCCAAAAAAATTCTTGGCAATACTGTTAGTGTTGAAAAAAGCTGGTTTGATTATGAAAGCCTTATGGAATGCGTCATGTCAGATAAGAAAAATACTGGCTGTGTTAATATGGTGCTAATCAAAAATGGGCAACCAATAGTTCAAAAAATAGAAGATTACTCTATAATAGATAAAGCGTTGAAAGAAGTTTATGAAAGTATCTGATTACATAATTCAATTTCTTTATGAAAAGTACAATGTAGACACAATTTTTACTGTTTCTGGAGGTGGATGCATACATCTTTTAGATTCCCTGGGCAGTAATAAAAATGTCAATTATATTGCTAATCATCATGAACAAGGTTCTGCTATAGCAGCTGAAGGTTACGCAAGACATAAAAACAATCTAGGAGCTTGTTTAGTAACATCTGGCCCTGGGGGAACAAATTGTTTGACTGGAACTCTTTGCAGCTATTTAGATTCAGTGCCTGTGATAGTAATTTCTGGTCAAGTAAATAGAACCATGACTACAAACTATCTTGGTTTAGACATGAGACAGCTTGGCGATCAAGAATTCAATATAGTTAAGACTGCAAGCACTATGACAAAATATGCAGTTCAAATTAATGAGCCATCTGAAATAAGATTTCATCTTGAGAAAGCTTGTTATTTAGCTACAACAGGAAGACCAGGACCTGTATGGATAGATATTCCATTAGATGTGCAATCTTCACAGATACAACCTGAAGAATTGGTTTCATTTTACGACACACTAATTGACAAATCTTTCACTGTATCTGAAGACGAAATAGAAAAGATTATTTCAGCCTTAGATGAATCTAAAAAACCATTGCTTATTGTTGGCAATGGTGTAAGAATTTCAGGTGGTATTGATTCTTTATATGCCTTTTTAGAAAAGACAAAAATACCAGTAATCACAGCTGTTAATGGAAATGATATTGTAAACGAATCATACTCTAGTTATTATGGTAGATTTGGCACCCATGCTCAAATTTGTGCTAATAAAATAATTAATGAGGCTGATTTAATTCTGTCTATAGGCTCTAGGTTATATGTAAGGCAAATCGGATATAACTTTGATGCTTTTGCAAAAAATGCTTACAAAATTATTGCAGACATAGATGATAAAGAACTAGAAAAGCCTACATTAAGAGCTGACCTCAAAATTCATTGCGATGCAAAATACTTACTAGATTACTTGAATCAAAAAGAAATCAAGCAAGTTTCAAATGACTGGATTGAACAATGTGACAGCCATAAGTCCGAAAAAGTATTAGATAGACATAGAAATAAAACAGATTTTGTAAGCAACTATTATTTGATTGAAAAACTATCAGAAATATTAGATGCAAAGTACGATATTGTTACTAGTGATGGGTCAGCAAATGTTGTCACTATGCAAGTCTCCAAACTCAAAGATGGACAAAGACTAATTACTAATACTGGATGTGCTCCAATGGGGTATGGTTTGCCCTGTGCGATCGGTGTAGCATGTAACAATCAACAAGTATTGTGCATTGAAGGTGACGGCAGTTTGCATATGAATATTCAAGAGCTGCAAACAGTAAAACACAATAATCTTCCTATAAAAATCTTACTCTTGAACAATGATGGATACTTGTCTATAAAAATAACTCAGAAAACATTTTTTGAAGGAAGATATGTTGGTTCGGAGACATCTAGTGGCGTGAGTTTCCCAAATTTCAATAATATAGCAAAAGCATATGATTTACCTTATTTCTCTGTAAAACAAAACTCTGAAGTAGAAAACATTTTAATCGATTTTCTACAACATGATGGACCTTGTATTTGTGAAGTTTTCACTGATCCAAATGAAGTTCATGAACCAAAAGTAGTTGCCAAATTAAGTGATGAAGGCAAATTTATTCCGGGAGAATTGCACAACATAAAGTGGGCTGAATAATGAAAATATTAATTACTGGTGGTAATGGCTTTATTGCATCTAATTTGAAAAATAAATTGTCGGAACATGAAATCACTTCAATAACAAGAGCAGATTTTGATTTAAGAAATCCAGATGATACCAACAGTTTTTTCAAAGATAAAAAATTTGATGTAGTTTTACACACAGCAATCATTGGTGGAAATAGGTTGATAGAAGATTCTAAAGATTGTGTGTATGATAACTCTATTATGGCTTTGAATCTAGTAAAGAATATGAAGTCTTGGAATAGATTGGTTCATTTTGGTTCGGGTGCAGAATTAGATCGTTCTAAAGATATTCATGGAAACACAAACAACATATTCAACAGAATTCCATCAGATGCTTATGGGCTTAGTAAGAATTTAGTTTCTAGAGTTCTATATGGTTATGGAAATGTTTACAACCTTAGAATATTTAATGTTTTTGCTAAAAATGAAGCCGACCGAAGAATGATTAAGTCGAATATAAAAAATTATCTTGATGGTCAACCAATTGTGATTCATCAAGATAAGCTTATGGATTTCTTTTATATTGATGACTTTGAAAAGTTAGTAAGACTTTATTTAAATGGCAACAACCTCCCCAGAGAAATAGATTGTGTATATGAAAACAAAATAAAGCTAAGTGATGTTGCAAATATTATAAACAACTTATCTGATAAAAAAGTACCTATAGAAATACATTCTTCTGAAATGGGCAAAAGCTATTGTGGACATTATGAGCATTTATGCAACACATTAAAATACAAGGGTTTAGAAAAAAGTATACAAGAAGTTTATGAAAGTATGATATGAAAAATTTATTGATGAATTATTTTTACGGTGATGAGATTTTTGAATCTTTGGATTTAAAAATATATCAAAAATCACTTGAAAAATTAAATAATGTTGACAAAGTGGCTTTTATTAACAATGTTTCAGAAAAAAATCTGGAATATATTCGTGCAAATTATAACTATATTGTTAACACAAACATAGATTTTTATTATATATATTTTGAATTTTTCTTCTTCTTAAGAGACCATGTCAAGGATTATGAATACATCATGTATTTGGATACTAGAGATGTAATAATTCAAAAAGACCCATTTGAATATATGAAATCACTGCCTAATAAAAAAATGTTTTTTGCTTGCGAAGGTATGAAAGTAGTAGAGAATGATGTCAACCTTTTTTGGAATCAAAATCTAAGAAACACAGAAATTTTACCACACAGTTTTTACGAAGAACTTGATGTTGTAAATGGTGGTACCGTTGGTGGTAAAAAAGAAGATTTGCTCTATGCTTATTTGTTGGCAATGACAAATTCTAACAGAAAAGCAGACGGTGTAATACCTGACCAAGCTATTTATAGCTACATGTCTGTATTAATGCAAGGGTTTGATCAAGTAGAGTTTTGTCATCCAAAAAAAGACAATTACTGCATTACAGGTGAAGCTGTAAAGAGAAATAATGTTGAAATGCAAATGATAAATGGGGTAGCTTGCAATATGCAAGGTGAGCCATATTATTTATTCCATCAATGGGATAGAACAGAATTTGCGGAAGAAATAAGAGAAAACTTCAAGAGAGAGTATATGTAAAATGAAAAGAAATTTACTTATAAATTTTTCTATTGGTGATAAGTGTATTGATTCTTTAGAAGGTGATATTTTCTTAAAGTCTTTGGACAAATTTGATAGTTTCGATAAAGCTGTATTTGTAAATGAAGTAAGTGATAGAAATTTACAAAAATTATCAAAACATTTTGACATCATCATTCAAAATAATGAAACAATGTTTACAAGCTACATTGCGCTTTATCAATGGCTTAGCCAACATTCAAGCAAATATGATTATGTATTGCATTCTGATTTGAGAGATGTAATTATTCAAGAAGATCCATTTATCTTCTTTCAAGAAAATCCTGAAAAAAGTATGTTCTACTCACTTGAAGGAATGCAAATAAAAGAAAATGAGTGCAATCTTTTTTGGGAAAATACTCTTCGTCCAATATTGAGATCTCATAACTGGCCATATCCAAATGAACAAGTAATTAATGGTGGAATTTTTGGTGGAAAAATAGATGCTTTTATAAATCACTGTTTACTAATGTTTTCAAATACTAATAGAAATGAACAATATCTTGTCTTAGATCAGCAATTCCTGGGGTATTTGGGGCAGTTTTTGAAAATGAATCCAACAAATAAAATGTGCCATCCATATTTAGACACATTTGCTTGCACAGGCGAAGCAATTAAAAGAAAAAATATTGAAATTCTTTTTGACGGGGGAAAAGCTTGCAACAAAGAAGGTAAGCCATATTGTTTATTTCATCAATGGGATAGAACAGAATTTGCTGACCAAATTAGAAATACATACAAGCCGCGTGGAATGACATTTAAGATATGAACCTAATACTAAATTATTTTTGGGGAAATAAACTTTTTGAAAATAATGATTTGCAAATATATTTGAAAAGTTTAGACAAGATTGAAAATTGTCAAAAAGTATTATTAGTGCATAACTGCAATCCTGAAGAAATTAAAAAAATAACTCATCACTATGATATTGTGTTAAAATTTAGTAAGGATATTGTTCATCTTGATCACTTAATATATGAATTTTTAGCTCAACATTCTGATGTATTTGAATATGTACTAATTTGTGATTCAAGAGACATTATTTTACAAAAAGATCCATTTGAATACATAAAGAATAACAATAAAAAATTATATCTCACTAGCGAAGGTATGAATTTAACTCAAAGTGCAATTAACTACAACTGGATGGTTAGGTTATTAAAAACACAAAGAGATTTCAATGATGAAGTATTTATAAATGAAGTTATAAATGGCGGTGTTATTGCAGGATGCATAGAGCATGTTATGTATCTATTGCTTATTTCATACACTAATACAAATAGAAACAGTTCAGACCCTATTTATAATCAAACAGTATATTCTTTTATAGAATATTATCTAAAATCAGCCAATTTTGTTGAAATTTGCAAGCCTGATACTAGTTTATTTTGCATAACAGGAGAAGGTGTAGATAAATATGGAGTTCCTATAAAGATTGTTGACGGATTAGCTTGCAATGAAAATTCTGAACCGTATTACATATTTCATCAATGGGACAGAACTTTATTTGCTGATGAAGCAAGAAATAGTTTCCTTGAAGAAGGTAGTTAAAGCTTTTCTAGATAAAATAAACTCTATGTGGTACAAAATAGCTATCGATACAGAATTTTGGAATAAAGATAAGTCCAACGATCCTAAGACTTTAGAAGGTCTTTTTATGGGTGTCATAACTGACTCTAAAAAAAGAACTGATGACATAGAAAAGATAAAAACTAATTTATCTCAAGAAAAACGTAAAGTTATTGAAGAAGGCAAATATCCTAAAGAAGATATTGAAAAAGCTTACAATACTGCAATAGACTCTCTAGAAGACAAAAAAGAAACTAAAGAGCCTGAAAACTTTATCAATCCTGTGGGTGGAAAAGTCACTTCTCCATTTGGCCCTAGAAATAAACCAAGACCTGATGCCTCAAGTAATCACAAAGGCGTAGATTTACAAGCATCAAGTGGTCAATCTGTAAAAGCTTCTGCTAGTGGAACTGTATCTTTTGCTGGAGAGCAAGGTGGCTATGGAAATATAGTTATTATAGACCATGGTTCAGGATTAGAAACAGCTTATGCTCACTTATCATCTATCAGTGTTAAAAAAGGTGATGAAGTTTCTCAAGGCGATACTATTGGAGCAGCTGGACAAACTGGTACAGCTACTGGACCACATTTGCATTTTGAAGTAAGAAAGAATAATACTAAAGTAGATCCTATGGATTACATTACATAGAATTCTTCACTGATAATATTAACTGCAAAGCTTCAAACTGTTTTATTGTAAATTTGGCAAATTCAGCCTTTGACAATGAAACTATTCCCTTCAGCATATAATCTACCTCAATAACAAATGGGTGTACTGGATAAACTTCTGTCTGTTCAGTTGTAAAGTATTTCTTAACAACTTGGTATAAAAAATTAGTTTCAGAATTTGACAGATGCAAAAACTTCTGATATTCAACCCAAACTTTTTCTACTGTTCCATAATCAAAATCTGAAAAGGTGTATTCCATCTGTTCATCTTTTTGAAATATGGAGACTAATGCATTTGATAATATAAGTTTCTTTTCTGATTCACTGCTAAAATACAATTCATCTGACTTTTTCTTGAAAGACATTGCATCTATGATGACTGCTTCTTTCCAAGTCAGCTCTCTAAGTACAAAACTAAAATCTTCAATTTTGATTGTATGCAAACAGTCATCTAAAAAATCTAATGTATTGTTAGTGCCAGATTGTAATCCACGCTTGATAAAATCTTCAATTTTCAGTACGGCTTCATCTTTTGTCATTTACCAATTTATACCTCTTAATAGAGTATTGGCAACTGATTGTATATAATCATTAAGATTGAATGCACTTGGTTCAGAAAATTCAGATACTGTTTTGCTCAGATCACTTGTAGCAAAGAATACATCTTCAGGTAATCTAGCCTTGAATGCATAAGTGTGTATATATCCACCATTTGCAGTGATTGTAACATTAGGATTTTCCCAGTCAACATATTTCAAACCATAAAAGAATGGACCGCCAAAATACAAGGTTAATCCGGAAGTAGTATCTAGTTCTAAAGTTTTATTGTAAGAAAAATATTGTATTTCACCAAAAATTTTTCTAGACTCAAGTGATATAAATTTTGGTCCATATCTGTCACCTTTCCATACAATATTATTCGTACCTACATATTCATAAGGGTTGGTGTGAGTGATATTGAAATTTTGGTCTATTGTAAGATTTACACTAACAATTTTATAGGCTGGTGGAGAAATTAGATTTTGATTTAATGTTGATACCAAATCAGCATAACTTGTTTTGTATCCTTCAAAAACAATAACATCAATTAAGGAAGCTGACCTATACCTATGGTAATCGAAAACGTAGTTGCCAATTTTTGCTTTTTCATTAATATTAACATCATTCAAATCTTTCATTTGATTATAAATGATTGGTTCTATGTTGGGTTTTCTTTTTTGCAATGCATTAATATCTGGAGAAACAATGCATTTTCCACCTGTAAAGTTTGCTTCAATTTCTACGTTTCCCAAACTATTTCCACCATTGACCCTGAAATTTAATCTATTCATAAAAACAGGGCCATAAGTTGCATGAGCTGCTATACTGCTAGCAAATAGCAACGGATATAATGGGATTCTAGAAGCCATATAAATTACACGCTCTGCTGCTGCTTGATCATTTATTTGCTCGTATATACCTGGCTGTGATACAGCAATAATATTGTTGATATCAGTTGAAGCAATATTTACTAGTGGACTAAATCCAATTGCGACATTAGAAACATGTGCGTTGAAGTTTGGATTATTATCCACAGTCATAGGAAGAAAATTTCTCAATGGAGTGTATACATTTGTTCCAGGACTATCATTATATGATTTGCAAAATATTCTTTTCCAAGGTTCAGTAATTGGTACAACTTTAGAGCCAAATTTATTAGGTGTAGCTGCTGTAGTAACTAGATTTGCCAGCTTATATAAATCAAAAATATATGCACTTATAAACTTACCAGCCTTGTTATTAACTGTAGAACCTAAAGACATAATACAATTATTAAATATCTGAGCATTTACATCATACAATGCCAGGATATAAATATTGTGTGTTTTACTAGGTGTTACTGGAAGTGCATAATTATTGTAGTCTGGCATTTTATCTTCCGTCTGTTACCTCAAGCCATTTTTGACTAATAGCTTTGATAACATCATATTGAATTTGATTTACTAAATCAGCAGTTACTTTGAAAGTTTGTTTTTCAGTATCTGAAGAAACTTCTATTTCATTTACAAAGTTAATCATTATCATTCTGCACATTACAGAAGTTCTTAGCATTGGTTTTCCATTGACTGCATTTATGATAGAAGCTGATTCAACAACGCTTGACATTCTTTCAAAATCTCTGCCAGTGCAAATGCATTTGATATTAATATTGCCTTTAGGATTGATCTTGAAACCTATTATATTTTCGTTCACATCAACAACATATGAACCACTAAAATTCATATCAAATGTTCTTTGTCTATCAATTAATATACTCATTAGTAAACTCCCGTAGGTGTCAAATATGGATTGAAAGTAAGTGCATGAGTAGCAACTGACCAAGACACTGTTTTTTGATGCACTTGATCCATACTTGAAGATGACAACTGGCGAGCCCATACAATATCAGGTAGAGTTAGTTTAAAAGGTCCAAAGTCATAAATAATACCGCCACTATTATTTGAGCCTGGACCTGATAACACTTCTTCAAATAACCAAGGTTTTATAGGACTGCTATATTTTATTGTACCTTCTATAGTTCTTCCATTTGAGTAATAAGCATATGGTTGAAGATTTTTGCGTAAATTTTCAACATCTTTTGAGTTTTTAGAATTCGATGTGTAAACAGTTTGTAAATTGTTTGAAATTTCTAAACTCATTTCATTAATTTCAAATTCTCTAAAGTGTCTTTCTTGATAACCTCTGAAAAGCTTGTAATCTTCAGCTAGTCCGAGATTGAAATATCCTACTTCAGGGGTTGTTCTATACAATCTAAGCAAACTACTATTTAATAAATAATTTGGTCTTCTTTTGGTTATATTAGCCATTATAGAATTGAAATTATCTCTAAAGTTTACTTGATATCTTCTGTCAAGCTCAGTAAACTTGATTGTGAAACTTGCAGTGATGTTGTTGCCCGGGGTTAGGGTCATTGAAAGTTTATCAACTATACATCCACTAAATAAACCTTCTCTAAGTGAAAATAATGAGAAGGTAGGTTCTCTATCACTTGCAGGTCTTGTTGGAGCTGCCCAAATGTATGATTTCAATGGAGTGTGGCTTATTGAGGTTGCAGCTGAGAAATACAATCTTCTCTCTTCTTTATTTACAGAAGAAACTGTAACTGTTTCTGTAGCTTCTGAATCATCATCAGATTTAATATATGCAGTAAAGTTAGTTCCTAGACTCTTGAAGTCTGCAATATTATCAATCTTCATAAATGTTGTTGAACCGATTGAAGAAAGTGGTGTCGGAGAAACTAACCTTCCAACAAATGTAGTTGGTGTGCCTTTGTATCCTTGTATACAATAATCATATAATGCAGCAAAACACTGATCTACATACCCCCATGATTCTACTCTTACTGGCATAGTTAAGGTCAATGTATTGTCTAATGTTGATACGGCAAAAGTATTAGGACTTGCACCTTCACCAGCTAATCTTTGATTCATCTTAGTTGGTTGATTGAATTGCAAATCGTACTGCGAAACTGAAAAGAAATAGTTTGTATTCAATGCATTGAATGATAAATCATAGAATGGATCGTTATTTAAATCTTTGGATATAGCCAAACAATCAAAATATCCAACTTCATATGCTGGTGAATATATTTGATTTTGCCAAGTTACAGGTTTATCTTCTTTTCTTAGTCTATGCTTTCTAACATTTTCTTCAGTATTTTGACCCGGTGGTAATATCCAAGCCTGAGCATAAAGTCTATGAAGTCCAGTTATTTCACCAGAAATTATTCCGATGGGGAATATATTTTGAACTTGTCTAAGCTTGTGAGTTGGATTTATATCTGTTCCACCAGTAGTATCAATTGGCGGTGGATAAATATAAGCTTTACCAGCTTGCAATCTATGAGTGGTTGGTAAAAATTCTCTACTGACAATTCCACTAGGTCTGATAGATTGAAGAGAATTTATATCACCAGTGTCAACAATTATTTCACCAGAAGGAATTCCTCCAGGTAGTATATTAACATTTCCAGTTCTCAATCTATGCAGATTTGAGACATTTTCTTGGGATGTAATTGGGGATGGGAATATATAAGTTCCCCTATTTACAACAAAATTGTTTTGAATAGTATCTTCAGTAGTTTCAATAGGAGAAGGTCTAATGTTTACATTACCAGCTCTTAATCTATGAAGATTAGAAACATTTTCTTCACTAATAATTGTAGTATCAGCATTTATCAACCAAGCGTTAGGTTTTATATTGCTATTGTTGTCAGTGTCTTCTCCAGTTATAATTCCTGGCGGTTGAATAAATCGTTTTATTTGATTATTATTAGTAGTATTTTCACCAGTAGGAATACCACCTGGTATTATACTTCTTTTGAAACCATTAGTGTTTGTAGTGTTCTCACCACTAGGTATTCCATCTGGTCTTATGCTTCTTTTGAAACCATTAATATTTGTGGTATTTTCATCAGTAGGTATACCTCCCGGTCTGATGTTTTGCTTTATTTGGTTATTTGTGTCAGTATTTTCACCGCTAGGAATACCACCAGGCCTAATATTTTGACTTACATTATTTAGATCAGTAATTATTTGACCAGATGGAACTCCACTAGGTCTTATGCTTTGATTAAATTTACTTAAGTCAGTTATTATTTGCCCTGAAGGAATCCCTCCAGGCTTTATATTTTGATTGACCTTATTGATATTTGTTATGATTTGACCTGTAGGTTGTCCTGAAGGTCTAATATTTTGATTTACTTTATTAAGATCTGTAATAATTTGACCAGTAGGGATGCCACCTGGTCTAATATTAAGCATTAATCTAGTGTTATTTGTGATTTCAGTATTGGTAGGAGTTGTATCAATACCACTTGTGTTAATACGAGCTAAAGTTGATAATTTGTGTGTATTTGAAGTTGTTTCTTCAGAAGTTATTGATGCATCAGAAACTTGACTAGCATCTTCATAACTGATTTCTATTTGAATATATTGATACCCAAAAGGTACAGTATTTTTATCTAAATTTACAGTATCAAATGAAGCCGATAATCTTAGTGCAAATGTACTATCATTTAATAGTGATGGAGTAAGACCGGATATATTCCAAGAGTCTGTAAGTGACCCATAGTAGTAAAAAGAGGTGGAGGATGATGGCCAAAAATTGACCGTATCAGCTTTATTGTCACTTATAGCACTAGAATTTAGATAAAAAAGAACATTAACGTCTTTAGCTTCTACATATTCAAACCCACCAGCTTTGCCACTATTATCAGCAACTCTGCCTTTTGCACCAATACGAATACCATATATTGATATTGCAGTAGGTGGAAGTTTTACCAGTAGTTCTTTACACTCTAAATAATCAGTGATTTGATTAAATGATGAACCAGGCCATGCAGATGCACTGGGAGGCCAATAATTTGTTACATTAGCATCATCAGCTCCAGCATAACTAGGATTTAACCAGTTAAAATTAGTGGTAGAACCAGCAATTTCAACAGTTGAAAAAGTGGTGAATGTAGTAGTGAGAGTTAACTTTGCCATAACTTATTCCCTAAGTTAAGGCTCCGTTTCAACAGTAATTAAGTCATATATGCTCCAAAGGATTGGACCATTTGTTATTCTTGTGAGATCAGTTCCAGGTGACACAACAACATTGGTTACTCTATCAAATAAATCTGTATCAAGACCCAATAAAAATCTTGTGTCTCTTTGAGTATTTTTGGGGACCGTTACTGATAAAGTTTTTTCAGTACCAGCTTCGCCCAGTTTAGCTGTAACATCAACAATTAATTCATTCTGAGTAGTTTTGTCTGTAGTTGCTGCAATAGCTGTTGATGAACCATTGAAAAATAAACCAGTGAAATCTACAATATCATCAACAGGTGGAACATATACTGATAACCTTCTGCCTGTATTTGCAATGTTCCCAGTGAGTTTCAATCCACGTTTAAATGAGCTTCCTGTAATATTTCCGTCATCTAAGAATCCACGCATTTGGTAATATGCACTTCCGCCTGTTGAAGTCCAAGTAGAAGAGCCATCAAATGTCAAAGATGTTTTTGCTGAACCAGAGCCAGTCGAGTCAACTCTGATATATAAATCAGTTGTTCCAGCACCTGTAGAAAAATCTACTGGCTTATTGATTACAAACCAATAGTCAGTACCTGTAGTAAGATTTACTCCGGGATTGAACTTGACTGTGTATGTTCCAGTACCTTCTTCTATATCTGAATATCTTAATACAACACTATCTGATAATAATCCAGATGTGTCAGGCTTGTTTGAACTATTGCTGTAAATGCCAATAGTAAGTCCTGTTGTGCCAGTTGAGGCTGTTTGACTTGGCCACCAATACCCCAACTTTAGTGACAACCCACCAATGTAGCAATCTTCATTAGTTGTAAACTTGTATGCATTGTAACTATAAAGTTTTCTTGTTGTATCATCAGTTACAGAAGTCAAGGTATTGTATGGGGGATATTGAATATCATCAATTTGTGTTATTCTTTTCTCGATTACTTCTGATGACAATGTAGGTCTTTTGTAAATATGATAGAAAAGTGAGTTTGTAATACCTGTTCCTGTCCAACTCAAGTCAACCATATAATTGGTAGAAGAAGTGTTGGTATTTATAACTTTTGTATATGTAGGGACTGTTTCAACATACTCATCAACAGAAACATTTCTTACAGCACTTACACCATATATTTGTGTTCCTAAATCCAAAGAAGATTGATAATTTGATACTGATAAAACTTCAGAACTCAAATCAGATGTTGATATATTAGCCGTGCCTAATACAGCTGAGTTATATGATACTAAATCTCCACGAAAAACAGCAAATGTATGCTGGGTATCTTGATTTTTTATATTCCAAAATGCTCTTGAAAAATTATCAGGAAATTCAAATCTTTCTAAACCACTAAATGATAATCCCTTAGTATAATATTGCGTTGGCCTGAATGGTTGAAGTGACCAAAACTTATTGAACGAATATCCTGTTTCAGTAGTTTGTGATGCTGTATATGCTGAGATTGCATTGACAAAATTTGCTACTGATAAATCATTTCTGTAAATATTCAAATTGTCTATAGCATTGTTTACGCTTGAAACAATTTCATTTACATCATCAGCATCTCCAAGTATTGGATTATCTGATGTTGATGTTGGCATATCAATCACAGTTCTTATATAAGCGTCATTATTAGTGCCAGTTACTTTTGGATCCACTGGATCCTTAACTAATATTTTTGCAACAGGAAGCCAGGATGTTGGCAGTGGTGGAAAATAATCAAAAATACTAGGATCTTCAGAAACTGTACTCACTGGAAAACCAGTTACATATTTTACTCTTGGGTAAAATATAAACTTGACTGGTGTATTAGCTGAAACTGCTGAAGGAAGAGTTCCATAAGATGAGCCATTGTAATAAGTACCATCTACTAATAAAGCAGATTTATCACTTGTGACTCCACTAAATTTTATATAGCTTGATCCTACAACAGCATCTAATGGAAAGCCTAAAGATTCCGCTACTGATGCGCTTTGAATATATAGCAATGTACTACCAGCACCAGACAAAGTAGAAACCACTGTATTGAAAGATTGTGTAGCTTTTTGTGCTTCAGATAATGGAAATCCAACTGTAATACCATATTGATAGGTTGAAGAGCCACCACCAACTAGACTATAAT
>JACCDO010442494.1_pt1 | contig 26372 bp, 15 predicted proteins | sample 7446101 | NCBI WGS metagenome assembly JACCDO01 (sample SAMN15323440, study PRJNA562643) | freshwater metagenome | isolation source: river surface water | place: USA:Blue River Watershed | collected 2017-08-16 | reverse complement strand
TTTAATATCCTTCATCAAAGTTTCTATTATTACCACGATTTGCAATAAAATCTCTTTGTTTTTTATTACTACAAACACAACCACCACTACAACTATAAGTTCCAGGACAACACTCTGGTTTACATTGGTTATATTTAAACATAAACATAGATTCAGGTGTTTGGTCAGTACCATCTACAGTAGTGCCAGTAGAACCCCATAATGGTCCGGATAAAGTAGGTTCTAAAGGTAATGGAGTTCCAGAAGGAACATACATATTACCTTTTTGTAATTCTTCTAATTTAGGATTACGCATAAAATTATCGCCATTAGAATGTTTAAGTTTAATATTAGAATAAGGACCAATACCTTGGTCTAAAGGAGCACCACCTTCAAACATTTCAAACGGAATTAAACCTTTAGAGCCAATAATTCTATCAAAACCTAAATCAGTTTTTAATTTAATATCGAAATACATAAAAAACATAACTAAAATTAATAATACAATAACAACGATTAATCCAAAATTTAATATTTGTTCATATTCCATTTATATTTTATAATATATTCAAATATAAATTTCTGAATAAATTATAAAATTTTTATAAATTTTGTAAATAATTAAATACTTGTTTGCTAAAAACTTTTTCAATTTCTTTTTTATTCTTTTTATTTTTTTTATTTGTTTTCTTCCAAATCCATAAAGGTTTATTTCTATTGGATGCTTGAATATTAATAGCACCTAATGATTCCGCACCACCTACGAAATTCTTAATATATGTATTAATTTCTTTAGAAAATCCAGAATCAACAACTAAAACACCACCCTCATTTAATTTCATCCAAATAATATCGATTGTTGGTAATAAGAAATTAATAACCCAAGTATCAAAGTCATTAAATTGATTAATACTTTGATTATATTCATCCGTATATATTTCACCAATAAATGGGGGTGGAGAAAAGAATACAATTGACATAGAATTATTATATAAGTCATCTGGTAATTTAGCACCCGGCATAGCATCGGATATAAACCTAAATTTATTTTCATTACCAAATTTACGAATCATTTTAGTATATCCATCACGTAAATTAGAATTAGGGTCAATACCTACATATTTATTACAATCAACCGACATTGAAGCAAGTAATCTATCACCCCAACCACTACAAACATCAAAAATATTTAATGGTAAATTATTTTCTTTAATAATTTCATTTAATTCTTTTAATAACATAACATAAAAGCTAGCTCTTTCATTCATACATTCTAAATATGGACAACCCTTAACACTAGATGCAGAATAAAGTCCTTCACGTAAATTATATGCATCTAAATCATCATCATTATCAAGACTATATTGAATAGCATCACGCACATATTTATCATATTTATTCCAACCATTAATAGGTGAATCAATATAAATAGTTGGTGAAAATTTACGTGTATTTAATCTAGGTTTTTCAGTAAAATAATTTACAATATTATCAATATTATAAAATGTGTCCGCATCAGGAATATAACTCAAATACAATTTATAATCTGAATTTTTTTTAGGAAATGTTAATGATAAAGGAGTATCTGTTTTTTCATTATCTAATATATCATATTTATTAAATGACCATTTCCCATTATAATTTTTTAATCTATTATACATATCATCTAAATCTTTATCAGATAGATAATGTTCCGTATGTGGATAGGGTATATTCATTGTATCAAAATAATCAACTAAACCATCTGTTAATTCTTCTTCGGAATACTTATCTTTTAATAATTTTTTAGATTCTTTTGATAAATTAAAATAATTATTTTTTTGTGTTGCTAAATCCATTACATCAGATAAAACCTTCTTATTATTACGTCTTTTACCACCTAATTGTCCTTGTTGAATAGATTGTGGAACTAAATCATATATAAAACCACCATTGATATTACAATGTGGTTCATTAAATATTTTACCTTTTGAATCTAAATAACTAATACTTACAGGACTAATATATCTTTTATTTGTATTTACTAATTTAAATATTCGATTACCAGTATCAGGTTTATCTAATAAAGGTTCTATAGAACTATATGATACCATACCATTAATAGGAATTGAAGAAATCATTTTTAAATTAAATAATTTAATATTTTTAAAAATATTATCATCATTAGCTTTTTCAGTCATTGCTTTACATGGATATGCCGAATTTTTAATAGCCTTTTTTGAATCAAATAATTCAGTAGTTGTTCCATATAAAAATTTATTTAATTCAATAATAATTGAACCACCAACAGAATCTAAAAATTGTTGTGCATTGACTAATCCATTGTTATAATCAAGTATATCTTTATACATATTCAAAGGTTCAATAATTTCAGTAGTATTATTAATAATAACATTAGTAATATCATCAGAATAATCTAATAAAAGTTCTTTACCAATTAATGATTCAACTAAATTAATAAACTCTGGATTTTCAGATAATCTAATTTTATCAATAACTGTATTTCCTTCATTATCAATTATTCTATTATACTCTTTAATAATTTGACTAATATTATATTCAACAGGTTTAAATTTTAAAATAGAATTTATTATATCTTTATCATTTTTTATACATGCTTCTATCAATGCTGAATTACCATATGCAGTTTGAGATAATGAAATTAAGTTTGAACTAAAGTCCAATAAATTTAAAGCAACCTCTTTCATGTCATTTTTAATAGCATAAATTAATGGAGTATATCCAAAATTATTAATATTACCAATAATGTTAAAACTACCATCTATATTAATTAAATTCAATGCAACATCACTCATATTATTTTTACAAGCATACATTAATGCATTATTTTTAAAATCATCTACTTTTTCAATAACATTTGCTTCCGGACCATATGTAATTAAATAATTTGCAATTTCACTATTACCAATAGAACATGCATAAATAAGTGGAGTTTGGTCATTATTATTCGGATTAAATAAAGTATCATTATTTTTATCAATTATAACATCAATATCGTTTTTAGATTTATTATTTTTAATTGCTAAAAATATATCTGTGTTCTTATGATTAATAAGTTCTTCTGAAATATCTATAAAATTATTTTCTTCAGCAATTAAAATAGCATCTTTACCATCTTTATTTTTGTTAAGAATATTTAAATTATAAATATCCTTAAGTAATTCGAGAGCTATATTACTGTGTTTATTAATTAAAGCTAACTGTAATGCAGTATTACTATCACTACCAACTAAATCTAATTTTAATTCAAATGATTTAGCTTTAGACAACATTTTAATCGCAACTTCATTCATAGATATATCATTAATTGAATCACGTAATAATAAAATAAATGCAGAATCACCGTCCCTATTTATATGAGATAAATTAAGTCTCTCAATTGGTAAATCTAATAATTTAAGAGATACAGAGTGTAATTTATTTTTACAAGCACACATAATTGGAGTATATTCATTATCATTAATTAAATCAATACCGGTATTATCACTATTTAAATCAAGTATTTTATTAGCAACATCAGGTAATGATTTACCAATAGAAATTAATAAAGCCGAATTATTAGAAGTGTTAATATATGATAATTTTGATATTTCATCACCCAAGTCTAATAATTTTAATGCAATATCATTATATTTAAGAATACATGCAATCATTAATGGAGTAAGTCCTCTTTCATCAATATAATCTAATTTAATTTTATCGAATGAAATAATATCTTCTTTAATTAAATCAAGAATTTTATTAACTATATCCGGTCTTTTTTTCCACATTGCAGCAATTATAAATGGTTGTTCTTCTGAATTAATAGTATTTAATGTATCTGGTTTAGTTTTAATATATTGTTCAACAACATTAATAGGTGTATCATTATCTAATAATGAAAAAATATTATTAGTGAGAATATTAATATAACTAATAACATCAACTAATTTATTATCATTTGCAATATTAAATGCATTTTTTTGTAAATTATTAACTTGTTCTAATTTAATTTTATCCGCACCAAAATCTAACATTCTAATCGCTATTTTAGATAAAGAATAATAACAAGCTAACATAAAAGCAGTATTACCAGCTTTATTAACATGGCCTAATTTAATAATATACGGAGATAAATCCAACATTTTATTAATAGCCTTTTCTAATCTTTTTTGACAAGCAATCATTAAAACAGTTTCATCTTTAAAATTAATATGTTCAATATCAAGTTCATTTGTTTTAAAATCTAACATTTTAATAACAACATCTTCTAAACTATTTTCACATGCAGCCATTAAAGCAGTATAACCAGTTTTAGTTATTTGTTCTAAACTAATATCATCAGCAGATTTATCTAATAGTAGCAATGCAACATTAGCTAAACCATTCATACATGCATAAATCAATGCAGTATATCCAAGATTATCTATTTTACTAGTATCAATATTTAATTCTAATAATCTAAGAGCAACTTTATCTAACGAATTATTACATGCAATTATTAAAGTAGTTTGTTCATTTTTAATAATATCAGCTAAGTTATCCTCAATACTAAATTCTAATATTTTAATAGCAATATCAGATAATTTTTTTTCACAAGCCCAAATGAATGCAGTATCATTATTAACATTTTTATGCGATAAATTAATACTTTTAGACCCCTTTTCTTTACCAATATCAAGAATAGACAATGCAACTTGGTTAAAATCAGTTGAAATACAACTATACATTAAAGGAGTTAAACCAAGGTCATCTATAATATCTAATTTAACACTATCCGGACCATTAGTTTTAGCATAATCTATAATAATCATAACCATATCAATACGTCTTCGAATTAAAGCATAAATTAATGGTGTTTGATTATATTTATTAACTTTAGTGAGTAAATAAGGAATTGTATTAATAGATTGTTTAAATTCAGCGATAGAACTATTATCAATTAAAGTAAATAAATCCACACCTAAAACATTAATCATATTAATAACATCATTTAAGCCTTTTGATTTAGCAATATCTAATGCAGATAAACCCATATTATTTTTATGTTGAATTTTAATTTTATCAAATCCAAATTCTAATAAATTAATAGCAACGGATGTAAGATTATTATCTATAGCATTCATTAATATAGAATTATTATTTTTATCAATAAAATCTAAACCTAATAATTCAGATTTATCTTTAAAAGTTTTTAAAATTTTCAAAATAACAGTATCTAGTTTATTTTTACAAGCAATAGATAATATAGTATCACCTTCTATAGGAAAATTAATATTTAAATCAATATTAGATTCAATTGATTTATCAATAATTTTAATAGCAGTATTAGATAGATTATTTTTGATTGCATAAAATAAATAATTTAAATTATTATTACTAATATCTAGTTTAATTGGATAATCCAATATTTTTAAAGTCAATTCTTCCATACCTTTTTCAGAAGCTAACATTAATGGAGTTAAACCATCATCATTTACAGTATTTAAGGTATCATTGTCTAATAATGGAATAATTTCAGAAATAGTAGAATTTCTATTAATAAGAGAAAAAATAGTTTGATTAGACATTTATATATAATTGATATAAAAAAACTAAAAATAATATTCTAAAAATCCAAAATTTATAAGATTATAATATATTATAAATTATGGAATATTTAAAAAATGATATTTGTAAATTTAAACCATTATTTGAATTTAATCCTGAAAAAAAACAGAATATATATTGCACCACATTTTTTAAAATGAATAAACATTATAAAGATTTTAATAAATATATAAATGGTTTAAAATTATGGATAAATTATATTAATAATTCTAAAAATGATTATCAGTTTAGATTATTTATAGACCAAAATATATTAGATGATAATGAAGTAATGACATTAATTAATTCATGTAAAAAAATGCAACCGGTATTATATGAATGTCATGATTATATGGCTGGTAAATTTCATATAGATTTATTTGGAACATTATTACGTTTTTTTCCTTTATTTAATTTTGAAAATAATGATGCTAAAAAAGTATTCATAGTTGATATGGATTGGGGAAGTCATGATAAAGAAGTGTATCCAAGAATGGATTATGTAATAGAATTTGCTAAGAAATATAAATATCCAATATTATCTCATTATCTACCAATAATAGAACAATTTTATAATCTAAATGATAAAATAACAATAAATAGTATTAGAGCAGCATTTTTATTATTTCCTAATGAAAAATACGATAAAAATTTAATAATAAATTTTATAAAAGATGCATCAAATATAGACGATATAGGACCATATGGGAAACGTTTAACAACATTTGGATTTGGTGTAGATGAATTATTTTTGAATAAATATTTTATAAATAAAATAAATTTAAAAAATGCTGGATTGATGTCTTTTTATTTTCCAAGTATGATAATATGGGATTTTCTAGAACAATATAAATCAATAAAAAATGATAACAAAACAAAAGATGCATTAAAATATATATTAGGTAAATTTTATAAAGAACAATATAATGTATCCGATATGCTAAAATTATTAGATAGAGCTTTTTATTTAGATTTTATTAAAATAAATAATAAAATAGTTAAAAAAAGAATAAATAGTAAAAATATTTATAATATTTATTTTGCAAAACGTATTTATAATTATTTTAAAATATGTATAGATAAACAGATAGATTTTATAAATATAGATTTATTAAAATTTATAATAAAGTATTTCGATAATATAATATTATCAATATCAATAGCAAATTACAATTATAAAAAAATGAAGATTGATAAAATATATAATTTAAATTCATTAAAGATATAAATTTTTTTATAAATATCTATTTTATAAAATTATATTATTATAAAATGGATAAGAAAGAAATAATTAATTCATTAAAAAAGTATGAAAAAGAAGAATTTAAATGTAAATTTTTAAGTGAAACGATAGATTATTTTCATAAATTAAGAAATCCAATTATTAAATTAGATGATAATGAATATTTATTAGGAGGTATTAAAATACATTTAATGTATAATAATTATTATGTTTATTTATTATCAGAATTAGAAAATGAAAATATAACATATCGTGAGATAAATTTATCTCAAAAAGCAGCTAATAATTTAATAAATCAAATAGATGGTATAAAAGAAGGCAATTTTATAATTTGTAATGAATTAAAGTCTGAAAATATAAGATTTTATTTGGTAATATCAGATGTAAAACTAAATGGTCATAAACCAATAAGTGAGGATATATATAATCCATTATTGGGAATACATTCATTATTTTTTTTAGAACATCAAAATTTAACAACTTATTGTTCGGAAAAATATCAAAATGAATCAATAGCTCTTTACAAAGAATTACATAGAATATATAAATTAATTCAAAAATTAAGTAAAATTCAAAAAGAAAGAATACTTTTTTTTAGTGGTTTATTATATCATTTTTTAGGAGCAGTTCATACCAGAGATATAGATATATTTTATGTATCAAATAATATAAATGAATCTAATAAAATGATTGATAAATTTAATTTAAAAGATACACTAACTGAATTGCATATATTATATCGTGATGATTTAAGTGAAATATTAAAATTAGAAGAATCTAAAAACTTACCAGATAATATAGAATGGAAACAGAATTTTTATAAAAATATATACCCATATTGGGGTGGTGCTGAAAATATTTATGAATCACTTATAAATCCAAAATATCATTTTTATTTTATGGGTTTAAAATGTATTGATATTTATTCAAACTTTAAAAAAGGTTTAAGTAGGTCGCAACCTTTTCAAGTAGTGGATGCATTAATGCTATTAAGAAATAATGGATTAAAATATTATAAAGAATATTGCATTAAAAATATTTCAATACGTCAAGGTAACGCAGTTATTACGAATGATAAAAAAGATATGATACAATTTAAAAAGGCGGTAATTAAATATTTGAAATTATGGTATGATATTGGAATTCAAGAAAATCAATTAGATAAGTTTTTAGTAAAATGTCAAGAAAAAGATGGGACAATATATAAACCAACAGATATACCATGGCAATATAAAGATAAGTTATCAATAGAACAAATTAAAATACATCGTAATATATCTCAACGTATAATTAAAATATATGGAAATAGAGGAGATTCATTATTAGATATAGGTTGTGGAAAATTAACAGGTTTAGAAATATATGAAGAAATGAAACTAAAAAATGTTTATGGAGTAGAACCATCTTTAGAATCCATTAAAAAAGCAAAGGAAAGAATAGAAAAAGTAAAAAAGAAGGGAAGTAAAATACATTATGAGATTATTCAAGGATATGGAGATAAACCAATAAATTTTAATAAAGAATTTGAGATAATAACATTTATATTTACAATACATTATATGTATGAAAATTTAGAAGAAGTATTTAAAAATATAAATAGATTATCAAAACCAGGAACAATAATAATAATAACACTAATTAATGGAACTAAATTAATAAAACAATTAAGAAAAGAGGATAAAGTAGAAGTAAGACAAGATGGAAAAGAAATATATTGGGGTGTTTATAAATATAATGATGATTTAAAAAAGGATAAATTTAAAGCATTATTTTATATGAAGGATGTATATGGTGTAGAAAATGGTTCGGAAGAATGGGTTTTAGAGCCAATCAATATAATAAATTCTTTTAAAAAGAATAATTATAAATTAATTTATAATGAATCATTTTTAAAAGAATATGAAGATTATTTTAATAAAACAAAAATAGAAGATTTTCAAAAAGAAATATTAAATTATCAGGAAATATTGGTTTTTAAGAAGTTATAATATTAAAACTAATTTCTAATTTAATATAATAATTATAAAAATGTTAATTTATTGGTTATTTATTTTATCATATTCATATTTAAATAGATATAATTTATTATTAATTCTAAATGAATTATATTACAATTATAAACATAGTAATGATAATGATTTTAAAATAAAAAAGATTATATCCGAAAAAATAGAGGATTATTATGTATTAGAATATGAATACAAAAATGGAAAGAAATATTTATTTATATCAAATATTGAAATTTTAGAACCGCCTTATAGTTCAACTTATATATTAAAATATAGGAATAGCAAACAAATAGTAAAGTCGGATGATGATATAATATTAGGTGATATAATATTAAAAAATGATAAAATAATAGATGGATTAGATATAATAAAGATGTTAAGTGGTCCATTAGGTAATTTTTATAATGATATAAATCATAATGGTTTTACGTTAGAAAGATTTAAAAAGGTTTCAAAAATTGAAAATGGATTTGAAATGATAAAAAGAATTGAAATAATGGATTCAAATGGAAAAATAAATGAGTTTTTATAAAAAAAATTGATATTAAATAATAAAAATATTAAATTATTTAAAGAAAATTATCAATAGATATTTATAGGAATGGGTGATACTCAAGGTAATATTGATTGTTCTTCAAATTTCGACCATGATAGACATTTATTAAATAGTCAATGGGTTGTATGGTATCATAATCCATCAGATAAGAATTGGACACCAGAAAGTTATAAAGACATTTTAGAAATACATAGTGTTGAAGATATGCTTGTATTAAAAAATAGTTGGGAACAATGTTTACCACTAGTATCTGAAGGAATGTTCTTTATGATGAGAAAATTAAAGAATGGACAAGTAATTTATCCATTATGGGAAGATAAAATGAATCGTAATGGTGGTGTTTGGTCTTTTAAATTAGATAAAGAAGATGCACAACGAGTATGGTTTAAATTATGTTCTTATACAATTGGTGAAACAATATGTGCCTCAATTAAAGATTCATTAGAAATTACCGGTATATCAATATCCCCAAAGAAGAGTTTTTGTATTATAAAAATATGGAATCAAAATAAAAAAAATAATGACGTAAAATTATTATCAGCTGAATTAAGTAAATTTTTAAATATTAAAGAAGTATTATATTCAGACCATGATAATAATATAGAAAGAGATGCAGAAAAACGCTCAAAATATGAACGTAGATGGAATGATGATAAACATGACAAATACGATAAATATGAACGTTCTTTTGAATTTAAAGGCCGTCGTTTTTAAAATTAGATAAAATAATAAATAATTTTTATTTTATTTAATTCATTTATAAACTTAGTAAATAGAGATAAATCGACATAGCTAAATGGCGTAGCCATCGTATAATGTTTTTTGAATCAAATACAACTAAATTTATCGCTAATTTATATGATGTATTTGCGATAAACTTAGTAAATAGAGATAAATCGACATAGCTAAATGGCGTAGCCATCGAATAATGTTTTTTGAATCAAATACAACTAAATATATCGCTAATTTATATGATGTATTTGCGATAAAGATTAATTATCATAATCATAATCACCGTTTTTATTAATATTTACATTATAAGTTCTTAAACCATGTTCTTTTAATAAAGTAATAAATGATTGAACATTACCACTATGAGTATATACAACACACGGACCTTTAAATTTAATAGCAAATAAATCGGAACCAGATAATGCACCAATAATAGAGTTATTTTTTTCAACAGTATGCGAACAAGAAATTGGAGCAGCTAAGAAATTTCCTGGTTTAATTAAGATATCTTCATTATTATTTAATTCATGTTTTTCAACATGACCATATGCAGATAACCAAATATCAGCATCACCATTAATAGCTTTTATGGAAGTAAGAGCTATACCTTCTTCAGATACTAAACCACGAACATTTAAAGTTGCAGAAATTTCAACATTTGATGTAGATGCTAAGAATACGAATTTAGATAATTTCCATTCTTCACCATTTCTTAAACGTAGATGAATAATATCACCATTAGCAGGCAATGATAAAGTTATTTTTTGAGGAGTTGAACTTAAACCTGTAAAATGAGTCATAAATGAATACTCACCTGCAAAACTACGTGCAATACCCTTAATAAAACTTCCCATTTTACTAACAGATTCAATACCGGTTGTCATTGTAACTAAAGAATGTTTATCTGCAATAATTTTATCATTCTTTTTTAGATACAATTCTAAATATTCAGAACCATCTGAACCTAATTTCTTCCATTTAATACCATCACCAGTAATATCATGGTCTAATAATTTAGGTTTATTTATATCAATATCTGCATAATTATAACCACCTATCATCATACGTTTATTTCTTTTAGGTGAAGAACGACGTATTTTATCATTTTTTTTAGGAGAACGTTTTATTTCTTTTTTAGAAGACATTATATAATATTTTTATAAAAAAAAATGATTTATAAAAATAATATTAATTACTATTTTTCAATAAATGATTTATATAAATTGCATTATCTCTAACAACATCTAAATCTAACGAATCTTTAAAACCAATTTTTCGTGTTAAGGTCAAAAAATCAACAATATCAATATTCATTTTCATATCTTTTTTATCTAAAGAAGGACATCCACCCGTATTACCAAATGAAACATCATATGTTTTAATTTTGGTAGCTAAACAACTTATTAATACTTTAAAAATATCATCTCTGTTAATATGTAAATGTAATCCTAATTTAACATGCATATGTTCATACACCTCATTTAATATAGAATTTAAAATACTTTCATCGTATTTTCCAATTGTATCACTAATAATAATTTCAGAAACAAATGGATGATAAATATAACGATTAATAATTTTAACAGTATTTTGAATGATAATTTGTTTATCATTTGTAAATGGACAACCGAAACAACATGAAATATAAATACGATATTTAAATTTTTTAGTATCAATAATATCATCTAAATCATCTAAAGAACGTTGAACACTCATACCTGTATTTTTGAAACTGAAAGCGTCGGTAGCAGCAGTAATTAAAGAAACAGTTTCAATAATATTATTAGAATGAAATTCAAATAATTCAAAATATTTTTTTTTACTTGGAACCAATGCAATTAATTCTGGTTTATTTTCATATTTATTATATGAATGATATGTAGAAATACCCTTTAACATATTTTGAAAATCTGCCATTTGTATAATCTTAGGAGAAACATTACTACCAAATTCAACTGCATTAATTCCTGATTTAGCAATACGTTTATAAATATCTAATTTTTTAGCAGTAGAAATAATTTTAGGGAAACTTTGTAAGCCATCCCGAAGGGTCATATCACATAATCTTAACATTTCTAATATAAATATTAATTATAAAATTAGTTTTTATATTATTTTTTTAAAAATTATTATTATATGGACTAATATTCAAATTAATTTGAAAATGTTGATAAACAGTTAAATGGTCAGATAAATTAGTAATATTAAATGCAGAATAAACACCTTTTTTAACATTTTTATTAAAACCTTCATTAGTTAAAATACGGTCGCACCAAGATGGAACTCTTTTACCATGATAATTACGAATACTGGAATTATCAGTATTTTCAATTAATCTACAAGTTGGACAAAATGTAATATCACTTTCACTCATTCTAAGATTGTTTAATTCTTTGGTGAGTTGGTCCTGTTCAAAACATCCAACTGGTTTATTATTATTTTTTTTAATAAGACATGATTTATTGAATTCTAAATTGGAAGTATTACATGTTAAATTGGAAATGGTCGAAGCAAATTCTTTATCTTTTTCTTTAAAATTAGTATTATCGTCATCTGTTCTATAATTTAAATCACCCATAAATATTAAATTTTCATTTGGAAAAGTGCTTCTTGGATAATTAAAATTTCCATCTACATATATACTATTTAACATGCATCTATTTCTATCGATAATTTTAGAAGGGTCGCTTGGTAAATGCGAACTTAAAAGAGTAAAAATATAACGATTTTGATTAACTAAATTATCAATAACTAATATTCTACCAACCGAACCTTTAGCTAATTCACATTTATAGTTAATAATACGTTCAGTTAATTTAATACTAATTTGATTTTTATAATTAAATATACAATATTTAACAAAAACACACAAATATATATATCCTAAACCAATACCTAATGCACCTTGTTCAATTTTATCAGTATTAAGTAATGTATAACCACTTTTAGAAAAAAATTCTAATATTTCAGTGCTTTTAGATTCTTGTAATGAAACAACAATAATATCAGGTAATGTATTTAATTCAGAATTCCATTTACTTAATAATGCATTCATACTCATAGTAATATCACCTAATTTTTTAGAACCCATATTAAAAGTCATACAAGTCATATTAATAGTACTAATATCATTGCAATTAATACTTTGTAATAATTGATTACCACCTTTTTTATTTTTCATATTATATAAAATAATACAAGAAATAATAATTAGAATTATAAATGTATAATTTGAATATTATTTTCATCCGCTAATTCTTTTACAAGAGGGTCATTTTTATAATCATTTAAATATTTAATAGTGTTAATACCAGAAGCAACTAATAATTTAAAACAAGTTAAACATGGATAATGAGTAATATATGCAACTGAATTTGAAATATTAACACCTCGAAATGCAGCATCACATATAGCATTTTGTTCAGCATGAACTGTAGCTTGTTCATGATTATTAAGAACTCGAGAAATATGTGGAGCCCCTCTTAGAAAACCATTATAACCTGTAGTGACAATACGATTATCTTTAATAATAATACAGCCAACATTAAGACGAGAACAACTACTACGCTTAGAAGCAAGAATAGCTATAGACATAAAGTACTCATCCCAAGACAAACGATTATTATTATCTGAATCAAGATTAGTTTCCATTTTAAACTAAAAATTTATATATATATTATAAAATGTCTTTATGTAAGGATACCATATTTTGTTTAAATGAAGTAAATAATAGACCATATATAATAAATTATCAACATTTAGACAAAAATATATCATATGAAGATAATTATAAAAAATATGAAAAATTAATAGATGATATAATAAAAAAAAAGATAACAAATCCAGAATTAATAAAAGAAAAATTAATAAATTTATATACTAATCCTGAAAATATCCAAAAAATAAAGTATATTTTTATTGGAAATGTAGAAGATAAATCAATAATAGATTTATTAAATAAATTTGAAAAAATAAAAAAAATAAATAAAACACAAATAAAATTATTAGATGATTTTTTTAATTATAGTGTGATAAGCGAATGGAAAATAGATGATAATATTGAAGAAAATGTAAATATAAAATTTATATATCATACAATAAATGGGGATGACACTATAAAATATATGATAAATATGATAGTATTATATTGCAGCGATTTATATAATGAATTTTCAAATGATAATATTTATATTTACAATAATAAAGAAACAGATTGGAGTGTAATAGAAAAAAGATTAATCTTTACTTTTAAAGAGAATAATGAACAAAATAGAAATATGGATATAGAAAAATATTTAAAACGCTATTTAGTTCCAAACAAAATAATAAAAGAAATATTATCAGAATATGATAATCCTGATAAAAATATAGAAGATATTTTAAAAAATGAAATAATAAGAGTATTCATTGATAATTATAATAGATTTAAACCATTAACATATGAATTTTTTAAATCTAATATTCATTATCCAATAGATAGTTATATATTTAATTATTGGAATAAAGAATCAGATGTTTATATAGATGATATTGAAAAAGATATTAATATTGATTATGGAATAACAAATGATACAATAAGTTATATAACAGATGATAATAACGAATTTTATATGTATAATTTTAATTCAATAATAAAAAATTTAATGACCCAAAATAAATATTCAGTAAATCAATTATCAGGTGAAATATTTAAAAATAATTATAAATATTTTTTAGGAAAATTATTTTATAATATAAAACAAAAAGATTATGAACAAAATATAAATAACAAAGAATCACCTATAAAAGAATTAAAAAATATTTATGATAAGCGTGATTTAACAATGAATATATATAATAATTTTAAGGACGAAGATATAAATAAAAATATAAAAATAGTATTTAACAAAATTTATTATGGTATAATAGGTCATAACATATTGGGATATAAATTAAAATTGCCAATAGAAATAAAAAATATATTTAATGAATTAAAATTAAGTTTAGATATACCTTTTGTAAAATTTAGAGATTTAAATTCGAAAGAAATGATGTATAAAATTTATAAACCAATAACACAAAAAGAAAATAATGAATATACATCGATTGTTCCAATTGAATTATTAGAATCATGGATTAAATATAGTAATTATAAATTTGATAATGGTAAATTAACAGAATATACATTACAACCAAAAGAATTATTATATAAATTATTTTATTATAAAAAAGAAGTAGGTGAGGTATTAAGAGGAAGAATATATAAATTAAATGATGATAATACATGTGATGTAATTTATAATGACTATGTATATAATTATGTAAATTATACTCTTGTAAATAAAAAAAATAATGAATTTGCAAAATTAAATGATGAGGTTTATTTTAGAAAATATGAGCGATTATATTTAGATGTAGAGTTATTTAAAAATGGAGAAATGAATATAACATTTAAATTAGATGATTTTAATTTTGAAGAAATATATTTTGGAAATATCTTAGGAATAATAACCGATAAAATAAATAACTTTATAACAGAATTATATCAAATTGATTCATTAAGAATATATGATGATTATATAAATTATGTAAATTTAGAAAGTTTAAAATATGATAGACATTTATCAAATAGTAAATTTGAAAATTTAATTTATAAATATGATGTAATAATACCAAAAGATATACCAATTTCATATAATGAACTAAATAATATACGAAACTTATGTAATCAATTTATATTAGCAAATGATAAACCTTTATTAAAAGACGAACACGTAGAATACTTTGACAATAATTTAAATGAATGGGTTGGATGTAAAATAGTTGATTTTTCTTACGATGGTTTATACAAAATTAAACTAGATTATATAAAAAAAGGACAAGAACAAATATTAAATGAAGTATCACGTGCATTATTACGTTCAAAATCAGATGAAGAAAGAAAAGGAGTATATGAAATAATTTATAAAAGAAAACCAAAATTCGATAAAATAGAGCCAATGAAACAGTTAATTATTCAATATAATAAATCAGGCTTATCTGAATTAATGATAAGAAGTAATTTAAAAGAAATGTTTGAATTAACAGATGAAGAGGTAAATCAATATATAACAGATATTCAGAGAAAAGAATCAATAAGTGAGTTAGATAAATTAGATGCAGAATTAGGTATAAGTATAGCAATAGATTATACCGGTGAAGATAAAAAAACAAATTCAAATAAATTAAATATATATATTCAAAATGTATCATCATTAGAATATATACCAGTAATTTATAAATTCATAACTTTCTTTTTTACATTATATATTGATAATATTACAAATAATAAAAATAGTAAATTATATCCAATAATAAAAAATCAAATAAATGAATTAGATATAAAAAAAGAAGAAGATTTATTAAATGAAATATACGGTAATAATATTAATAATAAAAAAATAGAATCATTTGATGATTTAGATATAAATGATTTATTTAATGACGATGATGACTTTTTTGATTTTGATATAACAGACTCAAATGATGAAATAAAAAAAGTAGATATTTATGATGAAGAATTTAGATTTAAAAAAATAATGGCAGAAAGAAAATTGGAATTATCATCGAGTCAAGATGGTAGAACAGAAAATAATCCAATATTAAAAAAATTATATAGCACAGATGCAAAGTTATTTAATTGGAAAGAAATAGTTGATAAAAAAGAGAAATCATACTATTCGACTTGTCAAGGTATAAATAGATATCCGAAGGTATTAACAGATGAAGAAAAGGAACAAATCGATTTAGAACATCCAGGTTCATATTCATTAGACCCAAAAAATAAAGATACATGTGAAAATAATGATGATATTAAAAAAAATATAAAAAAAAATAATAATAAAATAAAATGTAATGCAATTAAGTGGGGAACAACAGAAACAAATAAAAATTGGTATATATGTCCTCGTATATATGATATATTAGAAGGAATACCATTAAATATATCAGATTTAAAATTTGATAAAGACCAACCACAATTTGTTTCAAAAAATATAGGGTCTATAACAGATTGGAGAACTGATAAAGATACAGGAAGAGATATATTAACTTTTAATCCAACATATAAAGGTAGAAAACTAATAGAAGACATTGAAAGTTATTCAGTTAATAAAAATAAAACAGTTTTAATATTAAAAAAAGGAATTGAATATGCATATCCAGGTTTTCAAAAATCACCAACAGTTCCAGTAATATATTCACCATGTTGTTTTTCAACGACAAGTATGAGAGCAAAAGAAGCATTTTTATTAACATCGGAAGATGATGAAATAAAAAAATCGAATGATTATATTCAAACTTGGGGAAAAACTTTAGAGTCTAATCCGCCAAGGATAGGATTATTAGCACCAAAATTATATGAATTTTTGGATATAAATCCGAATCATTGTAAAAATGGAGATTTAACAGAAGATAGAAAATGTTTTTTTAGAAGAGGTATAAAGCAAGATAAAAATTCATTTTTAAGTTTAATAGCAAATATAAAAGATGATAATTGGACTGATGAAAATATAATTAAAAATATAATTAGAAATTTAACACCGGAAGAATTTATAACTTTAAATAATGGTAATTTAGAAATACAATTTTCGGGTGTATCAAGTCAAACAGGTTATCAAAACTATCTAGAATATTTAATATCAGATTCAGTAAAAAAATACAATTTTTTTTATGATTATTTGACTAAACCAAATAAATGGTTATTTGAAGATGGAATTGAATTAATTATCATAGAAGTAGAAACAAAGGGTGATGAAGAATATTTTAAAATACTATGTCCATATTTTATATTTAATAGAAAAATAGACAAGGAAAATACTCCAATAGTATTAGCATTGAAAGAAAATGAAACTTATGAACCAATATATTATTTTGATGGAAATTCAATAGCTCGAAAAAAATTTAATTTAGAAGATAAAAGATTAGAAAATTTATATAATTTATATAAAAAAAATTGTCAAACGATTATACCTTCAAAATTAATAAATCTAGCAAATTCAAAAAATCAATTATTATTTAATAAAAAATACGTATTGAATGATACAATTAATATATTAAAAAAATTAGATTTTTCATATCAACCAAAATTATTAATAAGGGATGATTATAATAAAATAGTATCTATATTTTTGAATAATAATTTGTTTGTGCCAGTTTATCCTGAAAATTCATCTGAAACAAATATTAAAATTATGCAATATAATGAAATAATAGATGATTATTTATTAGATTTATATGAAACATTAAAAAAATACGATGAATTATATATCAGAAGTGGAAAAAGAATAGAAATACTACCATTTAAATATTTTTATGATAATAAAAAGAATATAATTGGTATTTTAACCAATATAGGTATATATATACCAGTAAAACCAACACAATATTATGAAAAAGAAGTAAATAAATTGATAAATTATTTAGAAATAGATAAAAATATAAGAAAGTTTCAAATTGATAAAGAAAATTTAGTTTTTAAATCAAAGAATAAAATAGAAGAGGTAGAAGAAATACTAGGTAATTTATATAAAAAATATAAAGATGCAAAATTTTTAATCAATAAATATATATTAAATGGTAATAATATAGTTGCAATATTAATTAATAATGATGTAATTATACCAATAGAATCAATAGAAAAAATAAAATTTAATAAAAAAAATGCAGAATTTATAAACCAAGATGAATTTAAAATAGATAATTATGAGAAATATATAAATAATTCATTTGAAATAGGTAGATTATCCGATTATAAAATTAAATGTTTAGTATTTGGAGGAATATTTGAAGATAATAGTCATAAATATATAGGATTAAAAATAGAAAGTAATTTTAATATATATTTTGAAGAAAGTGAAGTATTTTTAATAAATGATAAAGATGAGGTAGATTATAAAATTTTGAAATTAATACAAAATAAATTGATTACAAAAGCTTTAAATAATAACATATTCCTAAATGAAAATAATAATAATAATTTATTTATAGATAAACGTATATTAAGTGTAAAAAAATTGAATTATAACAAAAATATGTATGAAATACTAAAATATGAATTACATTTATTTTTACATAAAAAATTTAATAAAGAAATTTTAAATTTCATAACAAAAATATTAAATTTAAATATAATATCATCTAGTCAAAAAAAATATATTTTATTACCAATTTTTAATTTATTATTCAATAGTTTTATAAAAATAAAGTCAGATGATTATAATAATTATCCAACTGTAAATAAATTTTTAACATGTAATACTGCAAACGGTTGCAATAATAATTCAAACTGTATTAGAGAAGCAATAACAACTGGTAAAAAAATAAATAATTTAGATAATTATATATCTCAATCAATAAATATAAAATATGATAAAAAATATTTTGGAAATACATTATTAAGTTTTTTTGAGAATGCACATAAATTATATAACAAATTAATAGATACACTAAATGGTGAAATATATTGTAAAACAAAATTATCAGATACAATAGATAATTTATTATTAAATTCAATAAAAAATAAAATTATTGAAGAATGTATTAAGAATAATTTTATAAGAAATCAAATATTAAAAACATATACAAGAACAATAAAAGAAGATAAATATACATTATTTCCAGATGTTGAAGAAATAATAAATAAAGATAAGATTGATTCTATGGGATTAACATCATATTATAAAGCTGAACGTAAAGAATTCTTTGAAGAGATAGCTTTATTTGAAGAAGTTGATACTTCTAAAACAATTGGAGGAATCGTAATAAAAACAAATATTGAATCAAAAGATAAATGTGAAGTAGGAAAAATAATGAATCATAAAATAAAATTTTTAATAAATAAAAAACAAAATTTAAATACAAGTAAGATAACAAATAAATTATTATTGGATGAAATACAATATAAATTGTTATCAGAGAAAATAAATAGATTAAATTTAGTATTAACAAATTATGAGATAGGAAAAGTTAAAAACTATAATATAAAAATAATCAAAAATAAAACAAAAAGATTAAAATAAAAATTATATAAAGAATAGTGTAATATTTTAATTTATATAAAATGGCTCAAGGAGAAATTGTTAATCAACAAAATGAAGAAGATTTCAGTGATTATATATTTTTAATTAGAACGGTTCAAGCAAGTGCTTTTAAGACATTGATAGAAGCATTAAAAGAAATTTTAACAGATGTTAATTTTGAAATTGATCCAACTGGTATTAAAATAATTGCAATGGATAATAATCATGTAGCATTAATTCATATGAAATTATTATCAAAGAATTTTGAAAAATTTTATTGTCCAAAAGCAATAGATTGTGGTATATCAATGTTTCGTTTATTTAAATTATTAAAGACAATGTCTCCAAATGATACATTAACATTATTTATTGAAAAAGAAGAGCCTAGTGTATTGAAAATTCAAATTGAAACAGCAGAAAAGAATTTAAGACATACTTTTGATTTGAAATTGATGGATATTGATTTAGATAAAAATGATATTCCTCCAACAGAATTTGAAAGTGTAATTAGATTACCATCAAGTGATTTTAAAAAATTATGTGGTGATATGAGTGCATTAGCGGATGATATAGAGATTAAATCTGCTGGAAATCAATTAATATTTAGTATAAGTAATGAATGGGTAAATCAAGAAACAGTTATTAGTGAAACAAATTCAAATAATGGATTATCATTTATTCAAAATTCATCACCGGATGAAGTGATTGAAGGTGTATTTAGTTTAAAATATTTAGTATTATTTGCTAAATGCACAAATTTATGTCAAAATATCGAGATATATTTAAAGAATGATTATCCAATTATAATAAAATATTCAGTCGCGAATTTAGGGGAAGTTAAATTTTGTTTAGCAACTAAAAATAAAACAGATGATTAATACTATGTATATTAAAAATTTTTTAAAATAATGTTTTTTTTATTTTAGAAAATTAATATTTAAGAAATAAATAATAATATGAACTTAAATTATATTAAATGGCGAATCGTTTAAGAGCACAGGTAAATAGTTTAATAATTGATAGTTCGAATTCTAAAATATAGATTATTGATGCTTCATCCAGACTTTATAGAATAGCACAATATGATAGTTCTAATAATGCAACACTATCAAATATTAAATCATTATTAAATACAAGAGAAATTTATAATGATAGTTATACATATCCAAATGGTATTGGTCCTTATCAAATTGATGCAATACCAATTTTAATTAAAGATAAATTTAAGATGCCAAAATTTAGTTCAAACGTGATTGGTTTGCAATATAAAAATAATAACTTTTATGATACTCCAGCAGCTGCAGAAACAGTTGTTTACGTTCCATCTAAAAGAACTACTATTCAAACAACAAATATCTTTGCACAAACAACAGTTAATACTAATAATAATATAGGTCATTTCCAAATCTCATTAGAGGATTGGGCTGTATTAAGAAATGGTAAGACAAATCAATCTGGTTGGTTAGGCACTACTTTAGCAAATAAAGTTCAATCATTTGTTACTTCAGTAACTAATCCATCTACTACAGATGCAAGTAGAAATGCATTATTAACTGAAATTGTTACTAATAATGACTACTTAACTATTAAAAATAATGTTAAATTACCATTTAAAATATGGAATCAAGTTAAAGATGCATCTGGTGGTTTTGAATTTACTGACTTAAGAGATTTAAGTGATGTAGCAATTAAAAATCAATTAGTTGATAATTCTTATTTTACAACTCAATGTATAAATTCATCTTGGCCTTTAGATGGTTCCGGTAATCCAACCGAAATTTTACCAGTAGCACAAAATATAAATGCTATTAATTCTAAAATGGGTTTATTTATTTATTTCTTAGGTAATGGTCAATTACAAGCGGACCCAACATCTATTTTACCATCATTAATAGCATCATTAGGGTATGTTGTATTAGTTTGTGCGGGAAATCCTCTTAATGGAGATGGTTTAGTTACTAAATCAGCAACAACTATTTCTAAATTATTAGCGGATAAAGTTATTGATTTAAATCTTAGCAGTTCTACTAATGATTACTATATTGCTCCAAATACTTGTTATGGCGCTCCAGATAATACTGGAAGTTATAATAGAATTAACTATAGAAATAGTGGTATGTCTCCAGAAGCACAAGTAATTTTTGAAAGATATATCTATCAACAAATATGTATTCTTAAGAAATTAGGTTTATATAACTTAATAGATTGGAATAATGTAGTTTCTGGTGGTATGTCTGGTGGCGGTTATGCATTAAATATTGTACATGATATGTTAAACAATAATGGTAAAACAAGATATTTTACATTAAATAATACAGATGGCACAAGTAAAAATATCTATCCTGATTTATTTAAAGTAAAGGCATTAGTTGGTAATCAAACTGTACATTATGAATTATCAAGATTAACCGAAGACCAAAAAATTCCTGCAGCATATACTGATGATATTGGTAGAAATAACGCATATAATATAGGTATTAATGTATTAAAATGTCCAATGGTCTATATTACAGGTGATGGTGATGCATGCTCAAGAACATTAAATTATGAAAACTTATTTGCGTCAAATGCTCAAACTATATTCCAATTAACTAAAAGACAATCTGATGCTTCTTCTGAAATTATCTTTTCTCAATGTGCAGTCATTTATAAACCAGTAAATGGACACTTAACTAGTGTTGCAACAACAAATGATTATACTGAAGCATATGTTGGTTCATTATGGTTAAATTGGTTAAATGGTGGTTTATTAATACCAAAAAATACTACCATACCAGAATTAAACAATATAGCAGCATCCGGTTTAAATAAAAATGTTGCATATATGCAATATGATGATTATAAGACCCTAATAGTAATGCAATTAATTGCACAAAGATTTTTAGGAAATAATTATCCATTACCATCAAGTGTATATTCAACAGTTGGTTGGAGAGTAGATTTAATGCCAACACATTGTGATATTACTACTGAATACCAATATATGAAAGTTGGTCCAAGAACTTTATTAGGTTATGATGCTTCATATAATTTAACATTGACAACTAGTACAACAAATACAGGTGGAAATTTAGTAGGTAATACTGCTTCATTATCAGTTGATGCATCTAAAAATTTAGTTACAAATATTAAAGGTTTAGTATTGTATGATGCATCTGGAAATGCAAGATTTAAATTAGTTGTTGATCCAATTACATATGCAGTTTCAGCAGTTCCTTATCCATAAATATATTTTAAAACAATTTATTTAAATTAAATAAAAATTTTTTTATATTTAATTTAAAATTAAATTAAAATAAAATTAAAATAAAAAAATATTTGTATAAAATATAGAGATGTCCTTTTCAGTAAAAGCAGGCAGTTCAGCAAATTCTGGTTTTTATCAAGTATTTAAATCAATTGCTTATAAAACTTATACAATTACTTATGATTTTCAATTAATAGTTGGTTCTTCTTGTTTAATTAGAGTTCAAGATGAATTCGGAACTAAATTAGTAACTGATACTACTATTTCTGATAAATTAAAAAAAACTGGCACTATTACAATTACTGGTAATGGTAATAATATTTCAGCTGGTTTACTCTTTCCAAATTCTGGTGTTTCTCAAATTATTAATGTCAATAGTTTTATAATTACTCGTAATAATTCTACTCAACCTACATTATATGATACTAGAGTTGTTAATGGTGCAACAACCGTTTCAAGTGGTTTAATTACAGATGCTTCTCAAAACTTAGTTGTTCAAGATGCAAGCACAATAACATTTGTTAATCCATTACCACAAAGAGGTGATGTTGCAAGTGTTAAATATATTACTACTATTTATCCAGGTGATGCTAGTAGCTCATTACCAGTTTTAAATGGTCCTACTGCTCAACCAGTTAATCTTTATAGAATTGCTTATTATTCTTCTAATCCAGCTTTAAGTAATTCAGCTGAAATTGTTAGTGGTTCTTTATATATTCCACAATCTATTACTAGAACTTCAATTGTTGAATCTGGTAGAGGTGCATCAATTGCAACCAATGATAATAATGTATGTGATTGGCTTGTTGTAACCGGACCAAATTGGGTTGGAAAAACACCAGCGCAACGTTCAGACGATGCTACTGGTTCTACTTCAGGATTACTTGCGCGTGCAGCATTAGCTTCAGCTGGTTATGTTGTTATTGCATCAGATGGTTTTGGTATTGGTTTATCTCTTAATAGAGTTAATTTATTTAATGATTATTATGGTAATGTTAATCCAAGTGTTGATATTATCAGAGCATTTAAAAGATATTTAGATTATACTAAATCTATTGGTTCTAATTTATTTCAAAATGCATTTTCATCATCACCTTTAAATATATTCCATATTGGTTATTCAAGAGGTGGTATAATCGGGCCAGGTGTTGCAAATGAATTAAAACCAGGTGTAAGTGGAAGTATTCCAGTTTCAGAAGCTCAACAATTTAATAGTAGAAAAATAATATTGGGTGCTACACCAATGCCTAAATATTATTATGATTGGTTAGCTGCTAATGAATCCAATCCAGCAACTAGATATTTAAATCCAACAATTGCGCAATTAAATGCTTTATTATTAGCTGGTCAAACATCTGCGTATGGTTATTTAACTAAAAATTTTGTTAAAAATATATTACCATTATTTGCGGATGATGTCACTCCTAATTCTTATACTTCATTTTTATTCGGTGAAGGTGGTATTTTTCAAAGATTTAAATATGATTATTATTCAAATTTAACCGATATGTCTAATAATGGTATATTACCACCTATTGATTTTCCAGTAGGTCCAGGATTAAATGGTGTATTAGTTGATTGGAAACAAATTATAAATGATGTTGATTCATTTAAAGCTATTAGTGTAATTACTTCTAATAATTTACCATTAAACAGTAAAACTAGAAATTTAAGAGATTTATCTGGAACACCTATTGTTCATATTTATTCTCTTCAAGATGAGTTATGTGTTCCTCCAGGTACAGGTGTTGATATGAGTATTGATATGTCTGGCTCTAATTTAGGTCCAGATGTTAATGGTCCATTAGATGCAAGTGGTAATCCAGTTATTGTATTTAGAGGTGCTAATAAAGTATCTTCTTATGTTAATGTTACCGGTGGTGATTTAGCAATTGACCCATCTGGTTCTGAAGCTCAATTAATTGGTGGTATTTTAACAATGGCTAATAATCAATTTATAAATTTCGGTGTTAATGCAAGTGGATTACCAGCTGCACTTCAAGGTCATTCAGGTTTTGCAGCAATTTGGGCAAATTATGTATATTTAGTATTACTACAAGAACCTCTATAAATTATTGATAAATAATATTTTATTAAATATTTCATATAAAAAAATAATATATATATAAAAAGATTTGATATTTTTTATTTTAAAATTAATTTGTAATAAAAAATATAATTAAAATGGCATCTCGTGTTCGTTTACAAAAAGAAGTTATCGAATTACAAAAGAATCCACCACATAATTGTTCTGCTTCACCGGTTGGTGATAATTTATATCATTGGGAAGCAATTATATTTGGTCCTTCTGGAACTCCATATGAAAATGGTGTCTTCAAATTAAATATTCATTTTCCAACTGAATATCCATTTAAACCTCCTAAAATGACATTTGTAACTAAGATATATCATCCTAATATAAATTCATCTGGAAGTATTTGTTTAGATATTTTAAAAGATAAATGGAGTCCTGCATTAACATTAAGTAAAGTATTATTATCATTATGTTCTTTACTTGATGACCCAAATCCTAATGACCCTTTATCTCCAGATGTTGCAAATGAATTTAAAAATAATCATGCATTATTTGTTCAAACCGCAAGAACATGGACACAAAAATATGCAAATTTTTAAAAGATTTAAATTTTTTTTATATAAATAAAGTAATGTAATAATATGCAAACTTATGTCTATAAATATTTGACTACATTATTCTGCATATATTTTTACATTAATCATTATATAGATTTATACAAAAATAAATACAAATTGGCATTAGTTAATAATAATTAATGCAAGTTTGTATAAGACTCGTATGGGAACTTTAAATCTTTTTTCGATTTAAAGACACATTTTTTAAATTGATTGTAGATTATTCCAAAGGTGAATCGGTTATTTTAACACCACAATATTCTCGAGGATTATTTTTATAATCTTCTTTTTGATATACTCCAACTTTAATAGCCTTTTGTAATAAATA
>JACCDO010247648.1_pt1 | contig 26375 bp, 23 predicted proteins | sample 7446101 | NCBI WGS metagenome assembly JACCDO01 (sample SAMN15323440, study PRJNA562643) | freshwater metagenome | isolation source: river surface water | place: USA:Blue River Watershed | collected 2017-08-16 | reverse complement strand
TATACATCATAGGGACAGAAAGACACGAATCAAGGCGTATTGATAACCAGCTTCGAGGAAGATCTGGTCGACAAGGAGACCCTGGGAAATCAAAATTCTTTTTATCTCTTGAAGATGATCTCATGAGAATTTTTGGATCCGATCGAATCAAAGGGATCATGGTCAAGCTTGGAATGAAAGAAGATGAACCTATCGAGCACTCAATGATCACCAATGCTATTGCTAAGGCACAAAAGAAAGTTGAAAACCATAATTTTGACATCAGAAAACATCTTCTTGATTTTGATAACGTCATGAATGAACAAAGAAAAGTTATCTATAAAATTAGAAGAGATATTCTTAATGATGAAGGAAATTCTGATCTAATCAATGATTTTATTGAAGAAGTCATTTATCACTTTGTGCAGGAGCATACTCCAGAGAAAAAAGTTACGGCAAAAGAATGGCCTTGGAATGAGATCAATCAGGCACTTAAACAACTCATCAATTCAGACTATCACTTCACCTCCGATGAATGCTCTTCTCTCACCCAAGGAGATGTCCAAGAGTATTTAAAAATTAAGTCATCAGAACTGATTCTTAAAAAATTTGAAGGATTTGAACCTGATCAAATAAAATTAACCTATAGAGAAGTTTTATTAGCGACATTTGATCAACTTTGGAAAGATCATCTACTTGCGATGGATCATTTAAAGGAAGGAATTAATTTAAGATCATACGGACAAAAAGATCCACTTGTTGAATACAAACGTGAGGCCTTTACTCTTTATGAAAATATGAAATTTACTATAAAGAAATCTGTTGTTGAAAGAATTTCTCACATTAAATTAATGACTCTTGAAGAAATTGAGGCGATCAGACAAAAACAACAAGAAGTGCTTGAAGCGCAACTTAAGGCCCATCAAGAACAAGAAAAAATGAAACAAGTGGAAGAAGAAAAAAAAGTCATCAGAGCAACTCTTAAAGTAGGAAGAAATGATCCCTGTCCATGTGGTTCGGGGAAAAAATTTAAGTCCTGCCACGGAGCTTAGAAAAAGGATAAAGACTTGAGCGACGCAAAGAAGGATCTAACGCGCATCGAGGACCTAGGTGAATACCTTCATGATTTGAGTCAGGAAGATGCAACAAATTTAGAGGATTCTCCCCCTGAGTTTTTAGAGGCCGAGACTGAAACAAAATCCGAGGATTTCTCCTCCGAGGATCAGTCTTCTTCCGAAAATTTCGAATCAACTTTTTCTGATAATTCATCCGAAAATTTTCAAACGGAGGAGAATTTTTCTAATATCGATTTTTCTCAAACTCAAGAAGTTTCAACAGAGGATTCATTTCAAGTTAATGAAGATGTCTCTTTTTCAGAAAATCTTGAAACTTTTTCCTCTAGCGAGGATACTCCTCAAGAGTCAGATCTAAGCTTCTCCACTGATAGCAATCAAGATGAAGAGAGTTCAGACACTTTCGAAATAGAAACCAAAGAGGAATTTGATAATCCCGAACCTGAAGTGTTTACTGAAGAAAAGACCCAAGAAATTCAAATTCAAGAGAAAGAGTCTTTTAAAAATAATTCAATTGTTCCTGAGGAATTTAAAGATCTTCAAAAATTTGCTGAAAATACTTCCTTGACTGGTATGGCCGCGGAAGGAAATCCATCATTTAGTGTTTTAATTTCAGGAATTAAATTTATTGAAGATGCAGAGGATATTTTTATTTTACTCAAAGAATTAGGCATCACCTCTGATCCTGAAGATGTCGTTAAGAAACGACTCCACAGAGGAAATTTCTTGATTCCAAGAATTTCTGAATACGCCGCCATTTTTCTTACCCACAAATTAAGGCGCTTTGATATTGATCTTCAAATGGGCCTTTCCGATGATATTCATCCTCCAAAACACGGGGAACGACCAGAAACAGGCCTAGTTTCAAAGCATAATCTTTACCAGAATCAATCTCATCAATTTCATTTTAGTGATCCAAAACTAGAAATTTCTCAAATTGTTATTTCTTCAACATCCTCCCTAGAAGGCTACCAAATTCTTAAATACATCGGAGTTGCGACAGAATATCACCTCATTGATCAACACATCATGGAAGATGATACTTCACCAGAAACTCCAAAAATATATAGTGAACTCGCCTTAAAACTTAAAGCTCATGCCCTAAAAGCAAATGCCAATGCGGTCGTAGGAATTAATTATCAAATAACCCCTATCCCACAGGAATTAAACTCTCTTAGCATTAGATATCGATTAAGTTGCACGGGAAATCTCGTATGGGTGAATAAATTATGAAACATTTTGAAGTAATTATTGTCGGTGGTGGAATTAATGGCTGTGGTTTATTGAGAGATCTTGCCCTTAATGGTGTCAGCTCTTTACTCATCGATAAAGGTGATTTTTCTTCACAGACATCTCAAGGATCTTCCAAAATGCTTCATGGGGGAATTCGCTACTTAGAGAATCTTGATTTCGCTCTTGTAAAGGAAGCACTTGAAGAAAAAAATCTATGGCTAAAATTAACTCCAGAAATTTGTTTTGAAAGAGAATTTTATTTACCACTCTATAATTATTCAAAATACTCACCATGGATGCTTAAGTGTGGACTATTACTTTATGATTTTCTTTCCCATTTTCAGAATAAACCTCATCAAATGCTTGGGCCTGATGAAGTACTAAAGGTTATTCCATCTCTTCAAAATAAAGGTCTGAAGGGGGCCGGAAAATACTTTGATGGAGTCGTAGATGATGCAAAATTAGCACTAGAATGCCTTTATGATGCTCTTCTTGAGCCTCAAGTTGAGGCCCTCAATTATCATGAAATTTTAAATGTCACAGACCTAGGAGAGAGAAAAAAGATCACTTACCAATCCACTCTAACAAAAGAAAAATTCGAAGCGACGTGCGATTTTCTCGTTTTTACGACCGGTCCTTTTACAGATAAACTTCTTCCTCAGCTTGGGTATAACTGGAATCCCAAAATGGCCCTCTCTAAAGGGATTCATCTTTGGCTTAAAGAAGACTCTATTCAATCCAAAGGCTCAGTAGTTCTTAATACGAAAGATGGAAGAGTCGTATTTGTTATACCTCAAAGAAATTCTATTTTAGTTGGAACAACTGAAACCGCTGTGAAAGAGGAAATTTTTAATATTCAGGCCACCCAACAAGATATTGGGTATTTGATCAATATTCTTAAAGAATACTTCCCGAAGTCCAATCTCTCTTTTGATTCAATCATCTCTACTTACGCCGCTGTAAGGCCTCTTGTCAGAGAAGAAGGTAATTCTGAAAATTTAGGAAAAGTGAGTCGCTTTCATAAAATTTTTAGACCAGACAATAAAACATACGTTCTTTTAGGTGGAAAATACACTACGTTTAGAAAAATGACTCAAGAACTGGCCCAAGAAATAGTTCCCCGACTTAATAAAAGATACTCCCCAAATCTAACTCTAAATAGACTTAGAAAGCCTTCACTCTTTCCAACTTTTGGAACGAAACCACTTCTAACAGAAGAGCTTATTAGAAAAATAATTAAGGAAGAAAAAGTCCAAACCCTAGAAGATCTATGGAGAAGACGACTTTCTGCTATTGAAAATGATCAACTAAAAGACTTTTCAAAAACTATCAAATTAAATGATTTAAAAAATTATTTTCCACCAAATCTATAGGATAGTCCCACCATTAGCCGTGGTCCGCCAGAGACTCTATTAAATTTGTCTGTATTTTCATCTTCTTTAAATCTTTCAGTTTTAAAGTAATAATCAAGCAGAGCTCTTACTCCAAAACCATTGAAGTTAAAAAATTTGTAACCAAAACCTAAAGAAAAACTACTCGTAGACCCCGCCGTCGCCAGAGTATCTTCATTTGTGCTTCTCGCTCCTGGTGTGAAGGTCGATTTTGTTGTCCCCATTCCAATTGAAAAATGAAGATAAGGAATAAATTCTAAGGCCTCACTTGATTTTTTAGTCGGGTGCCAATTTGTACCAAAAATTAATTCTGTTGCATCATTCGTGCTGGAAGCTCCGTTGTAGGCCTGTGAATTTAATCTCATGATGTTTAACCCTGCTGTCAAACTAAACTTTGAATACCACTCTCGCTCTCTTTGAGAGTAAAGCTCTCCCAGTAATCCTATATGGTGGTAAGACTGAGACCCATTAAATGAATCATCTCCCGTCTCTACTTTTGTATTAGCAGTAAGACCAGAAACATTAAAAATTCCTACCACTTCCATCGTTTTTTCGGCCATATTTATTGGGGCCTCTCCTTCAACTAAGGCCTTTAAATCTTGAGTTGTAGAATCAGCATTCGTCAGATCTTCCGCCCCCTCGGCAAGTGGAATCCCAATATCGGCAGTTCCTGTCCGAGAAGGAGTATCGTCCTTGACGATCGCCTGAGTTTCATCATTAGTAACCTTTACTGCAGGCGTGATTTTAATTGTCATGACCGAATCAGGTAAAATCAAATCAGCATTAACAAGTCTATAAACTTGCCAAACAGATCTTGTTGGAGAAATTTTAGCTATAAGACCTCTTGCCACAATTCCAGAAGAAACAATGAATTTGGCATGATCCCCTTCTGCAAGACCATCTTCAGTTCCTCTGTTAATCATGAGAGTTTTTTTTGTATCCGACATTTTCAAAATTCTTATGGTCAACTTCTCATCAACCTCAAGAGAAAAAGAATTTTGGGTGAAAAAAATAAAAACAAAAAAAACGAACAACTTCATTGCGACCTCTTAAAAAGAATAAGAAAGACTACCCATAACCTTTGCTTCAAAAACATTTAACTTTTCAGAAAGAAACGTATTTTCACGATTAACTTCATACCTTTCTAACTTTAATGATTCCACGCTACCAACAATTCGTAAACCAAAGCGATTTTTTAAATTTAATTTCAAACCAGACCTGAATCCAGGAACTGTATAACTGGTGTACTTGGCCGCATCAGAAAAAATGGGTGATTCCACAACTGCATATCCAAATCGAAGGTAGCTTCCAATAAAAAATAGTGGAAAATGAACCGTGTAAGGAGAATGAGTGGGGTACCAATTAAAACCAAAAGAACTCGTCATGTTATTAAAATCAACATTTGCATTTTCCATTTTAAGTGCCGACTTCGTATAAGAAGGATTCAAATTAAAAGTAAATCGCTCCAAAGTCTCATGCTTTAAAAATGGAGTGAACTCAAAATCTAGGCCATAGTGAGCAAGAGAGCTTCTTTGGTAGCTAGAGTCCTCTGATGTCTGATTATCATTTAGAATTGTTCCATAATCAAAAAAAACGGCATATCTTAAAGGCTTTGAAATGACATGAACTCTTCTTTCTTCCTCATTTAAAACCGAAGTATCACCTAAAAGATCTCTTAATTGATCATCAGAAAAATCTTCTGACCAAGCAGAACCTTTATTTAACAGACTTTGATAGAGCTTAACCTCAAGTCCAGATTTCTTACTTTTTCTATAAAGAAAGTCTTCATACTCTGTATTGAAATAAGTTTTTTTTCTAAATTCATTAGAAGTTCCATCCCGCATTTGATCAGCAAAAAACTTATCATAACTAAACTCTGGATCATTGACTCTATTTAAATAATCGGTAACGAGTTGATAAAATTTTTCGAGTCTATAGGAGCGTTTAAAATGATTCTTACTTGTACTTTTATAAATTGCACTTCTATACCTAGTATTTTTTGATCTTTTCCATTCATCAACATCAACCAGAGTGACATCTCGATCTGTCTTAGGTTCCTGAGCGTGCATAGTGCCTATGCTTTCAAACTCATCCTTTTTTTTGGCAATCCGGTCTTTATCCTCATTGAGAAAGTTTTTAACATCTTTTGAAAGATCTTTATCTGAACCCACTATCGTGGTTCTTTCTAGTTTAGGATCAACTTGACCTCTCAGGGAGTTGGTATCAGTCATGATAAGAAACTTATCTCCAGCAACTAACAACTCTGAATTAATAATTTGATATAAAATCCAAATGGAGCCATGAGAAGAAGTTTTGATACATCTAGCTTTAGCAACAGGAACTATTCTGAGGGCCTTATCTTCTAAGGGAGCTATTTTTTTTAAAATAACCGATTCGTCCCCTTCAAAGATCTCATCAAATTTACCGAGATTAAATACCGTGGTCTCCCCAGAACTTGAAAGACTAATGAGTCTTCCTTCTGTTTGTGAGAGGACAGCAAAAGATATGCTCACAAAAAATAACAAAAAAATAGACTTAAACACTAGCACTCATCTTCCTTGATATGCATACTATGGATATTTAATTCTTACATCCTTTTAACATAATGAAAACACAAGAGAATAAAAGAATTTAATTGTAAATTTATACTTTTAAGTCCTTGATAAAGCGTTGCAAAAAATCTATAAAAAGAAAATCAAAATTTAATACCCAAGAAATGGAATTTTTATGAAAAGACATAGAAAAGAAAAAATGATCTACAACTATGAATGCTCTCTTACTGGTGAGGAGTTCGTTTTAACTGCGAAAGCTCCGAATCCGAAAGAACTAATGTCTGTTAAGGGTTACTACGAATTACACCCTGAAAATGATGATAGACCCGCTATCATTAAGAAAAAACTTGGGATTCCTGAAAGCACAGAAACTAAACATTAATTTGTGAGTTAAAAATGGAAAGAAGAAAAGTCATTATCATAGGAACTGGTCCTGCAGGTCTTACTGCGGCTATTTATACAGCTAGAGCGGATCTTAACCCTCTCGTTCTTGAAGGCCACGAACCTGGTGGACAGCTTACTTTAACCACTGAAGTTGAAAATTTCCCTGGCTTTGAACATGGCGTAATGGGTCCAGAACTAATGGGCAACATGAAAAAACAGGCCCAACGCTTTAAAGCGGAATTTCTACCGGTCATGTGCACGGCCGTTGATTTAGCTTCTAGGCCATTTAAAGTTACGACCTCTCAAGGACAAACATATCTGGCTGACACAGTGATCATCTCCACGGGAGCTTCGGCCAAATGGCTTGGACTACCTAACGAAAAAGAACTTACAGGAAGAGGTGTATCTACATGTGCGACTTGTGATGGGTTCTTCTACAGAGATAAAATTGTCCACATTGTTGGTGGTGGCGATACAGCGATGGAGGATGCGACCTTCATCACTAAATTTGCTAAAAAAGTCTATGTGATTCATAGAAAAGATAGTCTAAGAGCTTCTAAACCTATGCAGGATCGAGCCTTTAAAAATCCAAAAATTGAATTTCTTTGGGATTCAGTCGTCACAGAGATTAAGAGCAATGAATCTGGTGTTTGTGGCATCGTGGTTGAAAACCTCAAAACTGGAAAGAAAGAAGAAAGGTACACCGATGGTCTATTTTATGCCATTGGACATACCCCTAACACTAGCTTTCTAAATGGCCAAATCAATCTAGATGATCATGGTTTTATTAAGACGCAAAATGGCCCAGACACAAATATTGCTGGAGTATTTGCATGCGGAGATGTTCAAGACTCATATTATAGGCAGGCCATCACTGCCGCAGGATCAGGTTGCCAAGCGGCCATCCGAGCGGAGCGTTTTTTAGAAGGCCACTAATTTAGTAAGTGGAACGTTTTTTAAAAAAATCTCATTCAAGCCTTCTTGAATTCTATAGACGTCATGAGACTGTTGGGGTCATTGTATTTTTCCTGATTGGATTTCTTTTTGATATTTATCGCTTAGGTCGGATTGACGATTTTAAAATTCTGATCAAGCAAGCATCATTCCTCATCGTGCTTGGAGGCTTTCTTTTTGTTCAATTAAAGATTGAATTTGAATCTTTTCAACTTCCAGAAAAAATTCAACGATTTTGGCAATATCATGAGCTTTTTGTTCATTTTCTATTTGGCTCACTCTTGTCAATGTATACAATCTTTTACTACTCGTCTGCTTCAGCAATTTCTAGCTTTATATTTATTGCACTTATTTTAGGTTTGGCCTTTGCCAACGAATTATCTAAATTTAGAAAAATGGGGATCATTTTTAGAATAACTCTCTTCAACATTTGCCTCCTCTCATTCTTCTCTTTTCTTTATCCTATTCTTTTTGGACATATAGGAAGCACACTTTTCTGGCTAGGTTTTGCATCTTCGCTTTTAGTTATGGCCATTTTTTTAAAATTTATATTACATGTAAAAAATGAACACTTAATTCAATTCAAAAATAAGATTCTTTTTCCTACTTTAATTATTCATGCTCTTTTTTTAATAGGATATTTCACCTCACTCATTCCACCGGTGCCCTTAGCGGTAAAAAAGATTGGTGTTTACTATAAAATCATCAAAGATAGTGGTGACTATCGGGGAGAATATTTAAATCAGTTTCCATTTATTTGGCATAAAGGATCACAACATTTCTATGCAAGAAATGGAGACAAAATTTATGTTATGCTTTCTATTTTCTCTCCTACCTACTTTAACGATAAAATCTATCTCAATTGGCATTGTAGGGCCGACAACGGACATGAATCAATTGATTCAATTCCTCTTGAAATTTTTGGAGGTAGAGATCAAGGATTCAGGGGCTATGGAACCAAAGAAAATTTTCTTCCAGGCACTTGCCTCGTTACAGTTGAGACCTCAGACAAAAGAGAGGTTGGACGAATCAATATTAAAATTTTTCAAGATCAGGAACTTAAATCCCGAGAATTTATTACAGATCATTTTTAATAAAACTTATCTAAACTATTAAAATCTCATCATCAAGCATAGGTAAATCCGACTGTATTAATTTCTTCTTTGACACCAGCAATAGAGATTTGAAAAGATAATACTATCAAGCGAGAACATGGATTCGTTTTCGTTTGAATTTTTCATAACCAAGGAAGGTTCATGCAAAGTCTATTCAACTACTCGACCCTAGACACTCGATTAGAAAAATCTACTCGGACTCTATTCATTACTCTGAATAGGCCATCAGAGGGAAATATTCTCAGCATGGAAATGCTCTTTGAGCTGGAATCTCTTTTTGCTTGGTGTACTTCTCGAATAGAAATCAACTCAATATTTATTAATTCATCAGCAACTCATTTATCTAAAGGGATTGAAAAAAAATTTCTCATCAAACAATCTGGACAGCAGTTAGAAAAAGTTTTTATCAAACTTCAAAAAATTATTTTCTCCATGATGCAATTACCACAAACAATCATCATCGATATTGGCGAAGGATCAGAATTAACCGGTTCTGAATTTTGCCTCGGAGCAGATATTAGAATTGCAGAAGAAAAAAGTTCTATTTCTTTTAACCATCTTCATTATGGAATTATTCCCGGCTCAGGTGGGATGAATATGCTTTCAACATTATTTGGATTTTCTCATGCAAAAAACTGGATCCAAACAGGAACAAATATTGACCAAGAGACTCTTAAAAGTAGCGGATTCATAAGAAGTTTTTATACGAAATCAAATCATCAAAAGGCAATATCAAGCCTCCTTCAACAGATTAACTCGATTGCACCAGTCCAAAGAATTCAATCGAAACTTGCCCTTTTTGAATCACTAAGACAACCACTAGAGGCCGGCATTATAATTGATAGAAAAATTTGCAAAGCGGCCTTAATCAGTGAGGACTGGAAAAAAATTAAAATTCAAGAAGATGATCAGGCCGATTTTATTCCGGCAAAATCTATGAGCTACGCTGTGAAGCTCTCTCTTATCAAATCACCTGAAGAAAATATAACAAGTTTAGACCACTAGGGTTTTGAGGGAACAAAATTTAAAACTTGAAAATAAATATTAGTTTCTCCTTTTAAACCTTTATAAAAATTCTTTTCCTCATCAATTAAAGAAGAGGAATGATTTGATATTAAAAATTGAGTAGCACTGGCTCTTCTGATCGAAACTTCGCCCGTATCACCTGAGCCTGGTAAATCCATTACCCAATCTAATTCAAAGGTCGATTTATTTAATCTATAAAGTGCAGTTCTCTTAAAACCTAAAGCGTATTTTGACCAATTAAATACTCGCCTAATACTCAGAGGCCCCGTTTGAAACCAATCAAAGGCCAAATTATGCAAATCTCTTTTGGCCAAAAGAAAAAAATCATCTCCAAAACGAAATAATTTTGGAGAAAAATAGGCCTGATCGCTTTTTTTAAACGTCCAATAACTTAATAGATTTTTGGGTGCATAGATTAAATAAGATCCAAATCCTAGAGTATCTCCTTCAAAGTTTTTTGAAACTCCCCAAAGATTACCTTGAGAGTCAAATTCAACAGATGTCTCAGAAGCACCTCCGACACTCACACTTTCTCTCACTTCATTTTCTAATCTAAAATCTACCGAATTATCGCTCACCAAAAGTTGTAAATTTGTTTGAGAAACTCCACCAAAGATCTCTCCAACTTCACCGTTAAAAGAATTTATCCAGAGTAAATTATTTCTGACCTTAAACTCAAAAGGAACATCACCAGATTTTAAGACTTCAACTGGTTTAGTCCAAGAATTCTTGCTGAATTTTGTCACCTTTTCTACTCTCAAAGGTTTAATAAATTTTCCAGTCGCCTCGCCAACACAATAATAGAGATGTAACTCATCTCGAAAAACGATTAATCTGGGATTAAACAAATCCAAATTATTTTTTTTTATCCACTCTTTTTTCCAATCTATGCCATTTTCAGAAGAAAAAACATAAATGAAAGACTTCTCAGAAGGAAAATGATTTTGAGCATTTCGGAAGGCCAGAAAAATTTTCTGATCAAAAAATTCTATACTCGTGTCAACTTTTGAAGGAAGAAACATATCTACACCTTCAAATTTTCCCTTAATCATTGGCCAAAAAATCGGAGATAATTTGATCTGATAATCTTTTAGTTTTAAGTTATATTGATTTGGATCATCTGTGGGAGACTTAATAAAAATCTCGTTAATTTCCAAGTCTGAAAAGGAGCTGGCCTCTTCAAAACAAAACGAAGGAATAAGGCCTATAAAAAAGAATAAAACCAAAATCATTTCAGCAACGCCAAATGCTTAAAATTGTCCACATCGCATCATTGCAGTAAGAAAAGCTCCATGAGACCAAGTAAGCTCTCTTGCTCCCTGCATTTTTCCTGTATTTAAATTAAACTGCTCATCCATACGACCTAGACGATTAGAGTGGAATAAAGCTCTTTGAAATTGCTTCTCAGATTCTTGCCTCAAAAGACCATTATTGTTCAAACAATGATACTCACCTAAAGCAAGAGTTGATAAAAACCACGGATTACCTTGTCCATCTGAATTATATCCGTTGTATCGATCCTCAGGATATCTCCCTAGGGCAACACCAAGATCTGGAAAAGCTTTATTGATTGGATAAATTTTTTGAAATGTTGAAACAAGTGTCTTTAAATATAATTTTAAATTCGGATCATCAAAGGAAATTAAATCCTGATAAGGCCATGTATGATTCATCGCGAGCAATGGTGCAACATCAATCCCCGAATTTTTGTAGCCAAGAGGTCTTTTTAGGTCCGTAGAAACTTTGATCCCAATTTTAGGATCAAAAAAATTAATTTTTATAAACTCACCAATTTTTTGAGATTCCTTTTTATAAAAATCCGAAGCCCCAAAATCTCCCAATTCAAATGCGAGAAGTGATCCTTCTTTGAGAGCAGTATACTGCACGAGAAGATTATAGAAATGCATTCCCATCTCTTCTTCCCAAGGATCAAAATTTGGTTCTCTCCACTGATGAGCAGTGTATTCAAGATCTTTTTTTAATGGAGTTGAAGCAGGGAGGACGCCAAAATAAATTTTACTCTTCACATAACTGCTCTCTCCTTGATCGATGAGGAGGCGAGAAAATTTAATCATGGAAATCGCTCTTAAGGCAGGGCCATCATTCTGAGGTCTACCCCAAGGACCAAAATAACCAGAGCCATCTACATTATACTTTGGCTCTCCAAGACCACTTAAGGTTGGCCTGTTTTGCCTTTGAGTTTCCGACTCAATCCAAGTCACAATAAGGTTCTTAATGAATGGATCCTGGGTAATTTCCCAATAATCAATTAAAGTACGCATTGTTAAGGCAGTATCCCTTACCCAATCAAAATAATAATTTGGATTTTCTTTGGAAGGAGAGGCGACAACCATCCCTGGATAAACATCTGGCATTGTTGCATTTTTAAGTAACGTTTCAAGACTTAATTGAAATTGAACATCTTTAGAGGGAATAGAAAATGCAAAATTGAATGAAAGCAAAACAATTAAAACGAGTTTCATCACAACCACCTAAAATCTAATTCTTGGTTTTCAAAAAATCTCTGTGTTGATTCAGGATTATGCGAATACCCTAAAAAGTATCCTCCTCCCCCTGCACCACAAAGCTTTAGTAAATAATCTCCCTTCTCTAAACCGATTGTCCAGATCTGCTTTAATTGAGATGGGATCATTTCCTGAAAAAAACCCCATTGAATCTTTGAGATTTCATAAAAACTCTGAAAAACAACATCCTTATCCAAAGATAAAAGAGAATCAATAGACTTATCTACGAGAGGAGAAAGTTTGGATAAACATTTATCCTGAAAATCTTTGTCCTTAATTTTTTCTCTGTATATTTCAACCAGTGCCCCTGTTTTTCTAGGACGGGCAGAATTCAATAAGAAAAATCCCTTCAAATCCACATTTTTTTGAATAACTTCAATATTATTTACATTTAAAATAGATATCGGTTTATTGAGATAGCTCACCAAGGGATCTAGACCAGAGCTAGATCCATGAAAGAAGCTTTCTAAAACCGCCAAGTTTTTTTTTACCTCAGCAATATCTATAGTTTTGTTTTTTGCATAATGGCCAAGTAATGCTGCGACAACTGCCCCTGAGCTTCCTAATCCATAGCCCTGAGGAATAGTGGAATTAAACCACAGACCTGAATCAAAATCCTTTTCAAGTTTCGCCACATCTAGAATTGAAGACCAATCATGAGAGAGAAAACGCTCGAGATGACTTCTAGAAACAGTTCTAGAGTCACTCGATTTTTTATCAAAATCCCAATGTCCCGAAAAATGATTAAATGGAACCGCGAGGGCCTTTGAACCATTAAGAATGGTATACTCTCCAAAAAGCAAAATTTTTGAAGAATAATTAATTAAAGACATTTAAGTGGGCCCTCTCCACAAAAATCATGAATCACATTTTTTGTCATAACCTTTAATTCATTCTCAATAAAAGTAGTGACTTTTGAAGCAGCGGCTTGAGGATAGATTAAGTGAATATTTGGGCCAGCATCAAGAGTAAAATAAACAGGAATCTTTGTTTGAAACCTAAAATCTTTTATTAATTCTAGGCAACTAAGAGTATTGGGACGCATAAGAATATAAGGATTATCTGAAGTCATCATCAGAGCATGAAGCTCCAGGGCTTCCTTTTCAAGAATATCACCCATGAGTTCAAAATCGCCATTTTTTAGAGCTGTAATCATTAATTCAAAATGGATATTTGCAGATTTGTATCTACTCTCAGAATAAGGGTGGTGCTTCATCATTTCATGTCCAGAAGTACTTGAAACAGATTTTTCCTTCTCATCAATGACAAGAACTGAATCTCTGAGATGCTTCATTGAAGGATGAACCATAAAGGGAATTGCATATTCATCTGAGCTTTGATCAATCGAATCCGACGCCCCCCAGATACTAAAACCACCAAAAACAGATCGACAAGCACTTCCACTTGCAAGCCGTGAAAGACTTGAGGCATTTTTAAAAAAATGTTCGTCTCTTTGCTTTCCTTCAAGGTGATATAAGTAATCAGAGAGACAAAGTCCAAGCGCCGACATTCCTGAAGCAGACGAAGCAATTCCTGTTCCATGAGGAAAGGTATTTTTCGTTTTTATTAAAAGCTTCGTCTTTTTTAATGACTCGTATGGAAGAGATTCTAAAAACTTAAAAACCTTTAAAGCAAACTTATCATTTTTAACATCATCTAAAAAAAGTTCGATTTCAAGTTTGTCGGATGGAGTTATTTCTAAATGAGTTTCAGTAAAACATTCATTCAAGGACATCGATACCGATGGAGTTGCAGGCAACTGAATACCTTTTTTTCCCCAGTACTTCACAAAAGCTATATTCGATGGAGCTTTCCAAGATGTCTTAAACATATTAATTGTCCGATGGTTGACGAATAATTTCAGAAAAAGGAATAAGGGTCGATAAATTTTTCGAATCAAAATACGACTTTGTTGTTAGGTAATCTCTGTCTGAAGTTACGAGCGCAAAATCTCCACCCCAGGCACCTAAGGATTTCATTTCTCCCCAGAAATCACTGAAATTATCTTTTAATTTTGAATAATTTAAAGTCGTGGCAATAATATTCTCATGCTCAACAATAATTTTGTTAAATGTTTCAAAACTTTGAGTAGAAATTAATTCGTTCGTAAGTCGTGAAAGATCTTTAATGACAACCGACTTACCAGGAATAGTCATCTGAGAAAACTTTTTAACTTCGTTTTGAGAAGACTGTTTTTTTCCAAGATATAGAAAATAGAGATTATCTTTAAAAGATGGAGAAAAGCTTATATTCTCCCACTGAGGTTTTTCCTCTTTAAGGGAAAATTTAATGGGTCCCATCGCTTGTGCACAAGCAATATCATACCCAGATCCCCCCATGGTATTTTTCAATAACTCAAAAGGGCCCACGTACGCCCACTGGGCCACGTTATAGAGTAAAGTAGAGCTTGTTCCAAGTCCCCACTCACGCGGAAACTCTATTTTGGTTTCAACAAAAACATCCACATCATCTCTTAAGAAATGTGGGTTTTGTTTTCGAACAGATTTCAATAAATCAGATATAAAAAGCTGAGTGTCATTATCTTGTTCTCTAAGAGATTTAAAATGCCAAAATTCGTAATCGGACTCAAACCATACTTTTCCAAAATGATCCAAGCTCTTCCAATTTAGAACTGGTTTGTAAGATGATTTATATTTAACCTTCATCGATTGCCCAACCGTTGTAGGTAAGGCAAGGGCTTCTGCTCCATCAAGAACAAAATATTCGCTCGTTAAAAGTAGTTTTCCGTGTCCGTAAAAGTATTGATCCTTCATGATCTCCTCTACTGGGAATGATTTAATGAATTAAGAAAGTTTCTTACTTCAGTGAAAGAAACGATTTTGTCTGAAAAGTATTCTTTTACAATTTCTCTTTGCTCAATAGTTGCTCCAAGTTGATTAAGAATATTCAAAAGGTGCAATTTCATGTGACCTTTTTGAATTCCGGTCGTAACCAGCGATCTGACGGCCCCAAAATTTTGGGCAAGTCCTACCGAAGCTATCACCATCATGAGTTCAGTAGAGTTAGGATTTTTTAAAATCGCCAAAGAAGCTTTTGCCACAGGATGAAGAGAGGTTAATCCTCCCGTTGTACCTACGGCCAGTGGGATTGTTAGAGTAAATTTAAAAAGATCATCAACAAGACTTGCTTTCGATAAAGATCTATATTGGCCATCTCTTGCTGCATAAGCATGAGCACAGGCTTCAATCGCCCTAAAATCATTTCCCGTTGCTAAGACAACGGCATCAACCCCATTCATAATACCTTTGTTATGAGTTACGGCCCTGCTTTGATCAATCCTAGCAATTTCTACGGCCGTCACAAATCTTTGTGCAAAAACTCTTGCAGGCAGTCCCCCGACTTCACCTAATTCCTCTACTGGGCACTCAACACTGACCTCGACTAAACAATCAGGAGTGTAATTAGAAAGAATGCACATGATGACATTCAGTTCTTTTTCAGAATTAGAGAACTTATCATAAGATGAGATTTTATGTTTAAGCACTCGTGCTAATTCTTCAAGAATCGAATTAATAAAGTTAGCTCCCATGGCATCACAAGTATTGGCCTCAAGTTTAAGCTGCCAATAGTTTTCTAACTTATGAGTTTGATCAATAAGTTCAAGGGAAGTGATCCCTCCGCCTCTTTGGGCCATATTTTTTGTCAAATGCTCAACTGAATCAATTAATTTAGGTTTAATCATTTGAAAAAAATCAATCAATTTTGATTTTTCACCCTGCCACAAGAAGTGCACTTGGCCGACTTTGGTCGTAGAGATGACATTTGCCTTAAACCCACCTCTTTCCAACCAAAATTTCGCTGAAAGCGAAGCAGCTGCTACGACAGAAGATTCCTCTATCACCATAGGAGCTGCATATATCTTTCCATTGATTAGAAAATTAGGCGCAACACCAAATGGTAAATTAAAATTACTTATTGTATTTTCAGAAAACTCATCAAATTTTTTTTGAATACTTTGATCATGGTGCCAAAAATTCTTTAGATCATGAATGAGCGTTTGAGATTGGTCCTCAAATTGGGAAGAAAGCCAATGAATCTTTTCCTCTTTCGATAATTTTGAAAACCCACTGATTGTTTTCATTGATCCCCTTTTAACTCAAGAATTTGAGAAGCGGTTAGGAAAGTTTCTTTAAATTGTTCAAAGTATTCAAAAAGCGCTTGCTCACTCTTTAAGGCAGGCGCCAAAAAAGAATTGGCCATTCCAACGAGTGCACTTTTTTTGAATCTTTTTAAATAATAAAATGCATCCACCGGAGATCTAACTCCACCTGAGATGATAAATTCTTTTCTCTCGAGAGGAAGTGCATTAAGAATTTCAATCATTTCATCAATCCCGTGACCTACACAGATTAAATCTTGTTTTTGAGACTGATGATTCATTCGAAGTTTTTCTAGATAAGAAAAATTAGTTCCACCAAAGGCCGAAAATTCAATTCCAGCTACTGGCAATTTTAAAAGTGCCTGCAAACTTTTTGGCCCAAAGCCTTGACCAACTTCTTTAACCATGACAGGTAGGGAAAAAGACTCTAGAAACCTTTCTAAAATTTCTAATGGTGAATGATTAAACCTATCTCCTTCTGGTTGAAACCATTCTTGAAGAGGATTAATGTGGATAAAAATTCCATTAGCTTCAATTCTTTTCATCATTTCATGAATAAGATCTAATTTATTAGAAAAAACAAGTTCCTCCAGCTGAGCAAGACCTAAATTAGCAAACAAAGGCCTATCACCAAGAAACTTTCTGACTTGAAAATCTTCAATTCTTTCATTCCCATATAAAAGTGACCGACAAGAACCAAGACCCATACCTAAGTTATATTCCTTGCAAAGTGAGGCCAGTCTCTGGTTGATGGGCCTAGCACTCTGGGTTCCACCGGTCATACTGGAAATCCAAAAAGGAAAATCAAAATTGAAACCTAAAAATGATGCTGGATAGTTATCTGATTTTTTTGGGTGTTTAAAAAAAAGTGGCTCATAATTAAAGCGAGAATCATTTTCAAATAAAGATGTCTGTGATTTTTCAGCAAAATCTATATGGGCCCCCTTTCGCAAGGACGAGACCTCAGAATCTTCAGAATTGATAAATGAATTCATGGCGAAGATGTATCAATTTTTACACCAAATGTCAGCATCTAGTTACGCTATGCTAATAAACAAAAATAAAACATGTAAGTTTCTGAATTTTTTTATAAATCTTTCGTTAGCGCGGAGCAATAATTAAAACAAATTCTCGTTTAAAATCTTCACCCAAGAGTCTTTTAATTTGACTCACTTCCCCACGCAGGAGAAGTTCATTTTTTGAACCTAAATCGATTCCCAAAAAAATCTCTCTTCGAATTGCCATTTCTTCAAGCTCTTCAACAAGGCGCTTGAGTCTGTATGGTGTTTCCATCCAAATTAATGTTTCAGATTTTTTCAGCTCCTTCTCTAGCCAGTTCTTTCGTTCAGGGCTTTTCACGGGTACAAAACCAGAAAAAATAAAACTTTGATGAGAAAAACCAGATAAGGCCAGAGCGAGTGCAATTGAATTTGGAAATGGAGTGGACGTTACTTTTATTTTTTGAAGATGACATTGATTCACAAGTTTTTGTCCGGGATCACAAAAGGCTGGAAGGCCACAATCACTCATCAAATAAACTTTTTTATTCTTTTTTAAATCCTGAATAATTTGGGAGATAAGTTTATCCTGAGTGTGCTCATTAAAAAGAATGAACTTTTCTATCGCCTCACGGGGAAGACCCCATTTTATCCAACGGCCCCTTGCCACTTTCGCCTCTTCCACTAAAAGAATTGTTTCCTCATCCAAACAATCAGCAAGAAGTCTTCCAAGAGCAATTGACTCTAAGGGAAGATCATCTTGTAAAGGAGTAGGAACTAGAATCAATTCACCCATGAATTATCCAAGGGTAAAAATAAGTCAGGTCGATGAAAATCTGGTTTTATCTCAGGATTAGGCTCTAGGGCATAAAATTCTTGAGAATCACTTTTTAAACAAGAAAAAAGACCAAAATAAAGAGAGCTTCCATCAAAGGAAGTAGGAAGTTCTAACTCAACACTAGTCTGCCACGACCTTCCCTCGAGTAAGACTTGGGACTGGAAATGAAGTCCCTCAGGAATATGGTAATCAACTCTTGGTTTATTAATATGAAGTGCGAATGTTTGGTTTGCTGGGGAAGCTTGAATTTCTAAATAAGGAGCGTCTATTTGTTCTGGTGAATTACGAAACTGTATAAAAGCTTCAACAACATCATGATTCCAAAGGCCCCAGTTTTTGGAATAATGCTGGTTAAATTGAGGATTGATGTCCCAATCTCCGCCGACACGTCTATTCACGTTAAACTCTAAAAAAATCTTCCTCTCACTTCGTTGAATTTTTCCACGAACAAGAAAGGAGGCAATTCCTGATCCATGTTTTTTAAGTATTAATTGCATATAGAAAGCTTATATCAAATAAGGCATACTGGCCCTATGCAATTTAAAATCTTTTTAATCATTATACCTGGACTTGAAGATCTTGCTGCGAAAGAAATTGATCTAAAATGTCCAGTTAAGGACAAAAGTATTATCAAAGGTGGGATAGAAACCACCGTAGATTTAGAATGGATTGATCGCGCCCATCGTTTACTAAAAATACCCACAAGAATTTTACTCAGAATTGAAAGTTTCAAAGTCAAAGATTTCCCAAAGCTTTATACTAAGTTCTCGCAATTTAAATGGAATCAATACCTCTCCCATCCTGAACCAAATTTTGAAATCTCTGCTTCAAAAAGTCGACTCTTTCATACAGATAAAATCGAAAAAATCATCCGAGATGCACTCGGTGGATTCATTAAATCTTATCCCTTGAAAGAGGATTGGAAAAAATTTAACTTTACTCCACAAACTTTTTACATTCGTATCTTTGAAGATGAATTAACAATGAGTCTCGATCTTTCGGGTGAGAGTTTACACAAGAGAGGAATACAAACAATCAAAGGGGAAGCTCCTTTAAGAGAAACAATTGCCTCTGCCCTCATCTATGAACTTTTAGACAATATGAGTGAAAGTATTTCCCTAGTTGATCCCATGTGCGGATCGGGAACATTTCTTTCAGAAGCACTCCACTTCTATGAACCAATTTACGAAAAAAAATTTAGTTTCGAAGAAGCCCCATTTTTTAAAGGAATTCATCTCAAGAAGATTAAAAGTCTTGCCCATTTTCCTATTAATCATCTCTACGGTTATGATCTCAATGAAAATCTCTTATCTAAACTAAAATTACCCAAAGAAATTGAATTAAAATCATTAAATTCTTTAGAAAAAACTCTTGATCTAAATGGTGAGAAAATTTTTATATGTAATCCACCATACGGAGAAAGAATTTCCATTCAAGGGAAAAGAGGAAAATTTCTAGAAAATGCTCTCAAAAAATTTTTAACTATTGATCAACCATTACGCTTAGGATGGTTAGTTCCCAAGGATTTTGATTTTAGTCGATCTATACCTGAGTCATATAAATTAAAATCAAAAAGATCATTCAGGAATGGAGGTCTCGCTGTCAATTTCTGGATTTTTGAGCGAATAAGCTAAGAAAACTTGAGACTTGACCCAAACTCCACCAACAAATTGAATAAGGCAAATTTTATTCTGGGGAGCGGATAGTATGTCTTCCTTATTAATATCTTTAAGGGAATAAATTTTAACTTCAAATTCTTTACCTTGAGGATGAATGATTTTTAAAACATCATCCTTATGTAGGCCTCGTTTATTTTTAACATGAATCGCAAGATACTCACTTTTTTCCACTTCAATGACTTCACCTAAAAAATTTCCTTCTCTTTTTTGAAGTCGAGAATTCTTCAATTTTGGAAAAAGCACGTCCGTTTTATTAACAAGATAAAATCCTTTCATCAGTTCTTGAGGATAATTTTCCTTGAAAACTTCATATGAATGAGATTGAAATTCATTAATCAAAGAGGAAACTTCTTTGATTAAATTTAAATCAGTCCATCTAAAATCTAACCTCATCGTATGCAAACCAAACTCTCGAAGTTCATTGGCAAATTCAAGCAAAGAAAAATCTTTGATATGAAACATAAAGGTCCCATGCTTATTTTCAATGATTGGAAATCCCTTATGAGGAGATTCTTCACTCTCTCCTTGGGCAGATACAAATGCGTGTTCATTATTGTCATTAGTTCTTAAAGGAGTCAGAAGGGATCTTGGAGTATAAAAAAGCAAGATTCTTCCTAAGCCTAATATTTCGCAAGGAGTATTCAGCGAAGATAAATAACTTTTTAAATGCTCTCGAGTTAATTCAATAGAAAGAACCAATCGATCCAATCTTTTACCAATAAAACTTACCCACGTTTGTAATGCCTTTAAATTATGGTTTCCATTTTCAGCAATAAATTGAACAGGCATTTGTGTTTGATTCATTACCCAATTTAGTGCACCTGGGTCTTGAACTCGAATAACATCGATAGATGGAAGAAACTTATGAATTTCTTGTGATAACTTTAATAGGATATCTTCAGTCATGAGAATATCCCATTCAAATAAAACTCTGAGCCCTAATTCTTTGGCCCGTGCTGCCAATTTTAAAAAATGATCATCATCCAATAGACCAAATCTTGAAAAGCTTCTATGGCCAAGAATCACTTCACCAAGCTTTAAGTCTTTTATCAAATTAAGGTCATGTAAATGATTTGCATAAGTCGTCAATTTCATTCCACACCTCTCATTCTAATAAGGTACTGTGGAGCTACTCTTGCATCAAATGGAAGGCAAACAATCGTTGTGGGTTTTGTTCTTTGAACGGGTCTTTTCATAAGATCCATCATCTCTAAAACTTTTAATTTGATGGGTTCTCCTCTGAATGGAAGAATTTCCAACTCATCCCCTAAGTTAAACGCATTTCTTACCTCAATAATTATCCCCATGCTGGTGGAAACTTCTAAAACGGATCCCACCATCATCCAATCATTATCACTAGAATGTTCTCTTTCATTAAAAATTGAATCCGCACCCGCTTTATCCACCAAGCTTGCTGTCGTGTAATCACGATGAGAGACCTTCTTTAATTCATTTTCCCAAAGAAGCAGATCATCTGAAATGAAATGTCCTTTCTCTTTATAAAATTCTAAAGCCTCGGAATAAATTTTTGACATCGTTCCGGCGTATAAAGGGCTTTTCATTCGACCCTCAATTTTGAGGGAATCAATTTTATGATCAATAAAATCAGGTAAAAGTCTAAGGCCTTCTAAATCTTTTGAACTCATGAAATAGGCTTTTTTCTTTTCAAAGTCACCTTGTTCAAATTCTAAAGAATACTCAAACCGACAAGAATGAGCACATCCCCCTCGATTAGAATCTCTACCCTGTGTGAAATTTGAAATGACGCAATTTCCAGAATAGGCCATGCACATTGATCCATGAATAAACATTTCAATTTCTAAACCTGCTTCCCTTTTAATTGCTCCGGCATCTTTGATTGAGACTTCGCGACCTAAAACAATACGAGTCACTCCCATTTTCTTCCAAAGTTTTGCTGACTCAGAATTTAAACTTGAAGCCTGAGTTGATAAATGAATTGGAATCTGACTATTTTCTTTAACGACCTCAATAACACCAAGATCGGAAACAATCACTGCATCAACCGAAATATCTGACAAAAACCTGACAAAATCAGGTAAGTCGATTAGATCTCTATCATGAAGAAACGAGTTTAGTACGACGTAAACTTTGACTCCTCGAGAGTGAGCAAATTCAACGCCATCCCTGAGTTCATCTAGAGTAAAATTTTCTGCCGCCGTTCTAAGACCAAATTTTTGGCCTCCCACATACACAGCATTGGCTCCGTACATAACAGCAACTTTAAGCTTATCTAAACTTCCGGCCGGGGCCAGAATTTCTGGAATAAATGAATTCATGTTTTTCTCCATGGGAGAGGTTTACCAAAATTTTGGCCTAAGTTAAACTAGAGGTAGTCAATAGTTTTAAAAAAGGACTTTGGTCTGAAAAAAATTCTAAGTTTGGTTCTTATCATCTTTTTTGTGGGTTTGTTAACTGCTGGATATTTCGTCTTTGATCGTTACTCAAAGAATACTCAACAAATTGTTCCCTATCCCTACTCGTTTAAGCAACAGGCCCCTGCTATCGCCATTTCGGAGCCTATTCTTTTTATTGGTGATCGAATGGGGGCATACTTATCAAAATTTAAGGAACAATTGGCCGTCAATATCTCTGTCAATCTCGATAATGCGATTCAAATTTCTTCAATCGCCAAAGAAGGAAAGGCCCTTCATCGAACAATTCATGAGTTAAAATCTCTCACAAAATGGCCTCAAATTCTTATCTATCATGGGGGAAGCGAGGAATTTAGAGAGGATAAATTTAAGTTAGAAGAGGTGAAAAAAATTAAAAAAAACTTCGATCTATTTAAGGATGATCGGATTGAAACTCTTTTAATACTTTTTCCACAGCTTTCACGATTAATTTACACCCCAATTAATAAAATGGTTTTAGATGAGGAAATTCCTCCCACTCAAGACTTAAATGAAGAAGCCTATTTAAAAAGATTTGAACTTGAACTTATACTCTTTGAACAACATTTGAATGATCTCATCACTCTTTCTAGAGACAGAAATGCGTTGATCATTTTAACTACGACCCCGATTAATCTAGATATAAAACCCAAAGCATCATGTTCGTTTACTTCAAATATGGATTTAGAAAAGGCCATTCTAGAAACCAGAGAAGAACTTAGAAATAAAAATCCAAAACTCGCCTATAATAGATCCACTCTGCTTATACAAAAATTTCCTGCCAATGCATCTTTGCATTTTTTACATGGGCAAATATCAAAAAGATTAGGGAAAATAGATGAGGCCGTAGAACATCTCCTTAAGGCCTCATTTTATGATTGCTCCTCTTGGAGAACATCTGATGTTCATAACTCAATAATTAGAAAAGTGGCCGAGAAACAAAAAGTTCTCTTGTTTGATTTTGCGGCCCTCACCGACAGAGAATATTCTGAGAATGTCACGTTTTTCGATGAAATTTACCCTCAAAACCTTTACTACGAAAAAGCTATCGAACAACTTGGACTTGCAATAAAATCCATTTTAAAACTTTAGGAAACATATGAAAGGTCTCGTAAAAAAAATAAAGGCAGACACCGCGATTTTTAAACAGGGAGAAGCTTCTTCAGAATTAATCTTTCTTATTTCTGGAAAACTGCTAGTTTGTACGATCCAAGGGACTCAAGTCAAAGTGATTTCCAGAATTGGGCCAGGAGAATTTGTAGGAGAGCTGTCTTTTTTTGATGGATTAGAAAGAGCAAGCCACGTCATCACAATTGAAGACTCCGAAATTGTCAGTTTTCCCAAAAATGAACTTTATTTCCATCTTCCACTGTGGCACCGAGAGATTCATAAAAACCTCACAAAAAAAATTCGGGCGCTCGATCAAATTGTTCACGAACACTCAATTCGAAAATCTAGTAGCGAAGAACAGAAGCCACTCACAATCGAAGAACAAAGAAAAATACTTGCCCTCATAAAAAATTAATTCTAATAATTTGGCCAAGTTGACTCCTTCTTGGTGATAGATTGATACCCCTTAAAGGTCAGAGAGACCCCGAAAATCGAATTATATTAAAGAAATTTTGGCACAAAACTCGCAAGTTAAGTTTTCGGGGCAACAAGGAGGTTGACCATGAGACTACAAATTTTCTTTATAATTCTTACTGTTATGTTTTCATCCTGTGCAAGTTTTGATGGAAAAGGAGTTCCCACCCAAAATAGATGGGCTGACCCCCATGAAAATTTTTTTGAGCCCTCAGGCCGATTTCGCTAAAAAAATTTCCTACCCCAAAGAAAACAAGTTTTTATCTCGTAAATTTTCATTTATATTGCGAGATAAAAAAATTGTTCTCTTTGGGAGGATTTGAGTTGAAAACTTCACAACATTCCACACGTTTTCACAATTTAGATGCAATTAAAGAATGGACCGTCAAAGACGCTGATGAAATCTATCAAATTAGTCGATGGGGTGAGGGTTATTTTTCTGTATCAGAAAAAGGTGACCTCTGCATGAACCCAACAAGAACGGCCGGTGGTCCCGTTATCAATATGATGGAAATTGTGGAGGAAATGAAAAATAAAAACATTCCATTTCCTGCTGTGATTCGATTTCACGATATTTTGAGATCTCAGGTGGCCATTTTAAATAAGACTTTCAGATCAACTATCGAGGAAGCCAAATATAACGGTTCATATTTTGGCGTCTACCCAATTAAAGTTAATCAAATGAGAGAAGTGGTTGAGGAAATAGTTGATGCAGGTTCTCCTTTTAATTATGGATTAGAGGCCGGTTCAAAACCTGAACTTATAGCTGCCTTAGCGATGAACAGTAATCAAAACTCACTTACAGTTGTAAACGGCTATAAAGATTTAGATCTTTTACGTCTCGCTCTTTTAGGAAATCAACTTGGAAGAAAAGTTATTGTCGTCATTGAAAAATATTCTGAACTTCTAGATCTGTTAAAACTGTCTCAGGAAATCGGAGTTGAACCTTTGATTGGCCTAAGAGCAAAAATTGCAACTAAATCTTCAGGTAAATGGGCAAGTTCCGGTGGAGATTATGCAAAATTTGGACTCACAATCACTGAAATTCTTCAGGCCGTACGTCATTTAAAATCTATTGATAAAATTCATTGCCTGAAGCTTTTTCATTTCCATATCGGTTCACAAATTCCTGATATTAAAACAATAAAAGACTCCATTTCCGAAGGGGCAAGAATCTATGCCAAACTTTGGAAAGAGGGAGCTAAAATTGAATATTTTGATGTAGGTGGTGGCGTTGGTGTTAACTATGATGGAACAAGATCAAATTCACCGTCCTCAATCAACTATACAACGAAAGATTACGTCGATGATGTCGTCTATATTCTAAAGCAAATCTGTGATCTTGAAGATGTTCCTCATCCAAATATTGTTTCTGAAAGTGGTCGTGCAATTACGGCGCACCACTCATGTGTTGTAACGAATGTTTTTGGAGCTTTAGAAATCGGTGCTTCAAGCAATTATGAAACAGGAAAAATCGTTAATGAAAACATTCTTGTGACAAATATGAGAGAACTCTCTCAGGAATTGTCTGAAAAAAATTACCAAGAAGTTTATAATGATGCGACTAAGATTAAAGAAGAATCGGTTTCTGCATTTAAGTTAGGAATATTGAATTTAGATGAGAGAGCAAAACTAGAAACACTTTATTGGAGAATTTGCCAAAAAATCGTCGAATTCGCCTCTCTTGATGAATATGCACCGGACGAAATTCTGCACTTAAAAGGCCAAATGGCCCATCAGTATTTGTGTAATTTTTCTATTTTCCAATCGGCGCCCGATACTTGGGCTATTGGACAAATTCTTCCAGTGATGCCAATCCATAAATTAAATGAAAAACCAACAGAACTTTGTACATTAGTGGACATTACTTGTGATTCTGACGGTAAACTTGATACATTTTTATCCGCCGATGGACCTACTAACACAGTTCCAATGCATAAACTTCACAAGGATGATGAATACTACATTGGATTATTCATGACCGGAGCCTATCAAGACATTATGGGTGATAATCATAATTGCTTTGGAAGACTCAATGAAGTCCATATCTTCTGTGATGATGATGATCCTACAGACTTTTATATCGAAGAAGTTATTCTTGGTAATAAGGCAAGTACCGTCTTATCCACTCTTCAATACAATCCCGAAAACCTCGCCCACACTGTGAAAAACATTATCGACACTCAGGTGAAACGTGGAAAAATTAGACCAAGAGAAGGCGTGAGTCTGACTGATTTTTATGAAAGCTGCCTCAAGAGTTATACGTATCTAAAAAAATAACATTTATCGAGGGAGAACTACTGATTCTCCCTCATTGATAAATACTCTTCTTTATACCCTAAATAGGCTTCAAAATGATGTGAGATTTTTTTTCTTTCATCATCACTTAATATACGCTCAACAACTGCAGGACGCCCCTTTATTAAACTGCCTGCTGGAAATTTCTTACCAGGTGTCACTAAAGCGCCGGCAGCAACAAGACATTCATCCCCAACCTCGGCCCCGTCTAAAAT
>JACCDO010420950.1_pt1 | contig 26387 bp, 24 predicted proteins | sample 7446101 | NCBI WGS metagenome assembly JACCDO01 (sample SAMN15323440, study PRJNA562643) | freshwater metagenome | isolation source: river surface water | place: USA:Blue River Watershed | collected 2017-08-16 | reverse complement strand
GGCTCTCTACCGTATCTTCCGAGGAGCCCCTTTCTGTACTTCCGTGTAAGGAACTTCTATGATGTTACCTTGGGGGGAACGCATCTTTTTAGCAAGCTCTCCCCTCAAGATTCTAACCCAGACCCTAAAGCAGAGAACTACAAACACTGCGGCTAAAAGTCTGAAGAACAAGAGGGCTCTCAACCTTTTGACTCTTTACGTGCGAGAGCATCGTATCCAGAAGTGTCTTTTCCCTTCGATGCTGCAAGTTTAGAAGCCTCGGACCAAGAATCTACTCTCTCACCACCTACGTTCGGGGCGAGTTTGATTCCGGGAGCATCCCGCTTGAACTCTTCCTGCTTTACATCGAGTCTCTTGTTTTTCTCAGCCATTTGGCCCTGAATGCGAATGTTCTTTCCGGCCCAGCCGTCGCCGGACAAGATAAACCCAGCACTGAGAGAAACAAGTCTCTTTGCAGGAGAAGTCTTACATTCGGGACAAGCCTGAGGCTCGTCGCTCTGCGACATCTTAAGGAAGAGCTCGAACTTATTCTCGCAAGAAGGGCACACATACTCATAAGTTGGCATGACGGGTCTCCTATTAGACCTACACTACCCGCTCTATCCGTTTATCGGTAATTCTCATACCACGCTTCTGCCATGCCTTCGTCTCGGCCCACAATAGAATGCCCGAGCTCATGAAGCAGTGTGTGAGAGGAATCTTTGTAGCCGTCCCAAGTACAAGCATAAACCGTCCCGGTCGAGAAATCAAAGGCACCATTTGAAAGGGCGTAGTCCTCAATTCCGACCTCGTCGAGTCTCCGAGTAACGTCTTCCGGATTGTCGTATATCTCGAATCTTCTTGCAGCAGATTTTGCGAGTTCTCGAGAAGGAACGGATTTTAGAACCCTAAGAGCAAAGACTGCTGTTTCGTTACGGGTCACCTCAGGATCGTACACGACTTGCGCCGAACCCGAGCCTGTTCTTATAGCACCTACAGAAACAAATCTGTTTCCTGAAGCCCAGCGTGATGCTACTTGTTCCGGAGAAAACACTGAATCAGGAAATGGAGTTAATTCCCCTTCCCAAGAGAACTCCCCCATGTTCGCTATTCTGTGCTTCTTTACGAGATCAAGAACCGCCAGTACGTGCTTACATGCCCAGTGCTTACCGGAAGGATCTTTATTAGAGGGCTTTGTTGCTGAGCCCTCAGGCTTTCCATAAAGATAGCTGTGAGTCTTAGCCCAGTGCTCCGGCCCCTGCCACCTGAAGAAAGGGCAAGTGCAAGAAACCTGCACGGGCATCTTAGCGATAGCCTTTATGCTTTTATTCTTTGGTACGGGCTTAACACGAATAGTGTAAGTTTCGTTTTTGGAGCCCTGCGCAGTCCAGACAGACATCCCGTTAGGGCGTAGAGACTTACGGTCGTACTGCACTCCTCGGGATTTCTCAATGAGGTCCGGAGAGCAGTTTGAGAAAATCTCAGAAATCAGGGCAGCAGACTTCAGGACTTTAACAGGAGGAGAATCCACGATAGCCCCCGAGCCCCTAAGGGCCTCGATAAACGGAGTTCCCCTCTTGTAATAGACTTTCGAAAGGGGAGACTCTAACCAGTTCACGCCCGCAGATGAGTTTTTGCAGTCGTCTTCGGGGTCGTCATTTTCGGTTCCGTAAAAAGAATCCAACTGCACAGCCTTGATGTCAGACCTTGAGTTCATGTAAGTAGCCCAAACCCGCAGAGCGTCTGGAGAAACTTCCCTGCGGTCAGACATCAAACCTGAAGTCCCGGCTAACTCGAGAGCGATATCGTACATAAGAGGCCCGAGACCCTTTAAGTCAGACCAAGAGTTCTGAACCTCATAAGCCCCAAGACAAGGACCTGACCCAAGAGGCTTAGAGAAAGAGATGTGCGCGAGCTTCGCCCCAGAGGTTTCTGAATAAGCAGTGACTTTCCAGCCGCCCTTACCCATCTGAGTTTTCACGATATGTATTTTGATATCAGGGGATAAAGAGCTCGGAGAAATCGCAGCTGCGTTGATATGCTGACCCCCACCCATGTAAGTCAGAGAATCCTGTAGATTCTCTTTCATAGAGTCCGGGATAACCCTCGAAGAAGAAGGGCTTGCGTCGTCGTGATGCTGGTTTGGAAGCTGGTGGCTCTGGGGAACCCCGTCTTTCTTATCTGGGCTCTTAGAGTAGTTGGTTGGAGAAGTCGCCTCGTATCCGACGTCTTTCCCCGGCTGCTTGATCTCGTTGTTAGACGGATTATCCTGATCGAACAGGATAACATCGCCTGCGATGCGGAGTTCTTCCACAAAGAGGGCTGCGGCTTCTCTGAGCGGAGATTTCCTTCTCTTGTATTTCTCAGGACGCTCCCTATACTCTTCTCTTCTCTGCATACATTTTGGAGATCTTTTGCACACCAGATGGTAGTACATTTGGCTATCCCGCTTTCTCTTTGGTGTGCTTTTGTATCTGCGAGCATCCTGCCTTTTCTTTTGGGGAAGCTGAACATGTTGAGGCTGGCCTTCCCTGCCGCCTCTTTGTCCGGGAGGCGAGAACTCGCCTTTTTCGCGGGATTGTTTGTAAAGAGGGTCTTCTGAGCCAACTTCTTCGGAAATTTGGGCGAGGTTTTCTTGGGGGGACTCTTCAAAGTCTATCTCGGAGAAAATATCGTGAAGATCCTGCGCTTCTTCGATATCTCCCCAATCTTCTTCCCAAGGCTCTAAATCTGGGTCTGCGTACTTTTCTGCGAGTAGGTCCAAAGTGTCTATGTCTTTCTCGTCTAAGAACTCGAAAGTTTCCATCGCAACCAACAGAGAAACTTCCTTCACTGTTCCTTCTTCGAGAACGCACACTAAATGCCCGTCCGGAAGGATTGCTATGACGTGGCCCTCAGATCTTTCTTCACCGTAGAAAAATGGAATGAAGATTCCCTCAGGGCTGACAGAACTCGCCCTTCTCGGACTCTGCACGAGGCGGTGCCTTTGAGGGTTCTTATGATACATTTGTCTTTTTCTTTTGTATGCGGGGTTTCTCTTGTACTGCTGGTATCTTCTTTTCGCTCTTGCCCGGATACGAGACCTGTTCCGCATGTAATACTGACGGCTTTTTCGGCGAGCCTGAGGGCTCTGCCTATGCATACGGAAACCCGAAGGACGAGGCTTGTATCCTGAGCGGTTCAAGATCTTGCTCTCCCCTCGAGAAACATAGAAACTACTCGAGAAGTCATCGTTCTCCGAGTTGGCATATTGTAGTCTTCTTTGTAGGGAACCCCGTACTCTTCTCCGGGAACTCCGAGAGTTCGGGGACGCTCAGAGATATTAGACCCAGAGCCCGGAGTGTTGTACTCGATTCTCGGGATATCTCGCCCACCAGAACCCGGAGTAGCAGAACCCGGAGGAAGAACTGTTTCTTTTTCCCTGTCTATGTCTGTGGGAAGATTATCTTGGGATTTATCCGAGACATAAGTTTGGACGGGTTCTGGCCCTGACTTAAGAGCTTTGCGCAAAAACCTCTCTGCTGGAAGAGGTTGGTCATAATCACAAGAAGACTCATCTACTGCGGGCGGTTTTGTGTAAGTGTTCTCAAAAGCAGTAACAACAAAAGCAGTGCCTTCCCGAAGTTCGAACACCACGGAGATACCCGCTTTAGAATCTACCCACCGAATAGCCTCTCCGAAAGCGAACATAGACTCCCACTCTTTTGAGAGCAGAGACTGCATAGACTTCTCTCTATGCCAGGCTTTCAGGAAGTTTACAAGGGAAGACCTCACCTGAGGGATATTGATCATCCTCAGGTCCATTCGATATAGGGCGTGTACAGAAAAGTAGATCTTTTTAATTGCAGAGCCCGGAATGCCGGGAGCCGTAAGAGGCTTGTAGATTTTTGCAGCTTGGTTATTAGATAAATCGTCCCCATCTTCGACTACATCTACAAGGCTTTCTTGTAGATTAGGGTTCGGTACTTCGTCCCGGATTCTTTCCATGACCTGACATGGCCCGCCCGGATAACCGATAGGGGGGTACAGGTCTGCTCTCTTCTTCAGATAAACAGATCCGGTCTTCCCCTCGAAGAGCTTCTCAAGCTGAGTCGGCTTTTTGGTTTGCTCTACCCATTTGTTCCAAGTAACGCACTCATCCCGCTTTACTCTCGGGGGCTTAGGCTCGTTCTGGTAATAGACTGTTTGAACATACGCCCCGCGACTTGTCCTACCTATGGTCATAACAGTAAATCCGACCACGAGGTTGTTAAGCCTCTTATCTACCCATTGGATTTCCTCGCTCTTATCCATTTCGGCTTGCCATTTTATCCAGCGATAAGAGTTTCTGGACTTCTCTTTGGCAAACTCTTTTTGAAACTCCATGAGCGCAGACTTAACATCAGAAACTGTAACGCCTCGCAAGTCCATTCGGTATTGGGCGTGGGAAGAAAATCCCAGCCACTCAAACTGAGTCCTTGGAACAGACTTCTCTAAATGCTTGTCGTAAATGAGGTGGGACCTCTTCTCATCATCGTCGAGGTCAAATCCCATTTCTACATACTGGATAAGTTCTTCCCCCTTTTCCCCAAGTTTCTTAGAGAGAATCCTCTCAATAAGATAACAAGGTCCTCCAGGATAACCGAGAGGAGGGCTTAGGTCTGCTTGCTTCCTGTTCCAAAGCAAAGCGATTCTTGTGGAAGAAGACATCCTAAACCTTGCCTCACGACTTGCAGTTTTGAATAGTGTTCTTACCGCCAGTCAAAAGGGGGGCTTTTTTATCCCCGACCCGTAAACCTACTCAGGCGTCAAGCCTTTAACCAATCCGAGGTACCAAATGGACGGTAACCGTTTCTTCCGCACTGCTTCGAACACTTTCTTCCTGACCCGATTCGCTATTCCGGCACCCTCCCCGGTGCCTGAGGTCACGGAGCATATTTTCGTTGTCGACCGTTCTGGCTCGATGTACTCTGACATCGAGGGTCTGAAGTCGTCTATTGAGCAGGTTCTGGCGGTCGAGTCTCTTCTCAACCAGAACGTCCTCACGACTTTGATCTCGTTCTCGAGCCACGGAGATGTGACCCTGCACTGGGCTGGGGTCGCGGCGGACAAGGTCACCGAGCTTTCTGGACCGTACCTTCCGAAGCTGCGCTCGATCAAGGCGACCTGCTATACCGGGATCTCGCAGGGTCTGAACCTCGCTCTCGATCAGGTCAACAAGGATCGCACGACGGGCATCACCCTGTTTACGGACGGCTACGCCAACGATCCTTCGAGCTCTCAGGAAAACAAGTCTCTTGAGAAGTTTGTCGAGCGGGTTCAGGCGAACTACCCGAACGTGTTCGTGAACTGCATCGGTTTCCGCGACTGGTGCGACTGGCCTCGCATGAACCAGATCGCGAATGCACTTTCCGGTAAGTGCACGAAGGCGGGTTCGTTCAAGGATGTCCTCGCGGCGATGAAGGACACTCAGGCTCTTCTTGCTGGACGGGTTCGCCCCGCGATCAAGATTCCCGGTGTTGTCGATCAGATGACCCTCGCCGTCAACCGTACGACGGGTCAGGTCAACGTCGGGCCTTCTGGGAAGGACATTATCCTTCGGGGTGTGGGTCAGGACGACAACATCGAGATCTACACGGTTTCGGTTACTGAAAAGGCCTCCACGGTGCCGAAGGGCGTCAAGGTTATCGGTGACGGGGATGAGTTCCTCGCAGGAGCTATGGCTCAGGCTTACATCAGCCTCGGCTCGATCCGTACTGCAAAGGAGCTTCTGTTCGCTTCCGGAAACAAGACCCTCTGGGGTGAGCATCAGAGCGCGATGACTCCGAGTTCCCTCGCCGAGCTTGTTACTTCCCTTCAGAAGTGGGTCATCACCGGGAACAACGACGACTACGAAATGGGTCGCAACACCCGCCCTCCGCACAACCTGTTCGACCTCGCGAACGCGATCAATGCTCTTCCCCCGAAGAGCCTCGGTATTGACGCTGAGGCTTTCATGAGCGGCTATCGTCGTCGTTCGATCAAGAAGCTCTCCGGCACCCGTAACGATGATGGGACGATCACTCCCCCGCTCGCAAAGACTGTGAAGCGCGAGGGTGCCCGTACTTACATCAAGGGGATCTCGTTCAACACGGCTGATGCCTCCGTTCAGGTCGACACCGAGACGGCGGTTTGGGTTCAGCGGCTTTCTGACAGCAAGACTTTCCAGGAAGTCGAGTTCGTCTCCCTTGACGGTCTGCGGGATTATCGCTCGTACACGCTGGTTTCCTCGGGTGAGCGCAACGTGGAGATCCTCCCGATTGAGGTCTACACGAAGGAGGCTTGGGCGGCGATTACTCCGTACATTCTTCCCTCGGAGGCCAAGGATTTCTCTCCGGGACAGAAGGCCAAGATCTCCCTGAAGCGTTTCCGTATGGAGGCCGAGGAGACCCCGAGCGTCGATGACCTCTTCGCCAAGGTTTCGGAGCGCACCCTCGCTACGGCCAAGGTCAAGATCCTCTCGGCAATGCAGGATAAGGAGGCTGCTTCTCCCTACACGCCGGAGCAGATCGCGGCCCTGAAGGAGCTGCATCTTTCGCCCGCTCTGTACTTCTCCGCGCCTTCGACCAATCACTACACGGATAAGGAAGAGGCGGCACGGCTTGGTCAGATCGACTCGTTCACCCGCTACAAGATCAACTTCGGTACGGTCGGCATCCTCGCGACGGACGAGTTCCGCTCCGGCAATGCTTTTCTGCAGCGTCGGTACACGGCTACGGATGCAGCGGGAGCGAAGCTCGACAAGCCGACCCTCACGGGCTACCTGAAGGGTGACCAGTACACGCTGAAGCCCCCCGGCAAGGCCAAGGATACTGCGGCTGACGACCTCATGGCGCAGTTCCTCGACAGTCTGGTTCAGGCTCCGACCCGGATGACCAACGAGGAGATTTCCAAGAACCTCGCGGAGCAGAAGAAGGTCGTCGAGTCGGCGAACGACTTCTTCCAGGGACTCGTGATGGAGATCGGTTGCACGGGCCTCATCCCCCGTGACCTTGAAACCTCCATGACCCGCTATGAGCCGGAGGAGTTCGAGCAGAAGTACGGTGTCAAGCTCGGCAAGGCTGAGAAGGAGGGCATTTTCTACACTGCCCAGAACGGTCTGGTGATTTCGGTCACCCCCGAGACTTCTTGGTACACCGTGAAGACCTCTTCTGAGTCGGACATCGAAGTCGAGGCCTGATACCTCTCCCTGAGGTAACAAATGAGGGGCAGGGAATCGGTAAGATCCCCTGCCCCTCATCCTTTTAGGATTTACTAACGCTCTGACTTAGCGTACTTCAGAGGCGTAGACCATTCTCCGGGATACGCATCCTGATAAGCCTCATCGAGAGCATACTGTCCTGCATTGTAGCCTTCCAAGAAAGCCATCCCGATAGCATTTTCGGATTTCGCCTTCAAAGCGTCTTTGACTTTGATAGCAATGTCCGGGCGACCAGCAAGGCTTTGTCCGAAAGCGAATGCGGGCTTGAGAGCTCTCTTCTCATCCCAACCAGCTTTCCGAGTTCCCGCCTGAACACCCTTCGGCTCGAGGCCATAGTAAGCCTCAGGGAGATTCTGGTCTTGAGACTCAGGAATTGCATCCTCTACGAGAAGACTCTCAAGAGAAGCTCTGCGAGAAGAGGGGAGAGAAGCAAGGGCTTGCTTCAGGATCTTGCGGTCAGTCGGGTTCATGGGAAACTCCTTGCGGGAAACTTAGTTGACGAAAGCGTCTTCGACGGCTTTTCTGGCAAACCTTAACTTCGGAGCTATGGTGAGCCGAATAGCGTCATCAACGGGAAGGCGTAAAGAAGCAGCAGCAGAGTTCACATCCGCGATATCGTTAAGGACATCTACTGTTGCGTTCTCTACAACTTTTGTGATAGAAAGAACATCTCCCTTATCTATAGACTCCCCTTCTATGACTTTCTCTACGATTTCTCTCAGAGGACCATTTGGCTTAGAGGCTTGCATAACGCGCCCGACTATTTTCCCAACAGTAGCTGGAGTGTGAAGGGCCACGTTGATGCGCCACGCGAGAACTTCCATAGTTCCTCCTGCCAAAGTGTCCAAAGCAGAAGGAACTACCTCGATAAAAGATCTCTTGTTTTTGGGAAGCCTTCTGCGAAGAGCATCAAGAAAGACCATAGTCATATTGACTAATAGTCTGATAGAAGCAACCCGGATAGCAGAAGGCTTAGGCATCTAAGTAGAACCTCAGGCTTTCAGGGGCTTGCCTGTATCGTCGAACATTCTCTCGACTACAAGAGTCCCGTCGGCGTCTTTCTTAAACGACCAGAGGTCCTTTGTGCTCTTGTGCACGAGCTTACCGTCTGCAGTCTTCAAAAACTGAGAAAGATCCCCGAGGCTGGTTAAGCGGATAGTTCTTGCAAGACGCGGATTTCCATTGGACCGATTTTCGGTTGTATCCTTGATGTAGGACCCAAGGGAACCCACATAAGAATATCTAAAGTCGTCCCAGAATTCTTTCGCGACTGAAGGCGGAACGTCCGGATCACCTTTGAAGTATTTCTTCTTGAAAGTCTCAAATGTATGATCTTTCGCATAAGGGTTGATATCTTTCTTCCCAGAAGACTTCTTCACAGGGATGCAGTTAGGGACTTTCTTACCGTCCTTTTCTTTGAAGCCGAAAGCCTCATAGCCTTTCCAGCAGGCACCCTCTATTTCGGCTTCTTCGGTTTCGGGGGAGGAAGCCTCTTTCGGGAGCTTTGCAATTCTTAGGTATTCGGCATGTACAGAACGGAGCTGCCCGTCCGCCCACTTTACAAAGACCATGCCCTCGTGAGAAGTAAGTTCTCCTCCAGCGGACTTGACGGAGATAACTTCTCCGGGCATCCCCTTAGGAGGAGGATTCTGCATAGAGAGCATAGAACCGAGGTCACCCGCAAAAACAACCATCGTTCCTGCAGAAACCGGAAGTTGCAGAGCTCCCGCTCTCCGCCCAGACTCCGTTAAAGAGCGTACAGAAGTAAACTTCTCTTCCGGGGCTCCCGAAAGATGCACGTCTAAAGAGCTTGGGTAAGTAGATGCTGCATGTCCGCGAGCAAGGCTTTCCCAAAATTTGTTCTGGCTCATACAGATCCTCTGAGGGCTAACCCTCTTGGTAGATAGGGTCCCTAACGCACGATTTCGAAGTTCTTTGTCCGATTACGGAACCAAGGGTCTTGGATTTGCTGCAGTCCAAGTTTGTCTGCGTACTTCAAGCCCCCAGCAAATCCTGTTTGAACTAACTGTTCGTCCGAAAGAGCCGAGTTTACTTGATCTTCCAGCACCGTGCTTCCGGGAAGAATCCTTGAGATAGAAGACCCAAGAGGAACCTGGATCGCCCAATCTGTCAGAAGAGTCATAGAGATACTTCCGGTGTAGTAATAATCGTCCCCGGTTTCATCGTAGACTTCTTCGGCTTCGCCCCCGAAAGAAACAGAGTCTATCTCGAACCCCTCGAAGGATAATCGAGACCTCAGATCTGCATTCAGGTACATCATTGTTCTATCTGAAATCTCATTTTGAGAGTAGACATCTCTGGCGATAATGTCCATATCTACAGAAACTTCAAACTTTCCCCCATACTCTCGAGCGTTTCCTTCTCTGCGCTCCCCGATAACGACGGCCATAATGTCCCCTTCTATGGCGCGTCTACCGAAAGCAAGCACGACTCCGGGGATAGCCTGATTGTTCGCCCCGTTTTCTTGGACGGGAAATGGCCCCGAGCTCTCTCCCGGATGGTAGTAATCCGCCGAGAGGTAAGTCTTTTTTGGAAGAGGCTGTACGAGAGTTATCGTTCCGGTTTCTGGGTCCGCAGTGTAATTCACCCCATCGTAAAGAGGCAAGTTTCCTGGCATCTCGTACAAGTTTAGAGATCCTGGCTGAAACCTTCCTGCAGAAAGAGAATAACTACGAGGGTCTAAAGGGTCTTGAGTCGGTCTTTCGTCGATAACAGAAAGAAGAGGATCCACATAGAAAACAAGATATTCCCCAGGAACTCCTTGCCAGGTGTAAGTCTCTTTTCGGATTTCTATGTAATACACTCCTGGAAGGGAAGGAAACTCTCCGTTGTTCTTTTGGATGGCAAGACCATCTTCCCGAACCCACTCGATAGAAGTCCCCAGCTTTCCGAAGGCTTTAGTCAGATGACAATAAGAAACAACAACTCCGAGAAAGTTATCTGCTGAGAACTTCTGGGGGTTTTGAGAACCCACCTTTAGAACAATGCCCTGCTGGGGTCTCTCTTGAAAGGAGAACTTCCCCTGTATGTTTGGGGTAAGTGTGTCCTTATACTTTGGGTCCTGCGCCCAAAAGTTTCGAAGCTCTTGTATGAGCCGAACTTTGACCGTCTCAGATAGTACAAAGTACAAGGTTCCACTCTTCTAATTTAAGAAAGTTGACGGATTACGGAATACCCAATATCTCCAGTCACTGCCCCGGAAGTAGAGATAGTGAACCCGTTGGAATTCTTGGAGGTAACTGCTGCTGTCACCGCGAGAGTAGGAACATCAAGCAAAACCAGATAAGAGCTATCTGGAGCAGGGATGTCGAAAGTCAAGATTTCCGAATTAGAAGCCACGAACCCGACAAAACCAGAAAACGTGCTTTCTTGTAAAGTGGGGAAACCAAAACCCACGAAGGCGTCCCCTCTTGTGCTAAGGATCAGGGTTGCATCCGTGGCGTCAGATAAGGTAAGATCCCCTAAACCAGAGCTCCGTACCTCTAAGGTTCTATCCCCGGATACACCGACATCCCCGACAGAAGGGCAGGAAAGAATCTTTAGAGATCCCTCCCCGATCAAGTTAGCAAGAATATCCCCCACCAGATCGACTTGGCCGAGAATGTACTCAGAAGTCAAGATAGAGGGCTGAGGGTTACCTGTATCGTAAGAAAGATTCAAATCCCGGATCCCATCAAGTCCGAGAATTTGAACCTTAGCGCAGTTTGTAGCAGTAACCGAGGTTCCAGAAGCAGAACCAAGGAACGATCCCTCGTTAACGTAGATGTTATTGCAAGTATCCGCTAAGATTTGATATGCGGACAATCCTGTAGCGTTCAGATAACAGGACTCCACAAACAAACCTGTTAGGGCGACCTCTGACCCGACAGCACTTCCGCCAGATAGTGTAGCCCCAGAGGGAGTTATCCCGCCTACAGGAGTCGTAGCAGAAGCCAGCGTTATCAAGTTACCCGAGGTTCCTGCCACAACCGCTGTTATGGTTACGGTAGCCCCAGAAGGAGTTGCGACAACGAGACTTGAGAAAGTATTCGCAGGATCATTGATAGCAGCGGAGATACTTGCTGCAATCGCTGTAGGGGTTCCCAAAGTAGCGTCGAAAGTATTCGTTCCCGAAGTTGCGCAATTAGACCCTGTTAGGGTGATCCCTCCGATGGTCAGAGTATCTCCTGCGACCAGAGGTGCAGTATTGACAACAAAGCTCCCTGTAGCGAAAGAGTCTGCTCCGAGGATTTCTACGCAGGCTTTTCCTGCAGCGTCGTTGTTGATATGCAAGTTCTGAAGGGTCACGCTCTTAGGGGTGCTATCCAAACAAGCGGATATCGTAACTGTAGAAGAAGCCCCTGAATTTTGGAGGGTTACTTCCCCGAGAGCAATAATGCTAACACCATCTCTTTGGATAGAGAGGTCCTCTTGATAAGTTCCCGGAAGAACTAACACCAAAGAGGGATCCGCGCTCGAAGAAGAAGCAGGAATAGCGTCGAGGGCATCCTGGATACTTGTGTAAGTAGCTCCTGCCCCTGAGCGTCCGACTAAAAACACCCCAGAAACACTGCTTAGTCCCGCCATTTGAGAAAGCAGGAGAGTAACAAAGGGGTCTTGAAACTTTAAGGCCCCACTGGCGTCTCTGGAAATAAGCCGAGTCCCGGAAGATCCGGGCTCGATCTGAATTTGGTCTACAAGAAAAGGGGGCTGGGCCACGTAAGACCTCCACCCCCTTCTCGTAGGATAATGTTCCTACCGCTCAGACGTCAGAACCTGGAATCGCCCTCTTCTTTCGGGGGAGTCCATTTCAGGTTCAGATTAGACGCGATCTTCTGAACGACTTCCGTGTTTTCGGCGAGCTTCGCTCCGGCGTCGTTGTAAATCCCGCGCACAACCTCATTGAAAGTAGGGTCGTTGACCGTGAAGAGATCTTTCTCGACTTTCTCACGAACCGTTACGGGATCCAGATTAAACAGGTCGAGGATCGTATCGATATCCAAAGAGCCCTTCGTGTACAGGTTGTACAGAGCGTCGAAGGTGTCGCGGTTATCTCTGAGAGCAAGACGGGTGAAAGTAAGAGTCGGAACGATTACAACTTCTTCCCCGTCTTCATCCTCTTCGATAAAGCCCATGCGAGCGCACATCGGCTTGAAGATCTGCTCCTCGACAAACTCTTGGATCTGCTCTCTAAGAAGCATGTAACGAGTGTTGATAACCTCAAGGTTTATTCTGTCTCCCGAGTATGCTCCTTCTCCCGAAAGAAGCCCTTCGGTAACTCCAAGACCAGCGTACAGCTGCTGGTTAGTCAGGTCATACTCGGTTCCCAGATCAAGAAGTCTCTGGTCCGCACCCATTTCTTCCCAGTTGACCTGGAAGTTCGCGATAATTGAGTAGTCCGGATCTTGCAAGGCAAGATCTACCTGCTCGCGGAGAGCTTCCACGTCATTGATAGAAAGATCTTCCCCGTACACAATACGGATGGGCGTCATGTGCCGAGAAGCAATGCTGGTTTGAGCCTGACGGAGCTTGTCTCGATAAACGAGAGCCCGCATACATCTTTCGAGGATAGATCTCCCTCGAGGCTCATAGTCCGACTTCCGGTTCGCCATGTAGTAGACGAAAGAACCCGCGTAGGGGTCCGTATTCAGAGAGATGTTTCTCCCCGCCCGGATAGATTCCACTACCTCTGGGGGCATAGACTTTACAACGCGCTGGGCTTCAGGGTCTCCTGCGTCGGCTCGCTCAAGAACAGATTTAGTCTTGGAGTCCGGGATCAACTCGAATATTCTTTCTTCTGTAAAGTTGAAAGACTCCATCCGGACTTGTTCTGGGGGGAGACACCGTACCGAAGTCCAGCCCTTGTAGTTTTTCCGGAGCCACTTAGAGGCTCTTTCTGCAGCATCAGGCCTTTCTACTTCTTCCTCGATAATTTCCCCGACTTGCTTATCTTTCCACTCTCCAATAGCCTCTGTCACCAAGACCCTCTTAGTCTCGTGAGTAACGCTGCGGGGCATATCTGGATTTGTGTCTTCCGACCAGATAAACACCTCACCAATAAGATTGCGATCGTGCACAATCGCAATCAATCTATGGAGAAGTCCGATCTTTTTAGCCCACTTCGTACAAAATCTGGTAGCTGCTACGGCGAGGTCTCGATTTTGAGCTCTCGGAATACCGATACGGACTTTCGAGAGAGGAAGCTCTGTGTGAAGGTCTACGGCTTGTCCTACGAACGGCTCTGAGCGGTAGAAGAACCTGTAATAGTTCCACTGCTCGTGAAGGCTTTGGGGGAGCTCCAGAAAGTCCGTAGAAAGTTCCGGAGAATAGAAGTTTCCGCCCGATCCTGTAAAGGTATTTGCCCCACCGAGGCCCACGGAAGCAATTTTGGAACGCATAGAAGAGGTGACTACCTTTCCTGGCTTCCCGCTTTTGGCTTTGGTTTTACCGTCCCCGTTCGAGACTTTCGCTACGGGCTTAGTATCTGTAGGATCGTTACTCATTTGTCACGCTTCCCTTTTCAGATTGCCGAGCAGCTTTCTTTTGGGCATATCGCTCACGAGACCTCTTAGCAAGCTCGTCTTCGGACAAAGAGTCTACGTCTTCTAAAATAGACCGCTTTGGCACAAGAGTTTCCAAATTGCGAAGAGCAAGAATATGCTTTCGGAGATCCCTATGAATACCCAAGGTTCGGGATTCTTTCGAGGCTTTAGAGGAACGAACGAGATCCGCAGCTTCTTCTAACTCGCGTATAGCGCGTTCTAAATGCACTGCAAGTCTACGATCTTCTTCCGAAGGGGCCATGTTTATTCTAAATCGCAAAGGATCCCCCTCAGTACTTGAGATCTACCCCAAGACGGTACATGTTACCCTCTGAGGGTACAGCAGAAACAAGACCGACGAGAATAGGATTTGGTATCCCAGCAGCTGCAAGGTTTGCGTCCGAGTCGTTGCAGAAAAGTCCGTTCTCGGAGACTTTCAGGGGCTCGTTCAGGGAGTAAGTGATAGCTCCCCCTGCCCGAACACCTGCCCCGTTTAGGGCAACAGTCTCGAAAACCTTGTAGTATCCCTGAGGACCGCCGCAAATTAGTGTTGCGTTGTTTTGTCCCCCAGTGCCTGCCAAATATTGGTGGGACATGTAGTTTTCGGGAGACCCTACGACGAACTCCCCGTTGGAACCAAAGCTCCCCGGAATAAGAGGGGTGTACTTCTCAGACTGGAAGAGAAGAATCCCACAGGCAGCATTACCGTCGCTCTTCTCTACTGTGAAGTCTTGAGAGCCCGTCACATACATAACAAACTGCCCTCCTCTCCACCCAGTAGACAAAAGAACAGGGCCAGGAAGAACTTGGTAGCGGCTATCAAAAGAGAAGAGCTCGACGTCACCGACGTCGTCAGGACTTGAACTCTGGATTTTAGGCATAGGGCTACCTCTTAAACGGGATCTTAGGGGTTTGTCTCAAAGGGTCAGAACCGCCCCGAGACCGAAGTCTTGCTGCGGGAGTATTCCCAAAGTAAGCACCTTCCGGATTTCGAAAGGCTTTAGGATTTCCCGCACTTCTGGGTCCCCCAGTCACCATCTTAGACCGGAAAGAACTTTGGGTGGCGCACCAGACCATTCGAACAAGAGCGTCAGTATAGTCGTCGTGTTTACCTTCTATTTTGGGTGCTTCTACGACTACCACGTACTGAGATTTGTACTCAGCCTGCATCTCTAAAAGTTCTTGAATGTAATCGCAGTGCTCTTCGTCTTGGGCGATGGGCCAATCAAAAAGAGAGAGTTTCCTATCGAACATCATGTTCTTGAAGTTCTGAAATATCTCAGAAGAGAGCTTTTCTGTAAACCAAACAGACTTCAAACGATTCAGACCCTTTTTGTTTAGAGCCTGTTCCATAGGGATTCCGGCCCACTGGTCGAACATGCCGTCCACGATATAGAACTTTTTAGTGATAGAGTGAATCCAATCCGCCACGTCGTCGAACTCAAGTCTCTCTAAATGTGCAAATTGTCCTTCCCCTGCTCTAATCCTGCCCATGTAGTCGAGAACTATCTTGCCCTCTGCATCTACGTGGCCGACTGCAGCAGCAGTGTAGTCACCAACGAGAGCGATGTCAACGCCCATAAAGTGGGGCATATGGGTTGGAGCTTTGGATTTAGGGCGCAGGTTTTTATCTACGCAATCTAACAGGTCTGAAGCGTTTTCTATCCAACCCTTGCTACGATCCGAGAACACTGCTCCGAACTCTGTGTCGAAGATGTTCGGGTCCTTCAAGTACGAGGCTACGAAAGTCTCTGCAGGGACCGTAGGATTTACTTCCCAAGTCGGAGCTTGAATACAAAGAAGGTTGTCTGCGGCTTTGTTGTTACCAAATCCGAGCATAAACTGCTTATAGAAAAGACCTTGCCTGCCAAGAGGAGACGAAATCATAATGATTCGACCCTCGTTCTCTCCGATCGGCTTTGTGGTGTTGTTAGGATCTTTTGGAGAGAAAGTTCTCGTAGAGGGCTCTACTGCCTGATAGACTTCATCTGCAGATGCCTGGCCCTGTTCTCCGAAGTGTGCGACCTCGTCCAATGCCACGAGGATGTTAGCCCCGCCTCGAAGACCCTTCGCGACGCAAGACTTAAACGTGACGTTGATTGAGTATCTGGCTTTTGGATTTTCTGAGTAGGGACCATAAGTCTCAATGTCGTACGGGGTTTGAAAGGTAGCATAAGACATCGTAGCGTTAGCAGTGTAGGGACGAAAATAGTCACACTTAGCAAAGTGCCCCGAAGCCTCTCGGTACAAAAGAGAAGCCTGATCCGTTCCCGTTGCCACCGAGATCAGTTGAACCACGTTTGACTGAGAAGAACCATAGAACTTCTGAGGATTGCCCTTCAGTAGAAGTTTGTAAGTCTCGTAAGCAACAATGCAGGAAGTGATCAGTGTTTTTCCAGAACGCCGTCCGACAGAGAGAACCATTTCCCGCCGCTGCTTTCCTGGAATGACCTCGCTGATGTTAGACCTTCCCTCAGAGTGTAGATAGCGAAGATATCCAGCTTCGGTCATATATCTTAAATTTTCACGCTTGAAGTCAGTAACCACAATCCTGTAAACATAGAACCCGTCGTCGTCTACAAGATCTATGTGATAGTTTGGGTGAGATCTCGGAACAGGCTTATCGAGAGGAAACCCGTGAGGATTGTCGTCAAGCTCCATTCCGTAATGAGCCTTGAGGATAATTCTCTGAACTGGAAAAAGACGAAGGCTGAGACCCCAGGGAGCTTCGATAAAAGTGATGATATCTACGACATCCGTAGAAGGATCCGTAGATTTCTTCCTACCTATTTCGGCTGCGAGGTCTGCAAGATCCATTAGATCTTTCCCTTCATCTTAGCCTTGGCGTCTTCTTTCCAAGAAGGATCTGCTAACTTGGAAACGAGTTTAGCGAAGATAGTCTCTATGTGCTCAGACCGAGTCCCCGCGTCTTCCATTGCTTCCCGAAAACTCTGAAGAATCAGCTTGAACAAAATTTGAAACACAGGAGACTCGAGGTCGATCATTCCTCCGTCTTGCAACTTCTTTCGAGTAACCAGCAAATCGGCAATAGACTTCAGAATACGAGCTCTCTTCGTAGCGAGGTCCGAAGCATCCTGACCGTTTCTTTGGGCCTCGAGCCGATCAAACTCGATAGAAGCAGCTTCGTCCGCCATCCCCTTCAAGATAAGGTTGAAGGCGTCTTCCCCGTCCGGGTTTCTTTCTACTTCGCGAGTTACAGGATTGTTATCCATGTAATCTTCTCGCACAGCAGAAATAGTAGCGATTTGAGGAGTTACCGGAGCAAGCGGAGACTTAGTGGGCCTTCCGGGCTTTCCCCGCATAACGATCGGGGAGCCGTCCCCTGCGATAGAGATTTCGTCCAGATTTACATCGACGTCTTCTGGGCGTTTGTAAGTGCTTTTCCCAGAGTTAGTGATTACCTGAACCCGGATAGTTCCAGCGGGCAGGTTCTGTAATATGTAGGTTTTATCTGCAGTGGTTTGCGGCATCTGTCTCTCACAGGCTTAGATTAGGAGGACCGACGTGAGGGTCACCTCCTGTAAGAGTACCGTTATCCGGGGTGAGAGCAAAATTGTAAGGGCAAGCCCCGCTCGCGTCGAACAGAGTAATCTCAGGAACATTACCAGAGACGGTTACTACCGTCCCCAAAACAGAAGCAGAAAACTCGGGGAGAGCATCGATAGCCGCTGCAAGGTTCGCCGCAGTGTTTACGTCGAGAGCCCCGATTTGGAAATCCGTTCCTGAAGTCAGAGTGTAAGCCCCCAACAGGATAGAAGTCGGTCCGACAAAAGTGTTTCCCACAACTTCGATAGTTCCGGTTGCGGGGCTCGGAGGAGAACCTGTTAGCAGGATTCCCGCACGGTTGCCAAGTCCGGGAGTCTTTCCTGACTGGACTACTCGGTTAGATCCGGGCTTCTCAACAAGAACCTGCTGCTCGAAGGTCTTCCACTTGTATACAGGGTTACCCGACGGCCCCTTAGAAGGATCCGTCGAACCCTGAAGTGCGGGGACGAGCATCTTGAAAGGACGCTGCGCGCCAATAGTTTTGCCGGACATGAGTAGTCCTCCACCAGTTAGCGGAGGATAATCTCTCTACCGTTTAGAGCTCACTCTCTTCGTACATGCTCATCGCCATCTCGAAAATCCTGCTTGCGAGATAGGAGTCTTTTGTCTTCTCTACCGAGAATAGTTGTTCCTTCTTGGAAACAAAAGACCCAAACTCCATAACGTAAACTGTAGTCTTCACAATCCCAAACTGGCTCATAAGCATAGAGATTTGAATGTGCTTGAGTTTGTCGTCTAACTCAGGGGGGGTGAGGCGGAATCGCATAGATTGAAGCTCTGGGCGACCTATCAAAACCGCATCCCAACCCTCCAAGGTTGCCTCGGCGACAAACTCGTCGTAGAGCCCGGACCACCAAAGATGCATCGCCGTGGAAAAAGAACTCGAAGAAGCGAGCTTCTCGGTTCCCTCTAACATGCCCTCCTCGTAACCCTGTCCCTTGTGCTTCGGGTTACGGGCATGACCCCTTTCGAAGTCCTGCTTGTTCTTATGGGAGCCTGCTCCCGCACCACCGCGCTCGATCAAGCCCACGACCCCAAGATTTCTATTCTTGGTAGGATCCTTATGGGTTTCCCGGTTTCTGTCTTTCGGGGCCACTACTTGGGAGGGGGATTTAGCAGTAATCTTAGACATGACGACCCGCCAGTTTCGCAAGGTGACGTGAAACAACGCTTTCGACCGAGGCGACTCGGAAGTTATCCGCTTCTGCCCTCATGCCGCTCTTGTAGAGTTGATGGCGGATTGCCTTTAGCTGATTCTCAGTAAGCCCCTTGCCAGTCTCAAGGTCCCTCTTGAAGCCTGCGAACATCCCCGAGAACTTAGAAAGCCTTTCAAGAATGGGTAGCATTTTTTGAGTCTTGTCGGAGTCAAACAAAACTCTATCCCCCGTACTTGGGGCAACTGCGGGAGCAGGGGCTTGAACCACAGGCTCAGGCTTGTTTTGCGCGAGACCTGAGATGTAATACTCATGGCCTTTGAAGGGGGTCAGGTTTAGAACCCTTTCCCACTTCTCCTTCTCAGAAGGAGAAGAGATGCCGATGACAGGAGAGTTATTCACGAACTGCAAATAGATAGTGTCCGGCATTTTGCGCAAAATGGCAGAATGCTTCTTTTCGAGAGACTCGAACCACTTTATCTGCTTCTCACTGAGTTCCGTTTTGTACAGATTGTCCCGAACGAATTTGCGGGGGACAGAATCGTTGATAGCGTATAGGACTGCATAGAGCTTTTTAGCCCTGTTAGGATAGTCAGCAGGAAGAGCCTGTTTAGGTACGGGGGCTCGAGAAGGATATCTTTGAGAGTAACCCCCACGATAAGGGGACCAGTCAGGGAAATACCTTTGCACAAAGGCTATATCTTCAGGGCCGAGATCTTCTGGGAAGCCCATGTAGCATTCTGCTAATTCTCTTCCCCGCAAACCATCTTTCAAACAATCGTAAGGCTCTGCGGTCTTATTCCTTGAAGCCTTCATAGAGGCGATCCGGAACTGGTCCGCTTCTTCGCGCATCTTCGACCGATACAGCATGTTCCTCAGGGCTTTGAGCTGCTCTTCACTCGGCTTGCCTCCAGACTCGTAGGCATCTTTAACTGCCTTGGCTGCAATCTGAGCCTGAGGGAAACCCTCTGAAATCAATTTATCCAGAACAGCAAACTTATCCGAAAGGGTCGAGTCAACGACGGTTTTTTGAGGAGCTACTTTTTGAACTGGCCTAAACTTCTTTTGGGCGGAAGCGTAAGGTCGTAACCAGGCAGGGAACAAAGCCCAAACGGCTTTAAGCGTATCGTACTTGTAAAACTTCGACCAAGCCTCCAGATAATCCTTTTGAAGGTCTTCGAGTTTACCCGACAAGAAAAGTTTATGACTTTCTGAAACCTCAGATTCCTTTAACAATTCCCCTAAGACAAATTTGGGCATAACCGCTTTCACGCGCTTATTTAGTTTGGTGGCAAACCAAGATAAATCCGGATCCGACTCCATCACAGCATAGCCCTCTACAAGAGCTTTTGCCATAAGGAAAAACCCTTCTAACACATTAGCGTACTGATAATCCTCCTGCTTTCTCAACTCCCTCATCATTTGACGCTCTTCTCGGGCCGAGTCTCTTTCTCTGGATGTGTCGTACCCGTATCGTGCTCTTGAAGCCATAACTTGCCTTCCCTCAGGAGTTACTTCCCGATCAAGCATAAGAGCTGGTCTGCGAACGAGATAGTTCGGCCACTTCTCAAACCACTTCGAGTAAAAAGTGTCCGCGCAAACTACGCGAACAGTTTTCTCAGGATTTGGGATATTTGTGTCCGCGACCCAAACCCAAGGACCTGAACTATCTCTTGAACCAAGAAGAGAACACTCAGAAGGGAGCTCTGCAGGGATAGTATCCGTGACATCAAAGACCACGGAAGCGTGGCTCCAGTCTCTGCCCTCAGGGTTCCAAGCGATCATAACGGGCTTGCCCGCGTCAGTCCACTCGCGAAGCTGGTTAACAGTAGAGGGGCAAACCAGCATCCCTCGAACACCATAGTGCTGAGCGCAAGCAAGAGCCTGTTCCCACGCTGCACCCTTCATCGGGCGAGCTCCCATCACTTCGTTTACTTCGTCCTCGCTGCACTTGTAACCAAGAGCGTTCAGACAAGCACACATACTCGCGCTCATGCACGAGTACTGCGTTCTTTGGCGAAGAAGGGGGACTTCGGCTTTCGCAATGCGGGTGTTCACAGGAAACCTACTTGGGAAGGAATTTGGAAATTCCTGCGAGAATAGCCTTGCGCTTCTCAGATCCAGCAGGAAGAGAAGAAGCAAGACGGATCAGGTTTTCACGATCGGTAGACGCAACAGAAGCCCTACGCTGATAAGAATGCACGGGAACTCCAAACATACCCAAAAACATAGGGATGCCGAGCTTTCCCTTTGCAACCCTGTCTGCCGCAAGGTCTACTTCCTCGCGGAACTCTTGGATTTGAGTAGGAGTAAAGGTGTACATTTTGGATCCTTGCATCACTTCACGCAGAACTTCAGGGCGAAACTTAGCATGGTACTTATCTGCAAGACCATCTACGATCTTAGCAATCTGCTTTGCGTAAGCTCCAGCTTTCGCAAACGGAACGCCCGTGTCCTCGGTTTCTATAACCGAGGCTATCATCTCTTTGACTTGAGGGAGGTTCTTGATCTTTCTAAGGTCATCCGTAAACTGAGAAATCAGCTCGATTTCGTTAGCATACTTCTCGCGGTCAAGCTCTTCCGTAGTGGAAAACAACTCATGAAAGAAGTTGTATCCGGATACCTGCTTCAAGAAGTCTGTCATCTCAGACCTGAGGTCTGCGGAAACTTCCTTAGATCCCTGCCTGTTCTTTGAGGCCCAGCGGCGCGCTACTCGAGAAGATGAGGGAGAAGACATGTTAATCTCTTTGCCTTAGTGTTGCAATAGAAGGATGTATAAGCCCCCTACCGTGAAGCAAAAAGACCCCCAGAACCATTTCTAAGGGGTCTTTTTCCATAGAGTCTCCCAATTTCAGGATGGGGTAGAGGTTTCTCTAACCTGCAGCCCCATCACGTCGATAGAGTCGAGGTGCAAGCCGAGAGCCACAGCCTTGTCGAGCGCGGCGTCCTCGGTGTCGAACCGCACCGTGTCCTTGTGGTACAGGGCAGGGGACTTGAAGGAGTCCGAGGCGTTCAAGAACTGATTGCCTTTCCGCAGCGCGTACTTCGTGGTCTTCACTTTGCACCCCCCTTCGGCTCACGCCTCACAACAACACAATCGATTCCCGCCGGGAACGCGGCAGTTGCATCGGCCTCGGAGGGAAACTCTGCGAGACGGTAGGAACCGAAGTCCCGGCTCCAAGTCCCCTGCTGGTTCAGGATTTCGCGGGTCTTTTTATTCCGCACATAGTAGACGGTCATGGGGTTTCAGCCCTCCGAAAGAAGTGAAGGTCAGACGACGAGCACGCCGGGGATGGAGTACCAGGTCCCGCCCGTGCCCGTGATGAACAAGCCGTTGAGGCTCCCCGAAACGTCTCCGGTCGCGTTGCCCGCGATGTCGTTGAGCGTGTTCTTCGTCGGGAGGGAGTTCACCTTCAACACCACCGGGTTCCCAAAGGACAGGTCTTGGCGAATGTAGGTGCCCGCCCGCGCCGACATGGCGATGGTTCCGATGGTGCAGTTCCCGGTGAGGAACAGGTTTACGTCGTTTGTCGGAGCCGAACCGCCGGGGTCGAAATTCCCGTCCCCTTGGCTGATTTGCTCGGTGGAAACCCCCGCACGGAAGGTCACCGTGCCCGCCGTTCCGGCCACGCCCGCGTCCAAGCCCAAGATTGACGTTGCCGCCTGCCCGCCTTCGCACTCCAAGCGGGTGAACCCTGCGTGGCCCTTGGCCTCAAAGTTGCCGCCGTTGCCTGCGTTGCCACCGACCGAACGCCCACCGTTCATGTAGATGCTGTCGGAGACGTAGCACGACCCCTCAATGAACATATTACCTGCGCTGGCACCGGGAGCGTAGGGGTAGTCGGTGAACACGCCGCCGCCGTTGAGGTCCACGCCCAACCTGGAGGTGAAGTTCCCGCCGACGTTCAGCGTGCCGCCGTTCGCGGGCGAGGCCCCCGTGTTCGCCACGGTCGTCGCGCCCGTGCGCGCCCCGCCGTTCAGATAGAGGGGGTCATCCCAATCCCCGTAGTGGTTGAAACTGCCCTGCACATCGAGGCTCCCGCCCGAGCCTGCGTAGTACGTCTCGTTGGTCGAGTCGCAGGAGCCGCCCTCGGCGTTGTAGAACTCGTTGACGGTGAGGTTGCCCTTCACGAACAGGTAGGCACCCTGCCCGCCGTTGCCGTTGGTGGCGTCACCGCCGTACATGCGAACTTCATCGAGGCCGAGGTCAGCGTAGAAGTAGGCACTCCCGCCGCTGCCCCCGTTTCCGTTGTTGGCGTTCCCGCCGTCCATGTCGAAATCGTCCTCGATGGACGAGGGGCCTTCCACGTCGATGTTACCCCCGTTGCCGCCGTTCCCCTGCGAGGCGAAGCCACCCTCAAACTGAAGGTCGTCAGCCACGAGCAGGGACGCCTCGCAGTAGAGCGTGCCGCCGTTCCCGGCATTGTGGGGGGCGAAGTTGTCGGTGTTGACGTCTCCACCAACCGCCGAGATGTCCCCAACGGTGATGTTCCCGTTTACGTCCACAGTTCCAGCGTTGGGGGCGTCGAGGGTGTTGCCCGCCGTCAGCGTCCCGAAGCGGGAACCGCCCGAGACAGTCAAGAAGCCACAGTAGGTAATGGCCCCATTGACGGTGACGTTGCCGCCCGAGCCGGAACGGTGGTTCTCGGAGTCGGAAGTGCATTGGCCCCCGTAGGCCGAAATCTCGGAACCCGAGAAGTTGGCCTCGATGTAAACCTGCCCCCCGTTGCCCGCGTTGCCGTTGGTGGCCGTGCCACCGCGAACGGACACGGTGCCATCGGGAACCGCCATGCTGCCGTAGACATAGAGTTGCCCGCCCTGCCCTGCGTCCCCGTCCGTCGAGTCACCGCCCGACAGGTCAACCTCAAACCAAGCGTTGCAGTCGCCATACACGGTGACAGAACCGCCTGCGCCCGCCGTGCCCGAGTCGTTGTTCCCGCCGTAGGCGTAGACCGCCGCAACCTGCAAGTCCCCGTAGACGAGGATGCTCAAACCGGGAGTGCCCGCCGTCGCGCCCACACCCGCCACACCCTCGCCGTGAAGGACGGAACCCGCGAAGCCCGTGGCCCCGACCAAGTCCCCGCCGACGCGGAGTTGCGCTGCCGAGCCGCCGCATTGACGGAAATCCATGTAGGTGAAGATGAGGTCACCCTCGACGGAGAAGTTCTGCTGCGGCGTCGAGGTGTCGTCCTTGTCGAAGTATATGCCCTGCGCGTGCAGGTCACCGTGGATGGTGACCTCGTAGCCCCCGTCGTTGTAGAATCCGCCGCGCACGACCATCGATCCCTTGACCTCAAGGGTGCCCGTGACGTACACGTCGCCGTCGCACACGAGGTTTCCCTCATAGGTGCCCGTAACAGTCCCGTCCGGAGGGACGACCGAGCCACCGCCGCCGCCCGTTTCGAGGCCAGCAATGATAGTGCCGAAGCCGTCAGTAGAGATAGACATGGGAGGCTCCTTTCAGTTCAGACGAATAAGAAAAGTGAGGGCACCAGCCGTAGTGTTTGTGACCGTGACCGACTCAAAGACAGTCGGGGTCAAGCCCGCGACGACGTTATGCACGATGTCCACGGTGCCCGTAGCATCGACCCAAGTCGCGCCGACTTGCTTAAGAACATAAACGATAGGCGCATAACCAAAGTTATGCGTAATCGTCACAGAATCGTTAGGATTTCCGTTCGCCGCGAGCGTCTCAGTATCGTCAAGAGTCACAACCCCTGCGCGGAGCCAAGCGTTTAGATCCCCCTCGATCGCGGAGCGAAGAACCTGTGAAGTGTTCGGGAGGTAAACGGAATTTCCGGGAGCGATATATCTATCCTCTCCGCGCCGACCCTCGGTTTGCGCCTGCGCGACAAAGCGCAAGTCCCGAAGGTAGATAGTCGAAGAAGAGATGTTGGTGACCTTCATCGGAAACCCCTAAAATTGAAGGAGAAGATTACTTGAGTTTGGATATAAACCAACTAACTGCCAAGCCGCTTGACTCCAGCAATAACCGAAGGAATAGCGGGGATTGCTGGGGGTCCTACGACCGCCCCGAAGTGCTCCAACGAGACATTCGTGCCCGTCGAAGCCGTGAACGCCCACTCGACGTACTGCCCCGCCGACATTGAGAGAATGACCTCAATAAAGGGGAGAACACGATTGTTATTGTTGCCCATTTCAAACGAGGACGCCGAGTTCGGCACATTGCCGACGCCGCTCTGGCGCATCCAGAAAGTAATGATCTCGGTGCCGCCACCCGTGTGGAGAATCTGCGGAGACAGAGTGAACGCATAGACCCCCGCCTGTGACACGGTGATGCGCGTCGGTCGAAGGGTCAAAGGGTCGTTCGCAACCGAAACGCCATTTGCGGCTTCGACCGTGTCATATTTCACAACAAGAACATCGCCGGGAACAAAAGGTTGGTCTGAGGAATCCGAGAAAGAGCCATACACGGCCTGGAGGGCAGAGCCGACCGGAGTGGGAGTCCATTTGGCCCCGTCCCACACAAGGGCATCGTTCAAATTCGGGGCAACGGGGTCTATTGGCCTTGCTTGTAAACCTGTGACGCCGGGATTTGGATAGAGCCCGCCTAAGTCCCCGCCCGCAGGACCGACCGGAGGCCCGCCGCCAAAGACGATGGGCGAGTGCTCCCACAAACCTGTGAGGGAGTTGTAGATCAGAGAGTCGCCGTTATTTGGGCCACCCGCATTCTGTATTGGGAATCCCTGAATTCCTGTAACGGTCAGGTTCGGATAAGTCCCGCTCACATCCCCAGAAGAGGGAGGGAAAGTTACTCCGGATCCTCCGAGAGAAAGAACCGCTGTAAGGTATCCCGCTTCTACAAACTTCCGGATGTTCCCGCCCTCAAACGAGAGAGAAACAGTGTCCGAGTAAGTCAGGATTATAGATCCCCCGAAAGGGACGTATACAGGTCCTGACCTAACGAAAGCCGTGTGCCCGTCAGTAGTTGGGTAAATATCCGCAAGCAAAATAGCCGAAGGAATCAATCCTGTGTGGGTAACAGTGATAAAGATTCCTTGAGGCATCGGGATTCCTTACTGGAGATTTACGCGGGGACGCCGGGAGCTTTCCACTTACCTGTGAGGATCTCTCCTTCAGAGCCGTTCCAACTTCCGCCAAGAATACGGGCGTCGCCACCGATACGGGCTTTGCCAAACACTTCCGCGCTTCCGAGCACCCAAGCATCCCCACTTACCTCCGCGTTACCGTACACATGGGCTTTGCCCATGATCTTGGCACCCCCAGAAATTTCTGCGTTCCCATATACTTGGGCTTCCCCTAAAATCCGAGCATTGTGGAATACCTTAGCCTTTCCATACACCTGCGCATCATCTACCACCATAGTAGACTGAATGACCTGAGCATTTCCGAACACTAAGGCATTATCGCGTACATGGGCATATCCTGAAACAAGAGTGCTTTCAAAAACTTTAGCATTCCCATATACCTGGGCTCCCCCAGACACTTTGGCTTTTCCGAATATCTCGCAGTTGCCGTAAATAAGAGCACGCTCTCCAATACTCGAATTTTCGAATATCTTGGCGGTCCCCCGAACCTCGGCTCTGTCGGAAACTATGGCCTTACCGTACACCTTTGCTTCTTCTTCAATCTTAGCGGAACCCGAAATTTTAGCGTCGCCGTATACCTGCGCTTTATCGAGAACTTGAGCATTACCTAAGATATGCTTCCCTTCGATGTTGTACTTCTTGAGCATGTCAAAAAGGCCTGAGAGAATAACTCTCCTCTCCTGAGAGCCTTTAGGCATTGTAGAAGCGAGACGGATCAGAGAAGAACGTGCTTTGGGGTCCAAGGTATCTCCCACGGAAAGATTAGAAGCCTTCTTCTTTTTAGATAGGGCTTCTTTGAGTTCGTCGTTAGAGACACCTTCAGAAAAGGCTTCTCCAGCTTTTCCTGTCAGGTAGG
>JACCDO010406666.1_pt1 | contig 26397 bp, 16 predicted proteins | sample 7446101 | NCBI WGS metagenome assembly JACCDO01 (sample SAMN15323440, study PRJNA562643) | freshwater metagenome | isolation source: river surface water | place: USA:Blue River Watershed | collected 2017-08-16 | reverse complement strand
ACATTATAATTACATCAATACCTCAATCTGTGTATAAACAAAATACCATAACACTAGCGAATATAGTTTCATTTTTAAAACTTGTTGATGCATAATTATCTGTATTTGGATCCCATAAACATCTAGAAGCTACTCTAATTGCTTGATCTTTCATTTGTCCAACAGTTGTTTGTACTACGATCTTATACCTAGTATTCTTTAATGTTTCTTTCATAGCCTCTCTTATTTTCTCAGATATACTAAGACTCCATCCTTTAGCATCATCTTCATCATAGACCTATTCATATGAGTGAATTAATTAGTATATTAATCAAATAATACATATGATAATAAAATATGATAAGAATTGTTTAGAAATATTTACCTGTCCATTAAGTTCTTCTACCAATACACTATCTGCAACAGCTTTTGCCACCGATGGATAGAAACGCTCACTCTCATCTGGTTCAAGACGAAAGGTTGGCAGCACGATATCAATGTAGGGCTGTTCCATTTCACTCTCAAAATATTATAAACTTTTTGTTCCACTTGTCGTTACTGCGTTCAAATCTTGGACCGGATCCAAAATAGATATCATTATATTAATATATCAGAGTGATTAGAAGTAATGGTTTGTTGTTATCGCAGTTAGTAGAATAGATAGTTATTGATAATTAATTCAATTAATATTGCTCTGAAAATATAAAAAATTATTAGTGAGTAATAAATAACAAATTTTAATTTTAACCTTTATTATTATTTCTTTAAATACAATAGAAGCAACAAACATCTCTTTTATCGCAACATACGTCATAACCCTAATTATCATAGAGTCCAAATGCGGCTTGAAGACCGATCATTGTCAGAAATAGTGTTAAATTAGCTGCAAAATGCACTTATTAATTGTGTTATTCGCCACGTTGGCATGTGCCAGTGCCTTCTCCGCGGGTCGTGTTACTCGTGCATCATCCAGATTATTAGTAAGTTACCATTATATATATTTCTATTGGTGGTTGATGGATTACATCAGCATGATGAAACGATTGTTGAATGATTGATGATGGTTTATAATACATAATTAACGACTACCATGTGTATAGTTTCATGGGATAATGCATGCTTGTGGCATTTTTTAATGCATTAGTGCATTTCTAACATTAGATACATAGTAACTGATTAATTTCATAGTATTTTCACTTTTGAAATGCTTAATTTTCATGTTTTCATGTTGATTCTAACATTTCTGTTGTTTTATACGTCATGAAGTAATTACCTATGTGTTTGGCTTTAATGCGTTATTATTTTATAGTTAATGCTGAATTATAACCATCATCATCATGATCTTGACGTCATCATTATATTTATTCACCTTTTGAACATAAATTATATTTATAATTAAATACTTATTAATATATTTTATAATTGTAGGCCATGAAAAAAGATAGTTCCCCAATGAAATTTGCATTACCAGCTGCATTGGTGCCATTTGTTGCACCTCTAGCAACTATTGCCGCTGAAGGAACATCACGTGTAAGCGAAATTACATATATTTATCAATTTTACTATTAAAATACTTATTGATTTAATTATTTATAGGCATTCGGTGTTGATGACGGAAGATTGGTATGGGCTGCTCTTTTACCATCATTCATTATCTTCCCACTTTATCTAAAATGGTCATCACAACAAGAAGGCGATGACTTCTTCGATGGATATGAAAAGAGACGTAACGGTTAAATGTATAACAATATAAATATAAAATATAACGATTATACGTTTGGAATTCATATATATATATAATATTTGCATGTCTGTCTTATTTCTATTTTTGTTTCGCTCAAATTTATCGGGGATGATGGGATGGCTGTTCAACTGTCCCGTGGAAAAAATAGTCTTTATTTCTTTTATCACTATCAATTGCGATGCGAAGAGCTCTATGCTCCTACTAAGAAGTAGTCGTGTATAACATACTAAAACTCTTCTCCTGTGCGGAAGGATGCACATTCATGCTACGGCCCTCAGCGATCTCAGTCTCTCAAGTTCTAAAAAGAAATACGAGTAAAAATGTCCCAATTCGAGATTAATTTCGATGAAATTGCATCAGCATTGGATAATGCTGCACAAGATGCAGCAGCTTCTGCTACATCTCAAGAGAATTCGGTTCCAACGTATCCCTCTGAGACCAGATCATCACCTGTAGTAGTATTAGTGATTGGAATGGCGGGAGCAGGTAAAACAGCATTAATGCATCGATTAAATCTATATACAGTTGAAAAAGGTATCAAAGGCTACTTTATTAACTTAGATCCTGCCGTAAAATCTACACCATTTGGAGCAAATATCGATATTCGTGATACAGTTAATTATAAGGAAGTCATGTCGCAGTATGGTTTAGGACCAAATGGTGCAATATTAACATCATTAAACTTATTTGCAACAAAATTTGATCAAGTGGTCCAATTATTAGACAAAAGAGCAGATACTTTGGATTATATATTTATTGATACACCTGGACAGATTGAAGCATTTACATGGAGTGCTGGTGGTATGATCATACAGGAATTATTAGCATCTTCATTTCCAACTACAGTTATATATGTTGGTGATACTGTAAGATGCACTAGTCCTACCACTTTCATGAGTAATATGTTATATTCTTGTTCAGTTTTATATAAATCACGTTTACCAATGATTATTGCATTCAACAAAGTTGATGTTGTACCTAGTAGTGTAGTAGAAGAGTGGATGTGTGATTTTGAGTCCTATATGTCTGCATTAGATAGCAGCACTGAAGATTACATGAAATCTTTCAATCGATCACTCAATTTAGTGATGGATGAATTCTATAGTCATATTAGAAGGGTTGGTGTATCAGCAGCTACAGGTCAAGGAATCGATGATTTATTCCGTAAAATTGATGAAACGGTAATAGATTTTAAAACAATTTATCTTCCTGATTTGCAAGCACGTGTACTTCGTCAAAAATCTAAAGACCTTATTCGTCAAGAGATGGACCTACAACGTCTACATGAAGATATTGTTGCTAACCAAGGGGATAAAGTAGTATTTAGTGTAAAGAAGTAGTTATTTGTACATATAATAAGCCTGTTGTATAAACATAAATTAGAGTAACTCTAATACGACTTCATACGAGAAGGTCTAGGTGGTCGACCAAGATTTTGCACGACCGGTGCGGAGTATATACTCGATAATAAGCCGTAATCATTGCGCACCTTGTTGCTGTGCGCTAACGTGTGTGAAGCGGCTGATTTCTTGTCGTTAGTACTACTAACTTTTTGATTTTTACTTGAAACTGTTCTTGTAGTATTACGACTTGAAATATTTTTTGCACTGCTACTTCTACTGTAAGTATCAGCTATTCCTAATTTATTCGTGTGATTTATCCTGCTGGAATTGTCAACACTTCTACTTCGATCCCGACTTTGAATAGATTTCTTGGATGATGCACTGCGTGGTGATGATAATACAGATGATGCGGAAACTTTCTTTTTCTTTTTACCAGTTATATTCTCACCTTTATGTGCTCGGTCGCTAATACCACTTATACTTATACTGGCATTGTCTAAATGGCCGTGGATGCCAATGTTGTTGTTACTACTGGTGTTTAACCATGATCTGTTTTCACCGACAATGGATGGAGTGAATGTTTGACCAGACACCAATGATTCTCTTGGTGTTGCGATTGAAGAATAACTATTAACGGAGCATATACTATTATTATCAACAATTGAATGTGATCTTTGTAATAATTGTATTAATTCCTTTTGTTGCTTGCGAATACGATCAGATGATTCTAGTGAAATACGAAGTGATTCATGATCTTGCTTTAAATGCTCATACATACTTTTTAATCTACCATTTTCTTGTATAGATTGTCTGTAATTATCAATATCTTTCTGCATATGCTCTATTCGGAACAGCAAATCATCGCGTTCCTTACTTACACGATGTACCTCACGCTCTAGTCGATTTATTGTCTCTTTCGCGTCTTTTAATGCTTCATCATTATTTTTTGTATCAATATTTTCTGATTTACCATGATTATAACTTTGATCATGATGTCCAGAACTGCTGCGATGAGATATATCATGTCCTTGATGACTACCATTGTATGAACCAGGTGAATTTCCCCCTCCACCGCTATACCTATTGTTAGTCTTACTACTTACTCCAGTAAAATTATAATTTTTAGCTAACATTGATGAAAGACTTTCAATATCATCGTGCAAATGCTTTACTTGATCATCAAAGCGTTGACGGTGATGCGTCATTGCTTTTAACCTCTAATTTGGATACCACTGTATCATACCAGCAAGGTTTGGATTCGGGCTCGTGTGTATCTTGCTGGACTCGGAAGAAGTAGAAGAAACTAAAAAAAAATGTGTTGAGTACTATTTACTATATACACTATCTATTCCTGAGTATTCTGTCGTTTTATGGCGCGCTTGATAGTCTTACGAAATCCACGTCGTCTACTAAAACTTTGTTCAATTTGATTTTTTTTCTCATTTGTACCATCTGATACTTCGTCATTATTCACTATACTTGCAACTAATTCTTTTGATGAAGAGTTAAAGAAATTGGTTGCTTTACCTAATTTACCACCTCTACTTGCGCGTCCAATACGATGAAGATATTGAACTACATTAAGTGCAAATTCTGCTTGTATTACATGACCTACATTGAGAAAATCAAATCCTCTAGCTGCACTATCTGTACATACCAGCACACGCACTTGCTCTGCTTTAAAACGGTCCAATTCTTTGACCTTCACATCGGATGGTAACAAAGAGTGAAATTCAGCACATTCAATATTTGCATCACGCAATTTTTGAGCTAATATTGCACATGTTTGAGCTGTATTTACGAATACCATGATACCATTTCTACTGTTAGTGGTATCCGTTGGAGCATCGATTACAAGGTGAGGCGACATACTTAATGCCTTATCATTGATGGAGTCAATGATACACGTAACAAGTGCATCATCTATCAAGGTAGAACTGTTCGTCTCCTCGATTACCTCTGCTATATCCTCGATAGTAGCTGCTACTTTCTTCTTATTGACACTATTAACTTCATAAAATGTTTGCAATATGCGTGGATGGTGCTGATGTAGGTGAGAATTACTTATATTTATTGAATTTGGAAATTTTTTTGCTATAAATTTTTTTATTGATTTTTCACCTCGAGATGGTAGTGTAGCAGCCGAAAGGATAACCTGGGTATTGTAGTCATGGAGTCCCAGCTGTTGTTCCTTTATCATATTGCGCCGAATAACTTTAAATGCATCTAGAATTTTTTCAATATCGGTTATGTACGACCCATCCAGTAACATATCTGCTTCGTCTAGCACTATATGCTGAATAGAACGGAATAAATCCTCATTTAGTATAATTGGACCTGAAGTATATTACACAAGTAAGTTGGTGAATGAATGAATAAGTGAGTGAATGAGTGAAACCTTTAATAAATTTTGAGAGAAATGCTGGCGTACATATGAGTATATTAGGTGAGTAGTCTTTGGTGTATGGCCAGTAATTTGCCACGGTTGTTTTAACATCAACGGTTACTAGTTTAGTATCCATGGCATTAACGATATCACTGGCCATATTATATACTTGCTGACACAATTCTTTGCTGGGAACTAATATAACAGCAGTAGGATATTCTATTCTATCATTATTATTATCATCATTACTTTCTTGTTTCTGTAAATTCTTATTCATACAATATTGCAATATAGGGATCAAATAAGCTAAAGTTTTCCCACTTCCCGTCTCAGCACCAATAATAATATCTTTCTTTTTATTCATTATTGGTCCATATACCTTGGACTGTATTGTCGTCGCATAAAATTTATTGTTGTTCGATAAACCAGCAGCAAGCTGGTCATTCATTTTTGGTTCCAAATCAGTAAATTTTATCATTTTTTCACCAAATAAAAACTTATTACTGTCAATAGCTGTATCATGAACCATTCTTATTGATAACCTATTCATAGCATTATATTTAGCACGAACCACAGAAGTTATCCCACGATGCATCCGCATGGGACGTACAGCACTAAGACGAGCAATCGCCATGAAAAAGATGCTCAACTTCAATAGGAAAATACCAAATTTATAATTTTTCATGCAATTTTTTGGATTTTTTTCTACTTTCGCACTTGTGTCCTTGAAGTCTTACGCCCTGTGGAAAGCCTGGTCGGCTGGTAATATAGAATAAGTTAATTAATTAATATGAAGATGCTTCAGTCATTAAGTCATGAGGTATTGGCTTGCATCAATAAGCAAATCATCACCTGTAAATAATTATGGGATAAACCTTTAATTTACAATAAATAAATTCTGATTAATTAAAATGAATAATTATAACATTTCCAAGTGCTTAGGACACTAAATAAGTTTGAAATAATCTTTAATTCCTTCAATTGTCTAATCCCTACTTTTCAGGGCCTGATTTTAAATTATGGTAATTCCGCGGCGAAGGAATACCTTGCATCTTTGCCCAAGAGTTGCAAAAGATATCATGCTCAATTATGCGGAGCTTGTCGCTGTTCTAAGCAGTAGTAGCTACGCTTCTCGCATCAAGTTATTGAATGATTTAAAAGAAAAGAATGAGATATATCATGGGGGTGAATATGTTGTATATTTAAAGGAATTATTTCCTGTATATATGGAGTTATTGCGCAGTATTCCACCACAGGTACGAAATTATTTACGATATATATTAAGCATAAATCATTCATCCCCTTTTTCTGTATCCTTTAGTTTGAAGATAATGATATGAATAAGATTCGATCATTAGTTATAGAAATATTATGCAGTTTCTCATTAAATGAGCATTTAAAGCACTATTGTAATGATTTGATGACGGCATTATTGACTGTAATTCAAACGGACAATGAGGAAAATGCTAGTATTAGTATTAAAGGTAGTTTTGAATTACATAAAATATATCGTCCTTACTTAGAGAAACATGTTGATCCATTTATTGAATTTGTTAATCGGTTATACAATAATGTACCATCTATTGTTGCCAATACTTTAAGAGGCGATTTATCAGGAGCTAGTACTGCAGGACAGCAAGCATCATCAAATAATGAAAATAGTACTAATGTATCTAGTGGAAGTACTAAACGTGCATGTGCTGAGTCGTTATTAGTACTCACTGAATGTCCATTAATTGTCATGTTTTTATATCAAGTCTATCCAAATTATTTGACGCCTATATTATCCAATCTCATCACACTGATGATACAGACACTGGGATTGAGTTTGCCTGTTTCTGCATCAAATTATCATGTCCGAAGTAAGGAATTACTGTCAGTACAAGTCAAAACATTGTCATTTGTCACCTACTTCCTGCGGCCATATTCCGAGTTGATTCGCCCGTATGAAACAAGCATCGCCACCAGCATATACAGCATGTTTATAAAATGTCCAGAGGATGCCGTCAGTATTCGCAAAGAATTGTTAGTAGCAACGAGACATATTATAGCTACCGAGTTCAGAAAAGGATTATTTGTTTATTTAGACGAATTTCTAAGAGAAAATATTTTGTTTGGACCTGGTAAGCCTGTTATCCTGCGGCCTCTGGTGTACACAACACTTGCAGATTTGATTCAACATGTGCGAGATATTTTAACTGTCACTCAATTAATTCGGATAGTTGACTTGTACAGCACCATACTGCAAGACACATCGCTACCATCTAATATGCACGGGATTGCAGTAAGAGTACTACATTATTTAGTTGAAAAAATTAACCAACTTAAATCTGGACCTCATGACAAGAGTAATCCCGCATTCTCGTTGAACTTCATTGTATTTAAAGCATTAGTAGATAAGATAGGAGCGCTGCGATACAACATTGATAAGTATGGACAGGTCACGACCATATTGAACAACGAGTCGGCTTACCTCATTGATGGATCTAGTTATTTATGGTTTAAAAAGCTGGCAAATGCTGCAGATAATGCAACTGAAATTGATGATCCTTTATTGAAGTATCAGTTGCCGTGTGATGTAACGTCAAAGAATATCAAAGAATTGCTCAAAGCTATAGTGTGCGAGCTGCACAAGCTGATGCCATTCGTCGACAACAAATCGTTATTCGATGCCTCGGTGACAGAGAAATCAGCTCAGACTAACGGTTATGATTACTTTGAAAAGGTTCGTGTAATAGGCAAGTATCTCATCTGGACATTGCAATGCTGTCAAATATACATCCGTAAATCGAATGGGAACTCATCTGCAAGTGATAGTAGTAGCACTGCGTCGTCGCAGGATATAGCCGAATTAAAAGAAATACTTACGTGTCTCATCACATCCCTGAGCATGCTGTCCTCGGATACTTTCCGTTGTGTTTTGAAGGCCAGAATCCATTCCCTATGTGACATTGCATCCAATGATCAGGTTTATTTACTCTTTTTCAACCAGTTATTCATGAATAATCCCACTCTTGGACTGCATCTCTTCGACATTATGTGCTCGTATTTTGTTTCAAAAGTAGAAATTATACCTTCCATCGGCAGTAATAGCGCAGTCAAGACAGCGAGGAGTCGATTAAGCATCTCCGAAGACACAAAACAGTATCCATTTTTACTTCGAATATTAAAAAATATGTTACAATCCATCTCAAAAGTAGTTGAATATGAGAAATGTTTGATCACACGGTTACCGCGGTTACTTACGTCGCTGTTGCGCAGCTCTCTTGTGTCGCCAACATGCATCAACCAATGCAATATGCTGCGACTTCTCTTTCGTTCAGCTCCAGAATTCAAATTAGAACAATTTATTAATGCAATAACCCCTTATTTCAACACGATTATACACGGTTTAGACGCGCTTTATCACCGTACAACCTTGAAGTCAACAAAAAATATTGTGGTGGAGTTGTGTTTGACGATTCCTGTCAACTCGAAATCCCAAATGGCGCACTTACCGGTTCTACTCAAGTACGTGGCTATTGCATTGAAAGAGTATAATGAACTTGCAAAAATTGCATTAAAAAGCTTAGAAACTTGGTCTGATTTTCAATCTGGTGATAATTTTATGGCGGTGTTGAATGCGTTACCACCGAATGTCTTGGAGGATATCTTGCACGGGATCCAGCGGCACTTGAAGCCGTTGCCATACTCACAAGGATTGCTTGCATTGAAGCTACTAGGTAAACTAGGTGGTCATTGTAAGCGTTTCCTTGATTCCATTCCATACCACAATGTCAACGCGTTTCACTTCAATAATCTCAAGTATAGTCACAGTCGCATCGTAGAGTTATCGAGCAAGATACAATCATATAATGACGATGATAACCGCTCTATTCTCGCTGATTGTAACTTGGATTTATTACCGTTGGTACAAGGAGCATGTGAGCTTCTCTTTACTTCTATTGCACCAAACGACAGTGACACAGAGAGCGAAGTGTTGACAATGAACAGTGTTAACACATACAATACTAGCGTAACCAAGTCAACTAATAAAATTGAAATGCCTTCTACGTTGTACAAGTATTTAGGCGAGGATGTTACCCGCGAGACGAAGGCGATGGAGGTAGTGCAGCCAACCAAGGTTTCCAATATCTTAACTGAATGGTACCTTGAAGACATGACCGTTACTATGTCGGAGTCCGAGGACTCGGATGGCAGCAGGTCACTTGACATCAAAACACTCAACAACGAGACTAACTATCTGTCGTTTTCCTTATTTCTCAAGCAAAAACAAGATTGTTGCAAGTTTTTATACCTCATACTATTGAATATACTCGCCATCCCGTCGAATAGTGTCAATAGCAAGGCGTCGAATATAGTTGCAGTTGACAAGTCTACCTCGGTCAGTACAAGAGCCTGGTGCAACACAGATATTCTACAGGAAATCATACTGACTATATTCATTGCGCTGCTTGATGACAACATTAAAGTTGTCGATGCAATGAATTCTGGTGAGTTGATCGACGGTGTATTAATGCACGCACTAGTATGCAGTGGATCAGTAAGTGTTTCTGATACAGGAAGTGGCACAGAAAGCTTGTATCAAGTGATAAACAATGTCATTGTCCTGCTTATCACCGACAAGAGACGCGAGATACGCAAGCAAGGTTTCGTGGTTTTCAATAAGTGGTTGCATTCAATAGACCGTTATGAAAACTATTCGCAACAAGATAACTGTAACAGTTTAGCCACTTCAAACCTAGCACTAGATGCTAGTAAGGTTGTAGTGCGAGACCTTCTAGAGAAGGTCATCTCGCTGCTTATATCAAACCGACTCAATGACCGTATCATCGGATGTAAGTGTCTGTGTGATATGTCCAAGCTATTCCGTGCTAACTGGTGTGATTCTACTACGGCGGCGAAGGTTATTAATGCATTATACGGTACACTTGCTCATCCAACTTCGTCCATCAACCTGTCGTTGCTGTACGATGTTTATGAAACCTTCCATGTTTTCATTTCCTCTGTCAGTATTACGGAGTTTGCGGAGAACTTGAGCACCTTGCAAACCATATTCTCTGGTTGTTTCCACAACAATCCAACCATCCGCCTTGTTGCCATACTTATAATCTCTAAACTATGCGAGGCAGTTGGTAAACAAGAGCTGCAGTTGTTTGGTATGATGAAGGCGCATATTCAAGGGATGATCACGGATGAGCTAGCGCGGATGACGACGCAGTCTATCATTGATCCGGGATTTCTATACGGTCTTACTTACCTATTCAACTTCGGATTCACCGACATTGATAGTACTATTATTAGCTACTTAGTACTCGTGTTGAAGCAGAATGAGTTAGACCAAGTCCCTATTGAACAGGTGAATGGATTGAGAGTGGACCTGCAACTAGCAGACCTTATGAACGTGATTGGTGTATCCACAGGAGGTAAAAATGCAGCCAATATCGCTAATTTCAATAAGCTAGTTACCATCTGCACCACCGACATCAGAGTCATCATGTCCATCTACCCGAACTTATTGCCGTGCAACGTCATGAAGCACCTGTCAACAATACACTTCGTAGAGTCGTTGTATGTAGCAAGCAGCGCCAAATCTGGCAAGTCAATCGCTGAAATGGATGAGATCAACACCAAAACTTGTGAATTTTTATTAAAATCTATCATTTCTCACGGTTGGAATGAGCTGTCGGAAGCCGCATCTAGAGCGATTGTTTCGGTAAATAGTAAACTTGCGGCTGTTAACTGCACCAAGTCATACTTTGAGAAGCACGTGGTTGAAGATACTTGTAAAGCAATATTTTCTGCTATGCAAGATATTAAAACAGCAACTCGTAGTTTATTGAGTAGCTTTTACGCCCTGATGAGGGCATTACCCGATGTATTCTCGTATGATTACTACATTCAACGGTTCCTTAACTACTTGAAAGTATGGTCAGAACCATCCAAAATTACTAGTTTAAACAGTTTTCTTCCTGGTTCAGAGCAACAGGTCTCACTTGCTATTATAATGACTCTGTTGTCGTGTAATATGACAGCTCCTACAGTTGCTAACCCAAGTAAAATGGTGTTAGATGAGTTCATTAACACGGTTATTGACATTGAACAAGCTCATTTCCGTTTCTTATACGCTGCGGATAATGATTCAAGTCCCTACAGCAGACTGGTGTATGACGCCTTCCTCAAGTATCCGAATGAATCAATGCATATCCTAATCAGTCAAGAATCCATGTGTAAGAAGAGAACAATTGATTTCTTATTGCGTTTCTTCAAGTCGAATTCTCATCGATTAGATAAGTTTATTACTACGTTTATAGCTCGAGGTTTGCCTGTTGTTAAGAGTATTAATCACGCGGCAAATGTGCTTATAGGTGACATAGTTAAGGATCCCACCATCTTTGTGATGACGGATATAGACGAGAGAACTATTGATACCGCGTTCAACTGCTCGGTATTACTGCGGCATATGTTGAAGATTGTCCCTGATCTTATCCTGCAAGCAGGGGATCTAGTAGAGATACTACATCATTCCCTTATGCGCTGCGTGAACATGATCAACTCCTTCATGAAGCACAACTACCGCCCGGTGTACATCTCTCGGTACTACCAAGAAATTAAGTTTATTACGAAGTCATTGATACATTACTGCAAACATTTCAAGAAAGTTAGTGGTGTAACGGATCATTTTGTACCGCAATATGACATCCTTTTTGAGCTAGTTCACGTGCTTAACATGTACATGTCATCCCCGGTGGACTACACTTACATCGCCGAGTTCATGCGTGTTACCCTCCCAACCCTGCTTGATGCAAGTCAATTAAAAGAAATAATTACTAAATATTTCACCGAGTTCAACACTAATCCCCGCTTCGTGTTTGACTGGAAGACCAAGTCGTTGGAGGTGTTGATCATACCGTTGTTGCAACATTACTACAGTGAACGCAGTAGTCATATGGATGACGGAAGTGATATCTTTGACGCCGATCTCATGAAACTAGTAATGAGTGAAGGATACAATGCATATGCAAGTGACGGTACTGATGTGAGTGTAGCTACTACCTCTTCGAGTAGGAACAACGACCACGACTTACTCAAAGTTGCCCTACTTAAGCTGTCAACTATCCTCCTAAGTCACTGCCACTCACTCCTTCGCGTGTATAAGAAGGACCTCATCAAGTACCCTTGGAACTGCATCAAAGCAGAGGATTACCTGCTCAAGTACTGGTCTTACGTCTCTATTTGTTACTTTGTTGCTGCATTTGATTCCCCTGCGAAGATCATCATTCAAGTATACGTTGCACTACTCAAAGCATCTAGTTCAGAAGGAAAAGATATCATTCGTATAGCCGTTGACAAGCTTCTACCCGCGTTATCATCCCGGTTATACAGCGACGACATGTTCAAGATTATCAAGTGGACCAAGAAGATTCTGTTAGAAGAAGGAACTAATAATTTACCGTTATTAACACATATTTGGGGTATGATATCACGTCATTCCGAGACGTTTTACCCTTACCGGCACCTGTTACTACCACAAATTGTTACAACTTTAAGTAAAGTTGGGCTTGCATCTACTAACGTCCCGCAAGACTTCCGGCAAATGACTCTAACGTTAGTTGACGTGATTATTGGATGGGAATTTTATCGAATTATGAAAATCAACACCCCGGTAGAGGCCGCAAGTAATGAGTTAAAACGGGATTCAACAGGTGTAAGTGAGTCAACTGACACCGCTAATAAGAAGCTGAAAGTTGACGTTGATATCAACATCGAGAATCCCATGTCGCAGCCCACCTCGACGAGCGAAGGCATGACAACTGCATCACCTCGTGCAACGGCTTTAGACAACTCTTTCTTAGCTAATTTACCGTTATTATTAGCTAATTTTGTAGTTCGTTTAGCGTTTAAAATTATTGATACAAGAGTCGCCGGCAACAATCCCAAGGACGTCACCACCCAAAAGCTGTACTCTCGTTGCATGCATCTGTACAAGGTCACTCACTCACCTACTCACTCACCTGTTACTCACTCACCTGTTACTCACTCACTCACTCATTCATACTCACTTACTCACTCACTCACTTACTCAGGTTCTCATCAAAATATATCCGGATGTTGATCTCAAAGTTGTCTTTATTGATAAAGAATTGAGTGTTTTTGCGGAAACATTTTATAAAACAAGGGTAACAGCAGGTAATTACTCACTCACCTACTCACTCACCTACTCGCTCACTCACCTACTCACTCACTCACCTACTCACTCACTCACTCACTCACTCACCTACTCACCTACTCACCTACTCACAGGTAATCATCGTATTCCAAACGTTACCCCAGTAAATCCCGCTCAACAAATGTCCAACGGCTCTATCTCGAATACAAGTGCCTTAGACGCAGTGTTAGTAGCAATTTTAGAGTTCTTGAACGTGTCGACGTTGAGTAACGGCGAAACTTTATTAAAAATCTTCCACCGGAACTTAACGGTCCTCAAAGAGCTGTTACTACCCATGTTTGAGAGTGAAAATCCCGTGATTCAGAAGCTTTTCCGCATTTTAATCCATAATTTACATGTGCATAACCTCATCAATGATCCCTTAGTGAATAGTAACGGCTATATGTCGCACTTGAAGCATTTGATTGATAAGGGATTACGCATCACATCCCCTAACCAAGGTAGCAGTCAAGCTAAGCCTTCATCAGCAGCAATCCTGCAGAATATTACTAGTAACGACAAGGATATCACGCGCAGCTTGTTGTTTATTGATTTCTTGTCAACGGAAACAGAAGAATGGATTGCTTACCACGGTACTTCCCTCGTAAAACTGTGTCAACACGCGTTGAACTACCATATTATCAAGGCAGCAAAATCCCTGCATAGTGACCCGTTGTTCTCGTTCAGTGAGCACGATCCCTGCATCTACGCGCCATCTGTGCATCCAACCACGTGGGCAACAAATTTTATTGATAATATCACAGGGATTTGCAGTGTCAAGTCGAATGACGACGGTGTTCAGATGCTATATCTGCTGCTAAAGCTGCTGTATAAAGGGTTTAGCATGGGGATCCTCACCGCACACAGATCCGCGTTGCTTTCCATCATTTCCTCGGTTATTGAGAGCTCTGACTCACCGTTATTACTTAGTCTCACGATGGAATACAGTGAGCAGTGGATCCACACCCAGTACACCTCAGTGTTATCTTATACTGAACAATGGATGCTATACTCGGTGATTTGCAAGAATATCGGCAGATTTCCCGATCATCCGGGATATCCACACCTCGTCCGAGCCAACTACCTTGTCAATAAAATGCGGTCCTACCTAGTTGAAAATATTGAAAAATTTCAATTTGCATATGGTACAAAAGCATTAAATTCTTTAAAAAATGAATATAAAATGATTGGTTTTATGTCTTCTATTGAATCCCAACGGTTATTTTGTTTACAACAAATTTCCACAGCCTTTGGTACCGGTGTCTATGAAAAAATTAAAAATTTTTTTGAATCCGATTTTAGTCAATATAACCAACGGTATATCCTGGGGATTTTGGTGTATTTCTTCATGGATTCTCTAGTTGATAATCAATTTGATGTAAGAACAAGTAAGGTTTATCCTGCGGAACTATCCTCGACGGTACCGGATCCATCACCAACTAAAAAACGTGGTACAACAGTAAAAAGTATCGAAAAAGACAAGTTATACTTTGAAAACACTCATCCTTACATCAAGTTCTTGTCTTCAACAGCGCAGGGATCCAGTGGTTGTGCTCACCTTGTCACGGCACTGAGTCAGTACCTTGTGACCGGTGGTGACGCACTTATCTCACAATTTTTATCAAATTTATGGAATAATTTACCGTTAAACAAGCAAGAAGAACTTGTTATTTCCATCGAGAAATTCATCTATAAAACAAAACCAAAATCAAATTTATTGTGGCCGGCTTTGTACACGGTACCAACGACACAAGCGGTACCGTCCTTATATTTCAATGACTCCATCCACACCCCAAACAAGTATCCGTTGAACATTGTGCAATCAATACTACGTTATTTTGTTTATTGCAGTGAAAATTGTGCCAATGGGGTGTTGATCCCGTATTTTTCAGCTGAATTCTTGGGTACGTTGAGCAATTTGTACGGGGTGTGGAGTGAAACGGAGTATTTTTTAGAGATTTATGGCAAGAAAAGAAGTAATAGTAAGCCGGAGAAGTACTACAAGCAAATCCTTCTTTCGTCCGTTGGGATCTGGCAGGACTTGGAGGACATGGATCTCGTGCGTACGACGTATAACTTTTTAAGTGATAATCCCTCAAATCCCCAGAGTTTAACCACCGGTATTGCCTTGTCATTAGAGACATATGGCCGTTATTTAGATGCGCAAACCTTACTGATTGACGCTATTAAGTCGTTGAATCTAACCTCTGATCCTACAAGGTACTACTAACCTTCACCTACTCACTCACTCACCTGAGTAACCACTACTCACTCACTCACCTACTTACTCACTCACTCACCTACTCACTCACTTACTCACTCACACTACTCACTCACCTACTCACTTACTTACTCACTCATCTAAAGTATTGCGCGTATCACCGGTACCGATGACGTCCTCGCGTTGACCCAGTTACAAATATGGGAAAAAAGGTATATTTCCAACTCTAAAGAGCTGTCGGAATGGCACGTTTTGAACGAAATCAGCAAGAATTTGAACTTAATTGACACGCAACTCGAGGCCACGTTGCTCTTGCAAGATTTTGAGGCCGCAAAGGTTCTGCGACGAACACCAACGGTCATTGCCACGAATGATTACTTGAATATCCAGTCCAAGTTAAGGGACATTACTATCTACTTAAACGACAACAACACCAACGAAGCGGACCGATTATTCACCCAATCTATTCAAATTTCATTATTAAAATGGTATTCACTGCCGGTACTACTCCCAGGGTCCACACCCCATCGTGGTTTATTGTCTTATTTTCATCGAATTGTTGAGCTAAGAGAGTCCGCTGGTTGCATCAGTGATATAGCCAAGATCACGTCGACTAATGACAAAAACCCGTTAGAATTGAAAGTTTTAAATACATGGAGAAATCGTCATCCAGATTTATCAGATAGTACGTCACTCACCTACTTACTCACTCACTCACCTACTTAGTCATTTACTTACTTACTCACCTACTCACTCACTCACCTACTCACTCACCTCTTACTCACTCACTCACCTCTTACTCACTCACCTACTCACTCACTCACCTACTTACTCACTCACTCACCTCTCTTCCCCTCTCTACCTAGGTATGTTATCATGGGAAACAATCATGTTATGGCGTTTAAACATGTTCAAAACCATTAAAAAAGTGCAGTCTTCAAGCAACAACATCAACAACGTCGTGAGCGAGTCAACGGTCAATTCCTTGTTAAAATTATTAAAAACAGCAAGAAAACAATCCCTTTTCAGCGTGTCTAACAAGATTATTGCCAAGATCAAATCCCTCGGAAACTTCACGAATCACAACCACTTCAACCTGGTACGCGAGGAAATATTAACAAAAATTGATTACTTGGCGTCGACTAACGATGACTATGAGAGCAACAATAGTAGTACATCCGCTTATTCTGCGCTGCAAATTATTAATAATTGTAATCATACCGGCTTTGATGCAGCACAAATGGCCGAGTTATATCGTCTTCGAGCTATATGTCAAGAATATATGATGATCGACAATAACAGGTACTTACTCACCTCTCTTACTAAGGCCACCTCTTACTCACTCACTCACTCACTCACCTCTTACTCACTCACTCTTACTAACTCACTCACTCTCTCACTCTTACTAACTCACTCACTCTCTCACTCACCTCTTACTCACTCTACTTCAACTTATAGTAGTAATATTTTCAACTTATCGGACATCCACGCGTCGTACTCGCAGTGCCTGCAACTCAACAGTTCATCGGCAAAAGGCTGGTTATCTTGGGGAAATTTTTGCTATCGAATCCACACCAATAATGCAAATATTGAGTCAACCGAGCACGTTCCAACGGCTTCATCCCAGTCCCTACCTACCTCATTACTACTCATTGAAATGAGTGTTCATTGCATCTCTTGCATCATGAAATCGTTAGAACTAGCACCTATACCATCATCACTTCTCTTACTTAACCGGGTAATTTGGCTTCTTACTCATGAGGATGACGATAACCTAACCATTGGTAATAGTTTCCTAAGATTTTTAGACCGTGTTCCAGTATGGGTGTGGCTTCCACATATCTCTACTTTAGTTGAGAATATCTCTCGTTACAACAACAAAGCACTCAATATTGTACTGAATGTTGTAGCTTCACACTATCCAAATGCTGTTGCATTCAGTGTAATTACAGCATCAAAACAAGTGAAACCAGTGGTAGTTGGTACTGATTCATCAACGGCTCCTTTGTACTCGGACACCATCAACATCCTGTGTAAGAGTAGCAATGTGTTGTACCACACAACAGCTAATATAAGAACTTACTTACATGGTTTAACTACTCGCACGTGGTTTGAGGATGTCTATCTCAAGTGTTACAGTCACTGTTTTACTGCGTTGAATGACTGCAACAACTTAACTGCCACATTAACCAAGGAAACCGTTACTTCCTTGATAGAATTAGTAACTTCATTAGATGATAACCATAAACCAACAGCTGTTGTATGGAAAGAATTCAAAGACGCAGTGAAGTATACATCTAATAGTAAAGCGAACTTGAGTAGCATGGAGTCCCACCTGCTAGCAATGCCAACAAGAGTCTATGTAACACATGCAAGTACTCTATTACACCGCTTATCCCAGCTAATAAGACAACGATCAATACATGAGTCAGTAGAGAAGAATAACTTGTTCTTTAATTCTTTCTCTTATGACTGTGGATCGCCTTATCCCAAGGATAACGTGCAGTACCGCCTCGAGATACCCGGTCAATATAGCCGTGGATTGCATGAACCAAAGCTTGAGTTACACACGAAAATTATTAAAATTCTTCCAACAACTAAGTATAGTGTGGATAATGGGCGCCTTTACCGCCTTGTTAGTATACTAGGTAGTGATGGTAATGTGCATCAATTCCATGCTATCTATAACGATGGACAAGGCTGCAACGGTAACCATATTGACCTGCTACTTGAGAAGCTTTATATGGCGTTGAACTACACTATGAGTGCATATCCACAGTGTCGTGGACGTGATTTATGCATCAAATATGCAACTGTTTTACCGTTAAGTGAGAATGTTGTGCTGCGTAACGGCTCTTATGAAGACCGTAGTTTAACGGAGTTACACGACAGATTCTACTTGAATGCATCCAGTTTAGATGAACCTATTGACGTCTTGCGCAGCGCGGTGAAGGCAAAGGAGCTGATGGATAGCTCCAAGCTTGCTCAGCTTGATGAAGTAGTAAGTAGTGACATCCTGCGCTATTACTTATCTGGTAAACAGTTTACTTGTGATGTTGCTTTTACAGTTAAGAAATATTTTGCTTCACAAGTTGGTATTCATGCTGCTATACAATATATGACTGTTGCACCAATGCTTGCTGACACAGTAGGTGTTACACCATTAGGTACCATCGTCCCACGGCACTCATCAGGTGCTCATTGGATAGCTCGTAAGGCAATAAAAAACAATATTTCCTTCCGTTACACCCGGAATATTGACCAGGTAATATCCAAGCTTATGTTGCAAGGTGTCACGGCGGTTACACTCGGGACTATCATTGATGCATCAGTTGTGCACAGTGATGCCTTGGAAATATACTTGGCAAACGTGTTATTTACTAGTAATTATATTCATAAATTATACGGATCTAACGGCTATAACGAGCTCCTGACACCTGCACATGCTAAAGCTCGAGCGAATGATATTATTGATAATTTAGTCAAGATATCACCTGTAAAGCAACCATTACACACGATTGGAGAGGATATGGTGGTTGATACTAACTCATTCCGCTCGCAACCCATCGACGTGGAGGTCAAGGACCTCATCACACAGAGTAGGTCGGTGGATAATAACTTGAAATGTAATTTGTATTGGCAATATTGGTTATAATATTTATACATAATCAAAACAATATCTATCACTCTTATACACTCTCTGGTGTTACTTACTCACTCACTCACTCACCTACTCACTCACTCATGTTACTTGGGTACTTCAATAAACTTTGCAACTGGGATAGGTGCTCTCTTCCATACTGGTATCTTGTTACTCTTTCTCTTGGTGCTACTCGCTTTAGTCTGTGGTGATCCTGTTGTTAGTTCAGACATAGCCGAAGGACTTAGTGGACTGTATGTGCTGTACATCTCATTAGTATTGACAGTTAAACCACTCTGCATTGCACGTGGTGTAACGGGTTTCTTGCCTTCAATAGAGTCTTCCGACCACTCATCCTCGTCCTTAGGTGCGTTGAACTCACCTACTACATCTGCGTGAGTATCACTACTCACAACTGGTTGTGTCGGTGGTGGTACAACCATTGGTGATATACTTCTTAAATAGCTACTGTTACCACGAGGACTGATTTGTGTTTCAGGTAGTGATATATAATTGTTTAAGTTAGCAACGTCGAAAGGATTCGTGCTAGCTGCACTGCTGCCATCACGAGGGCCTTTAATGAGGTATCCAGTGGGGATATTGCGCTTCTTCTCGGTGACAACTTTTGACAGATTTTGGGTATATTGCTTCAGTTTTTCATTAACGGACTCTATTTCCTGCATTTTCATGCTGTGTAACCGCCGGTGAGTTTCTTTCTTAAATTTTTGGAGTTTTTCCGAGTAAATACCTATGCATAAGTGAGTGAGTAAGTGCGTGAGCCAGTGGGTGAGTAAGTGCGTGAGTCGGGTGAGCAAGTGGGTGGATAGGTGAGTGAGTAAGTAAGTGCGCAAGTGAGTAAAAACCTTGCTCAACATTTTTTATATCTTGTCTCTTCTTTTCTTCCAACTGGCGCTGCTTCTCCTCTTCTGCCTGCTGTTTCTCGAGGGCGGCACGTCTTCTCTCATCATTTCTTTGTTGTGTTTTTTGTAACAAAAATTCAACTTTTAAATTATTTTTTGCCTCTTTTTGCTCCTCTAAATATCTCTTTTGTTCCTCTAAAGATAGCAATTATGAGTAAGTGAGTGAGTAAATGCGTGAGTGAGAGGAATATTGAACATACCTAGTTCTATCATCTTTTGTTTATCTTCTTTTAATTTTTGTATCACTCTTTTAGACGCTTTCAGTCTCTCTGCTTCTACATCACGTAAAGGGCGACACACTACTAGATCATCTCCAGGCTTTCTAGTATACAAAAACTTATCTGGGCGCGCAGCTAGCTCGGTCAAATTATCACTAGCTTGTGGAGCTGATTGCACTCTTACATTATTATTAATTACTAACTTTGGTAATTTAGACCTTTTTGGTGGCTTCGGTTTGTCAGGAGGAGTGTGGTTGCCCTTCATCATGGCTATCATATCTAACTCCTTCACAGCATTTTGTATATCTGTTGTTGGGATTGGTTCAGTTGCTTTTACTCTATTTTTCAACTTTTTATTATTATTATTATTTACTGCTGGATGCAAAGTTGCTTGCATATTCGTTGGTCCTGCATAATCATCTTGTAATTGTATTTGTGTTGCACTATATTCTCCTTTGGTTGCTATTTTACACTGGTGTTGATTGTCTATAACTATTATGCTTCCTCTTGTACATCGTCCTCTTATGTCATCATATGTTGTTAATAAGCTAGATCCATGTATTACCCCACACCTAAACCCAGATCCTCCTCCTACTGCAGTATCTAGTGGTATTTCAGAGTATATATCGGATGCTACTGATCCAACACTTTTTGCGGGACTATTATTGTTATTATTCATGATACTCATACCCGCTAGACTATCTGCCAAGGCATTCGCCCCATCTCGAAGTGCCTTGGCTTTGCGCAACAAGTCATTATCCATCCGCTTGCTTAAGAAGTTGTTTTCTTTTTCATTTTTTAAACGGCGCGTTCACTAATCCCCGGGGGATTAGCGTTTTAATCAAAATACATTTAAATACAAATAATAATACAGAAATACAAACTAGAAGCCCTTTGGGAGTCCACCCTTTCTAGGGTCTGCCACTGCCGTGATTTCACCATCTTGAAGAACCACAAATTGTGTAACACCCATGCCTGAGTCATACATGGTGGCATTCTGACCTCGGTCAACAAGGTCCTGGAACACTTGCTGTGTGGTTGTAATAGTAGATGTGCCATAACGTATCTGGTGTTCATATTCTAAATCTACTTTTTCTGGAAATAATTGGTTGTGTAACCGTGGGGCGACGACGGCAGATAGTAGGTCCATACCACGAGCAATAACATTCAATATAACTTGTGCAGTGGCTGTTATAATCCTTGGACCGCCTGATGCACCACCAATCAACTTCACTTCACCACTATTACTGTCGAGAAGAATAGATGGTGACATGGATGAGAGTGGTTTCTTGAATGGGGCGGGATAGTTGAGTGGTGATGGAGATAAATGAAAATAATTTGCCGAGCCAGGAATTGAGAAATCATCCATTTGGTTGTTTAGTAAGATACCAGTTGATGGTGACACCACTTTAGAGCCGTACTCGGTGTTGATAGTTGATGTGATAGCTACCGCCATTCCATCACTGTCAAGTATGCTTAGATGAGTTGTACCACTATCCATACTAGCTGCATAGTGGCAGTTATACTTCCCACCATACATTTCCATAGGTAAGCAGCTGTCATCAGAAGTTACTTTCTGCAATGACTCCATAAACTCATCGCTTAGCAATGCAGATATAGGACCAGTGCTGTTAACATACAGGGGATCACCTAGTGACATCCGTATAGCAAAGGCATGCTTAAATGCTTCCGCAAGACGTTGGTTATACAGCAGTCCGAGGCTAGCCATGGGTTGGTCATATGACTCCATAAACTTCAATATACCAGCAACAACAGAACCACCGGAAGAAGAACCCGATGCACCCAAGTATGTGTAACCTAACACTTCAGTTTCGATTGGTGGTAACAAATCTACGGAGTAATTATTGATATCATCTTCTGTTATTATACCACCAAGTGCCTGCAGCTCCTCTGCAACTGTAGCCGCCATCGTCTTGTACAAGTAATCAGGACCATATTTTCCTATCTGTGTTAATGTATAAGAAAGTTTTGGTTGTTTCACTATATCACCACTTCGTTTGACCTTGCCGTGACTTACATAGTAACTAGACAGCTCAGGATAGTCGTCAGACAACAAGTAAGGTTCAATAACATCTAAATACGACTCTGTCTCTCCAGATATAGTCCATTCTGCAGCTAGCTTCGCAGCTGGTTCGACTAACTCACTCCACGTGAAGCGCTGACTGCTGTAAGATGTATATAATTCATAGAGACCTCTGAGTTCACCGAATACAGCAACACCTAATGCGCCATTTTGAGCTGATAATGGATCATTAGTAAACATAGTACTGTTTGCTGCAGCAGGTGCACGTTCACGTGCATCAATAAACATTTTTAATCCTGAACTCTTCTGATATACAAGTATATGGCAACCGCCTCCAATACCAGATGAACCTGGTGATATTACACCGAGACATAGTGTTGATGCAATAGCAGCATCAGCCGCGTTTCCTCCTTGTTGTAAAAAATTGTTACCAATTGTGCTGCAATCAGCATTGTCAGTAGAAACTGCCGCCTTATTTGCTTTAATCTCATATTGACTATATAAAGCCCCACTATTATTAATAGTTTTGTATGTAACACTACTTTCAGTTATTGCTACTAATAAAATTAATGGGACACAACACAAAAAGAATGATATCATCATGCCAAACACACAAGGGTGAGAGCGATTGCATAACTCTTGGGAAAGCTTTGTCAGTTCAGTCTGGTCATAAAATCTGCTCGCTTGCCTATGTCTATGTAGTCTATTCTCATCAGTATTGCCTTCTATCTCCAATCGATCGTAACCTTTATGTGCACCAATGTGCATCGGATTTGCTTCAATCGTATCCTCTTCCAACATTATGTTCTCTTATTTCCCTTGGTATTTACTCACTTGACCACTTACTCATTAAACTCAAACTGAACAAACACTTTCTTCACTTGATTTATCCAGTTAAGAAGTGAGTCACTGAACCTCTTACAAAAATCGCATGAGGAAGGACATGTAGGAGGAGCCGGTACCTTGCGCGAGTACAACGTCTATATATATGGTAGTCAGTTATTGCTAGAAATAGCGCCCAAGAAAGAGTCAGTTGAAGCACCAAGAAGAGATGTTAATATATAAAGAAACGGTTTAGTCGTATACATTGTGAGCAGCAACATAGACACCAACTACACTTTCTACATTCTATAGGTGTAAACTCTCTATCCTTTTTTTCCACCACCACCACCTCTTCCACCGCCGCCATGCACCTGCGTTTCGCGGTCAATCAACAGTCCTGGTGTGCCTTTTAAACCCATTTTACCAACAGTTTTAGCTAGTAATTTGGGCTGTTCGCGGCAGCCAATAGTCACAGCGAATTGATTGGACATTTGAACCAACTCTGCTTTGTTTATATTCAACTTACGCAAATTACTGTTGTAAAATCCCATATGCGCTTGATATGCTTGATTGGCACTTGTCAGTAACTCGCGGTTATCACCTACTTTACTGATACAACTATTAACAACAGGAGCGTATTGACCAATATTTATTGAGTCCAATGTAACCTCGGTTAGTCTGATATCCTTCAAGTCTTTCAACATGGCAATTCTCTCGTAGGTGTAGAGTAGTAAGGTACCACTTCCCTCCTTACCAGCTCTTGCAGTACGACCAAGACGATGAATGTATTGTTCACGATCAGTTAATCCGCATTGAATCACGTGAGTTACGTTGGCATAGTCCATACCACGCGCACTTACATCAGAACTAAATAATATCAATTTGGAGCCATCACGGAAGAGATCGGATGTTCTTGTGCGCGCAGATTGACTCATTCTGCTGTGTATTTCTAACACTTTCATGCCAGTTGAATTAAAAAAATCACTCATAAATCCACATACACGTGCAGTTGAAAAAAAGACAATAATTTTATACTCTGGTACACTCATCTGCTTCTTCAAGAGGGTATACAGAGCAGTGATAAAGGATGCTTCAGGGCAAACTATCAGCTCTTGATGCACATGCATATGGGTTTGTTCGGTGTCTTCACCTACTGTATCAACGTAACTATATCCTTTATTCATGGCACCAGTGGCTAAGGTCTTGGTCATCTCGGGCACAGTAGCAGAGAAACATAATGTTAAACGCTTGTCTTTACTTGGCACAAAGGCCAATATACGATCAATATCAGGCTTAAATCCCATATCTAAAAGTTGGTCTGCTTCATCGAATATTAACACTTTGATACCACCAATACGAGCAGAGAAACCTGGGTGATTATTTAATAAATCTAACAATCTCCCTGGTGTTGCAACTAGAAATGTAATGGCACCTTCTAGATGCTTCTTGTCGGTATTAATATTCGTTCCACCGGTGATAAATTCTACTCTTGCACCAGGATGATAAGTAAGTAATGATTTCGCTTCAGCGGCTATTTGACTAGCTAACTCGCGTGTTGGACTGATAATTAATGATGTTATTTGATTACCACCTGTTGATCCACGGAGCCCTCCTGACTTCTTAATATGTTCAATAGAACCTATCAAGAATGATAATGTTTTACCAGTACCAGTTTTTGCTTTCACTAAACAATCTCTTCCTGTAAGAATTTCTGGTAATGATGCAACTTGAACTTTTGTCATGTATTCATATTTCATCACTTCGGCTAATGAACGCTTTGATTCAGGACAAATAGTTGGCATATCACTAAATCTCACGGTGGTAATATATGAAGCTTTATCACCAAAAGTAGAAGTAGTTGGTGGTGGTGGTGGTACTGCAACACCTAACTTTTGTAATGGTTCCTTCATTTCATTGACGACTTGCATATCAAAATCATTGGTACTTACATGAGCAAATCTACATGCTGCACCACGCTCACAATTGCCCTTTTTGAACGCGAAACATTCATTAACTGGTTTACTAACAGGTGCTGTTGGTTTAACATCTCCACCACCTACACTACTAGCAATATGAGCAAATCTACACGCCGCACCACGCTCACAATTGCCCTTTTTGAACGCGAAACATTCATTTACTTTTGATGCTGGTGCTGGTGGCAAGTCATTACTCGCTGTATCACTCACCACACGAACCTTGATGCTCTTACTTGGCGAGTCCTTTCGGTTGGTAAATCCACCACGCTTCTTTCCCTTTTCTCCTTCCATTCTTTATATTTTTTGTTGGTTGTTGGATCAGCGAGAAATTGTCATCAAAGTTTTAGGTTCCGGTGTATCAAATTGAAATAATTAACTGCTTGAACTTTAAAAACGCGATGGTAACTATGACGATTTTGTTGATATTAAATTCCCATGTCTTGTACTACTGTCATCGTAGTCATTATAACTAACTTATTCCCACGCCTATGAGGGTATAATCTTTTAAAAGAGCCCTCTTACTAGTATACAAAGAATTTGAAGAGAAGAAGTCTTCACCAATCCAGGATTAAACTTCGAAAGGTAAACATTCATCAGTTAGTGGCTTATTATGAGAAAAAAATTTCAATGTCCGGCCCTTAGATGCCATCGCCAGGTGAAAAAGAAGAAGGAGAGAGAAGAGAGGACAGTCTAGAAAGTAAAGGATAGGTTAAATGAAGTTGGATGTAACATGTATGAGATACCTGACCAAAGACGACTTTCGCGTCCTGGTAGCAGTAGAAATGGGTATGCGTAACCACGAGCTTGTTCCCGTGGAGTTAATAACATCGATCGCTAAATTACGACATGGTGGAATATTCAAAATATTATCAACATTACTACGATACAAGCTTGT
>JACCDO010098342.1_pt1 | contig 26398 bp, 20 predicted proteins | sample 7446101 | NCBI WGS metagenome assembly JACCDO01 (sample SAMN15323440, study PRJNA562643) | freshwater metagenome | isolation source: river surface water | place: USA:Blue River Watershed | collected 2017-08-16 | reverse complement strand
TGTTTACATTAAGATTCTTTTCATTTAATTTAGATTTTATATTATTTAATATTTTTTCAATATTACTAAAATTATAAAATGTTTCTTTAATTATTTTGTTTATCTGAATTTGTTCCACTAAATGACTTAATTCATTATCATTAATTTTATTATCATTAATATATTTGTTTAATAACTCAATTATTTGTTGAATATAAAATTTTTTCGTTTTAATAGTTTGATTACTAAATTTATTTATTATCTCTTTTATATTATTTAAAATAATATCATATAAATCATTATTATTTTGAATCTTTTTTATTTGTTGAAAACTTAAATATGGTGTTATACGAATAATTTTATTTATTTTATCAATAGATACACCATTTTTATTTCCCATTTTTACAATATTATTATTATTCATTTGAATAATAATTTTCTTATGGTTCATTTTAGTTTTAGAACCATTATTTAATAAAAATAAATTATATAACATAAAAAGTTTAAAACGAGGTGAAAATTTATTATTATTTGGACTTATTGTTAAATAATAACTATTGAGTTTATGATTTTTTATAATAGTTTTTAAATTAAATTCTATTCTTTTATTTGAATTCATTTTTAATCTTCTTTTAATTTATCTTTAGATAAAATAGTAAATCTTATTTTAAAAAATGAATGTTTTAAAAAATAATTCTAAAAAAAGTAAAAGTAAATCAAAAAAAATAAATATAAACGCAAATAAGATTATTGAACAATATATTAAGAAGCAACCTCAATTATCCTATTCTTATTACGATGATTTTTTAGAAGATTCCCAAAAACCATATTTCCAAAAACCAATTGGTTTATATGACCCTTTTGGTGAAAATGTAAATCCTCTTACATTACAACCTTATCAAAATCTTTATCAAGATAGTACTCCTTTAAAATATGATAGAGGAAATGGAGAAGGATTAAGTGTTCCAAGAACATATAAAAATTTTGCTTATATTTGGACAGCATTACCCTTATATCCAAAAGCAACTGAAATAATAAATTCAATTCGAGAAAATAATATTACATTAATTAAAGCAGGTACTGGTGTTGGTAAAAGTTTTTTAGGAGGAAGATTATGTAGTCAAGCATTTAATTTCCAAAAAAAAGTTTTAATGACTCTTCCTAAAAAATTATTAGCACGAAAAACCGCAAGTGATACTGCTGAAACCTGTGATGTTGTTGTCGGTGAAGAAGTCGGTTATTATTTTAAAGGTGCTTATGAAGTTGATAAAAATGGAAAAGAATCTAAAATTATTTTTACAACAACTGGTTCATTAATCCGTAAAGTTACCGGCGATGACCCATTTTTAAAAGATTATAGTTGTATTATAATTGATGAAGCACACGAAAGAACGGTACAAACGGATTTATTAATATTATTTTTAAAACGGGCATTAAAGGAAAGAGCGGATTTAAAAGTAGTTTTTATAAGCGCAACATTAAATGTAAGTGAATTTCAAAATTATTTTAAAGATTATTCTTTTAATATTGTTGAAATGCCTCCTTCAACAACTGCTCCTATTACTGATTTTTATGAATCAAAAAAACCAGATGATTGGCAAAAAACCGCTATTGAAAAAGTAATGAATATATTGCGAAATGGAGAACAAGGAGATATATTAGTTTTTATTAAATCAGGTGGAGATGCGAATAAAATGAAACAATATTTAGAACCTCAAATTAAAACATTACAGTCAAAAAATGGAAAAGAAGAAAATCCTTTTATTACCGTTTTAGAATCCGGTATTTCAAAAGATGAAGAAAAATATGCTACTGAAGAATTTTTATATTTAAATCATCCAGAAGCAAATCCAAATAAACCATATACTCGCAAAATAGTTTTTACAACAAATGTAGCAGAAAGTTCATTAACAGTAAAAGGTGCGGTATTTGTAATTGATTGTGGTTTAGCATTAGAAGATATGTATGACCCAGCACGTGATGCGAAAGCATTATTAGAGAAAAATATATCACAAAGTGCTGTAACACAAAGACGTGGTAGAGTAGGTCGTACAAAACCGGGAACTTGTTATCATTTATATAGTGAATCGGAATTAAAAACATTTCCAGAATATCCAATACCATCTATTCAAAAATCGGATTTAACAATGGACGCATTAGATATAATGAAATTAGAATATGTTAAAAATGTTGGTGATTTGAAGAAAATATTACAAAATATGATGTCTCCTCCATCCTCCATTTTTGTTGATTCCGCTTTACATAATCTTTATTTAAATAATGCGATTACCTCAAAAAATGATGATGGTATTTTAACCGATTTAGGTCGTGCTATTTCCGCTTTTAGTGGTTTAACTCTTCCTATGGCACGTTCCATTATTGCTTCTTATTATTATCATTGTAAATATGATATTATTCCAATTATTGTTATAACACAATTAATCGGTGGAAGAATGGATGGATTATATTTACCTTTTAAACCAAAAGGAGGAAAAATGGAAGAAAAGAATTTTAAAAATGCCGTTAAAAAATACGAAAAAATGCAACACAGTATGGACCATTCTTACGGCGATTTTATGACAATACATAATATTTATCAACAATTCCGTTCTTTTATGAAAATCCCAAATGAATATCCCTCAAAATTAAATACTCAAAATATTCTTCCCCAAAATGGTGGTGGAAATAATAATAATAACAATAATAATACTACTGAAAATATTCCAATAGAAAAATTAACAAGAAAAACAGCAGTTGATGCGAAAAAATGGTGTATAGACCACGGAATTAGTCCGCGTGTATTTGTAGATAGTCGAAATAAAAGTTCTTGGGATAAAGTTGGAAATGAAGTAAGAAAAATAGAAAACACATTAATGTCAATTATTCAACCGGCAGAATTAAGAAAGGAATATTATAAAAAATATAAGGAAGAAGGGGGAAATGTTACAAAACGTGAATTAGAAAAGGAAATTAACGCAAGTAAGAAAGAATTAATGAGTATAAATCCTGAAAATCGATTTAAAGTAGATGAAGAAGAAGAGGAAGAAGAGGAAAAACAATCCATTCATAATAAACAACCACGAAATGAAGTATTAGAAGGAGGATATGTAGAAAAAACAGTTTTTAAGAATTATATTCAATATGGAGGATATAATAATAAACCATTTGAACTTAATTATTTCCCAAATGCGGTTTTAATGGAAAAACGAGAAGATAATATAATGATGGCATTAGCACACGGATTTTTTACACATATGGTAAAACATAAACATAAAAACTTTTATCAAACGTGTGTTCCATTACAACCCGTAGATTGTTATCCAGATATGAAATCAACATTATCATTAAAAGCAAAACCATCTTATTTAATTTATTATGAACTTTTTATGTTACGAGAAAATCAACCATCTCTTAAATTAAATATTGTAAATCGATTACCAACAACTGTATTAAAACAAGTAAAAGATTCATATGGAGATTTAATTGAAAACTGTTATAAAGCAATAAAATCAAATTATGGTCATTATGAGAAAAAGAAAGGAAAGCGATTTATAAAACGCAAATCAATCCGTAAATTTTCACGAAAAAGAAGATATTAAATATATATATATCGATTAAATATAGATAAAATATCGGGAAACATTTCTTCCATGTAAAGTATATTCAATTTTTATAAACAATTTCTTAAAAAAATAATTATTTGTTAAGAAATATAAAATATGAGAATAAAAGGTAGAATGAGTATAAAATGCCGGAAGTAATAGAGATAAAGGAATATAGGGATTTTGTGACAAGGAAAGTTAAAAATAAGAAATTATTAAAAATAAATATAATAAAAGGGAGATATAAGAAACACGGTGCGTTTAAAAAATATACAAAAATAATAAATGAATTACCAATATTTTTAAGAAAAGTAGAATCAAAAGGTAAATTTATGTTTATGGAATTTGAAAAAGATATAAATATAGGAATTACATTGGGATTAACGGGAGGATGGTTTTTTAAAAAGAAAAATTCTACAAAATATATTCACGGATTAAATGGAACACGTTATATAGAAAGTGATATAGAAAAATATAGAAAACGGGCATTAGAACATTTAAATGTGGAATTTGTGTTTGAAAATGGGACATTATATTTTTATGACCAATTAAGTTTTGGGACAATAAGTGTTTTTAATAAAAATGAGTTAGAAAAGAAATTAAGAGCATTGGGTATTGATATAATGGATGAAAAATTAGAATATGAAGATTTTAAAAAAGCATTGACAAAAAAGAAAAATCAAAAAATGGAAATTGGGATTGTTTTAATGAATCAAAATGATATATCGGGAATAGGTAATTATTTACGAGCGGATGCTTTATGGATGTGTAAAATATCACCATTTCGTAAAGTAAAAGATATAGAGGAAAGTGAATGGAAAAAGTTATATCATAATTTGAGGATATTAATATGGGGACAATATAATTTTAAGAAAGGATTAAAATTAAAAATAATATCGAAAAAAGATAAACTTCCAATAAATTATAAAAGAAACTTTTTTGTATATCAAAAAGAAAAAGATATTTATAATCATCCTATTATTAAAGAAAAATTATATAGTGGAACACAAATTCGATATATTTATTGGGTTAAAAATTATCAAAAATAATTATTTACGTTAAATGATTTTTTAAAGAAAATAAATAAATTAAAGAAAATGAAAAAAATGAAATAATGTATATATACATAAAGAGTTTATGTATGTATAAGTATAGTTTTTATATATTTACGTATATGGAAATATGCTTTTACAGAAACCGATTGATTTACTTCTTCCGATACAAAATGTATATGAAGATTTGAGATATCGAGATTCTTTGATTATATCAGATTTACGTTCTAAGATAAATGAGAAAAGATTATTTATTGATTTTACAAAATCGGTGGATGCTCTTTTTTTACACGCTTTACAACAATATAGTAATTTAAATACTATTTTATTATTTGGAGTTCGTCAAGAAGATGCTTATGAAAAATTTGTAGAAAATTACAAAACAAATTATATAATATATGGAATAAAAGAAATTGAATTAAAAAAATCAAATTGGATAAAAGCATTTTATCAACTTTTTTATTATCGGCATAAAAAAATGACTTATCAAGAATATATTAATTATATTTTGACATTTTTTTCGAATAATGAAGTTTTTGATAATGCTTCTGATGAAGATGAAATTTATATTTCTGTATTAATAGTATCAAAAAGAATACATACAACAAATTTTTATGAGTTGGAGGATTCTGAGAATATTATTATACCGAAAAATAAAGAAGAACAATGGATATTTACAACATTATTATTTAATCGAAATTCATTAGACTTTCTTGAAAAACAAGATTTAAAGTTTTATCTTAAAAATGATAATCGAAAATATTGGATTAAAATGAATTCTTTTATTGAATCCGTTAATGAAATAGTTTCTATTGAAAAACGTCATCGAATTTTATTATATAGTTCAACTATATTATATTTTATTGGTCATCGTCCAAATAATGATTTTGACTTTATGATTTCGTGTAAAGATGAAGAAAATGATATTCATCAAGTATTACGGGAATATGAAATAAGAGAAAATCAAAACTATTTTGACCAAAATTCCAATAAAGATGATTTGAAAGGTATATATGACTTTAGTTATATTCATACATCAAATAATAGTATTCGACGAAAATATTATGAAGATTTTTATGATGTATGGGCGCAAAAATATGGAGTTTCAAAGTTTGAAACAATATTTGCGAACAATAATCATCATATGTATTTTCTAGGTATGAAAAGTACAACTATTCAGATTGATATTCTTCGAAGAATATTAAGAAATCGTCCTCGAGCAATTGCTGATTTAATTGCTTTACGAAAACGTTACAATATAAAAGTTGATTTACCTGAAATTCCAGAATTTAGAGAAAAATTCCATAAAGTTGCTGAATTAAACAATGAAGAAAAGGAAAAACTTTTAAATAATGGCGGAACACTTGTTTCTGATAATGATGGTGAAAAAATACGTGAAATGGTACGTCAATCCAGAAATGATTTTGTAAGTACTGTCAAATGGGCATTAGAACAACGTTATGGAATGGATTTTACTATATCTGAAGTTATGATTGAATTAGGTATTGAAAAAGATACTAGTAAAAATACTTTTCATATAAGAAAAGAAGAATCTCGTAATCAAGAAAATACAATTCAAAATCTTTCTGATAAATATTTGAACGAAAATGAAAATCAAAAAGAAGAAAAGAAGAAAATGGTGATAAAAATCAAAGATGCTGTTTCAAATAAAACAGTCACTAAAACGATTTCATCTACTGAATCTTCTGTAAAACCAAAGAGAAAAGTTGTTTTTAAATAAACTTTTTTTAAATAATTTTATATTTGTTAAAAAAATATAAAAATCATTTTTATAAATTATAAAATCGTATATTTATTTATATTAAAAAAAATTTAATATAAAAGAATATTAAAAAAATGACAAAATCGAAAATAGATGAACATTCTAGAAAAAGATATATAGAAGATAAACGTCAAGAACGATATGAAAGAGAATCTCAAAGATTTGTTGAGAATAATCAATGTTTATTTTATTGTTTTCTTCCGATGGTTTTTATAATAACATATCCACTAGTACAATTAACAAAATGTTTTGAATCGTGTTGTTATAAAGTAAAACCATTATAAATTAAGAATGAATAACCCATTATAAATTATTTTTTAAAAAATCTAAAAATTCATTGATTTGAAAAGGTATATTACCAATATAATCAATTGGATTTTTAGAAACATTTTCATAAATTATTTCATCAATATTATTTTTATATAAATTATCAATATTATTATTATTACAAGAAGGATTATTATGTAAAATATGTGTATATTGAAGTGTGATATTTCTAATTTTTTCGTGTAAATCTTGTCTATCAAAACCTAATTCAATACCTTTCATTAAAATTTTTTCACTAATAATATAAGGCATTTGTTTTTTAACATTTTCTTCAATAACATTATATTGAATATTTATTTTTGATATAACATTTATCATTTTATCACTTAAATATTCAATTAAAAAGAATGTTTCAGGAAATAAAATACGACGAATTGCGGAATCATCTAAAGTTCTTTCACACCATTGATGAATATAAGTTTGTATAATATTTTGTTCTTGATTGATTACATAACGAGATAAACTACAAATATTTTCACATTGAATAGGATTTTGTTTATATGCCATAGCAGAAGAACCTACTTGATGAGTATCGAAAAATTCCATATATTCATTTTTACTTGCTAATAAACGAATATCATTTGCTATTTTATAAAATGATTGAGAAAGATTGGATAAAAGTTGAATTAATCGAACATCATTTTTACGACTATATGTTTGACTACAAATATAAACATCGCGTTTAAAACCGAAATGTGTATATAATTTTTCATTTAATAATTTACATTTATTTGAATCATTATGAAATAAAGTCATAAATGAATCTTCACTACCGGTAGTACCTTTTGCTCCACGAAAGGAAATATTTTCGAAATAATTTTTTAATTCAATGTAATCTTGTAATAAATCATATGCCCATAAAGCGCCTCTTTTACCGATAGTAGTTAATTGAGCGGGTTGTAAATGTGTATATGCTAAACAAGGTATTAAGGAATTTTTTTGTATAAAAGAAATAAATAAATGTAATAAATTTTTTATTTTTTGAAGAATAATTTCTAATGATTTTTTAATTAAAATTAAATCACAATTATCAGTAATATAACAACTTGTAGCACCGGAATGAATAAATTTCCGCGCATTAGGACATAAATCACTAAAAGCGTGTATATTGGCAACAATATCGTGTAAATATTTTTTTTCATATTCTTCAATTTTATCAATATTTATATTATTTTTTTCATTTTCCATTTCTTGAATACCTATTTCAGAAATACTTTCTATTCCTAATTCTTTTTGACCTTTTGCTAATTGAATCCATAATTCTCGCATTATTAAAATGCGATATTTTGATGTCCATAATGGAGATAATAAAGGTGCTTTATAACGAGTTCCAATGGGAAGAAGTAAATCAGACATATTATTTAAAAAATAAATATATTACTTAAATAATAAAATATAATATTCAAAAAAAGAGAACGATAATGAGTAAATAAAAATAAAATGAATAAATAGTAATTTTGTAGAAATGAAAATATTTGAAACAATAAAATTTACAAATTTTTTTCAATATATATTTATTGTAATATTAATATGTGGAACAATATATCATCGAAGTTATAAAGAATATAAAGTTGTAAAAAGGAATGATATAATGTATAGAAAAATGTATTTTCATTATAAAATAAGTAATTTTGTAAAAAAATGTATAAAAAGTAGTAATATAAATCATTATTATATTCGGTCGAAGTATGAAATAAAGGATAAAAATCATAAAATATTTGAAACAAATGAATATGTATATTTTTTTCGAAGTCGAAATTTATTAGTTTATTTTTTTAAACAAAAGAATGAAAAGAATCATAAAGTATATTTTGAAGGTGTGGATGAAATAAGTGATTTAAAATATTTATCTTTTCCAAATAAATGGTTTAATGAATATACATTACAATCGATACATAAAAATTTGTCAGAAAAAGGGTTTTTATTTAAAGTAAATCAAAATGAAATAAAAAGAGTCAATGATTCAGAAAAGAGTATATTTTCAATATTTTCTTATATGAATCAAAATACATATTTGTCAAGTAATATAAATAATATAGAAATAGAAGGATATAGTTTAGGAGGTGTATTAAGTCAAGTTTTTACCTATATTTTAATATCTAAAAAATATGTTCAAAAATATAATTTACAAATAGATTTATATATAATAGAATCTTGGTGGGGTGGTAATAATGAATTTTATGATTATTTATCATCATATATAAAAATTCATAATGTAATGTGTATGGGTTCAATATTATATTATTATAATTTATTTTTCCAGAATTATTTTAAAGTAAATAAATATGTACAATTTCCATTAAAGAAACTTTTTTATAAATACATGCAGTTACCTTTTCCATTTGGTATTACCGAATATTTTGGAGACCATCACTATATTTCCCGTTTTTTACGGTTTTATTAAAAAATATTCTAATTCTTTAACAAATAATTATTTTTTAAAGAATATTTTTAAGGTATGTTTTAAAAGAATGTTAAATATGTTTCCCCGAACATTGTTTAAAATAAAATAATTCAATTCTTGAATAACCTTCTTTTATAGAATGTTCGGGGAAACATTCTTTAATAAATAATACATTTTTTAACAAATAAACATTTTTTAACAAATAAATAATTCTTTAAAAAAAAGATTAAAATAAATTCAAAGAAACATCTTTTAGGAGTACTTTGTTATTCCATATTTTTTTCTGACTCCAATCTTTATCGGAATCACTCCAAAACATATGATTTTCATCTAAACCACAAACCATAAATATTAATAAAGTGTAATAAACACTTCCGGAATTGGAATATGAGTCGGCAATTTCTGGTTGAAATCCGGTAAAACCATATTGTATAAATCCATTTTGGTCATATATATTTGTATTAAATAAATTTTCAATAACTTTATTTAATGCGCATCTTACTTGTCCATAAGAAAGAGTATTTGGTAATAAATTTAAATAAGCGCAATAAACAAGTGCGTGAAAAACAGCACATCGATAAACCATACTACGACCGAATAAAGGGAAAGTGCCATCTTGAGCAATAATTCTTTCTAAAAATTCAGAATGACGTTGTAATTTAATAATAGTTTCATAATATTTTGTTTTATATTTATTGTTGTTAAAAAAATGACTATTTAAATATTTATAAATATCATATAAAAAGGGTAATATTACAAATGAATTATAATAATCCATATGAAATATAATACCATCACGATACCAACTATCTCCAACATAATACATTTTTTCAAAATTATCTAATAATTGTAATGTAGAATGTATATTGGATATATATTTTTTATCATATAAAAATAAGTCCATAATTACTTTAAAAAGAATCCAATTATTTTGATGTGGAGTAAGTTTTGAGGCATATAATATGTTATGACATATATTTTTTTGTGTATTTTCTTTTACTTTATTCCATAAATTAGGATTTCGGAAAAAAGATATTGTTATATTTGCCATTTCAACCATTAATTGATTACCAACATTTACGTTATCTGTTTTTTTTAAATCAATATATCCTGAAAAAAAGGCATCTAAAGCGTTCATTGCTAAATCATCTAATTCAGAGTCACCTTTATTTAATAATGGACAAATTCCTAACCACGTTCTAGCAAATAATTCAACATATACTTTAATAGGATTTTTCTCTTTTTTTAAATATGGACTATAATGTAAAGGGAATACATTATGAATATTTTTTTGGGCAAACTCTTTTAATACGCACTTACACGAAGTAAGAAGGTGATTTTTCCACTTTTCCATCTTTATATATTCATAACGTAAATAATAATTAAAAAAAAATTACGGATAAAGATATATATTTTATACAATTCTAATAAAGAGTATCCCCTGTTTTACTTTCTTAAAAATGGCGTTCTCCTACTCTGTTGAAGAATTTAAAACTTTTAGTTACGTTATTTCTTTATTCCAAATATTAACAAATGGTATTGTTACACCATTATTTATATATGGTATGGTAATACACAAAATCAATCCCGCTTTTGGGGTATTTGTTGTAATGCCATCCATTATGGCGTTCTTTGGTGCTATCAGTACCATTTTTCACGTTAAAAATATAAATAACAATGATTCGAAACTTGATTTTGAAAGCAAATGTATGATAAACTATTCATACATTACTTTTGTCATTGGTACATTTAATTTAATTAGTTGTATTAATGGTAAAAATGGTGAATTGTATTGGATACACGATTCTTACATTACAAACACATTTTTCATATATTATGTTTCTTCTATACTTGTCATTTTGGTCTCAAACTGGTATTTATATAAGAAAAGATTATATGAGGAATCTGTGAAAGAAAGTGTATCTGAAATTGTTACCGAGATTGTTGAGATAGTTCTTGACAATGTTGAAACAAAATACGATATTGAAAACCAAATTCCTTTCCAAGGTGCTATTCAAGATGATGTGGAAAACATTTAAAAAATATTATTTGTTATTATTTGTATAAAGTTATTACTAAAAAAAATAGTTGAATTTCGATTATTTTTTTACACTCCCAAAAAATAGGTAATTATATTTTTCTAAAATATAGTTACCACCTCATAAAATCATTAATATAATTTCTTAACAGTCATTTTCATTTTATTTTTCTTTTGAAACATCATTTGATAATCATCTTCATCATCACTATTTTCTTCAACATAATTTTGGTCACTAAATCTCCACGCTTCAGGACAACAAATTCTAAATTCGGGATGATTATCCGCTTTATACCAGAAAACTTGTTCTTCTAATTTATTACTTCGAGAACAATTATGAATAACTAAACAACCATAATCATCGGTACATTGATCCATAGTTTGACAAAACATATCGAAAGTGGGGAAAATAGAAGCATAACATTCATATAATTTTTTACGATTTTGAAAAGAAGGTTCTCTTAAAATAAATACCCAATCAATATTTGTTCTTAAATTAGGAGGAATACCAATCGCATATTGCATAAGTAATACAAACATAATACCCCAATGACGACCATTCATAAATATTTCGCGAATGCGTTTATCTTTCTTCCAATCATTATCATATAAACAATCGTCCATAATTAAAAATGCTCTTCTATCAATATGTTTTTCACCATTTAAAATACGTCCTGTTAATTGTTGTTGGCGTTTTACAAAATCGTTTGTTATTTTTGGTGTATATTCTTTATGTATAAAAATAGGAGGAACCATAAATGTATAAAATTTATTGGCACCTTCTGTGGGACAAATGACTACACCACTTGGCATATCTTGATGGTAATATAATAAATCACGTGTTAAGAATGATTTACCAGTATTACGTTTTCCGATTAAAACGACGACTTGGTCATCTTTGACTTTTTTCATATCAAACTTTTTAAGTTGCAAACTCATTTTTTATTTTTTTTATTCCTACTATTCTATTTTATTTTTTTCCTTAGAAAATTTAAACGAATTTATTTTTTATTACCAAAATATGTAATAAAAAAATCATTTACGTATCATTTTTTATAATGATTATTATTTACGTTAATCTTTTTTTAAATTAAAAAACAAATAAAATTGTGGATATATCTTTGATAAAATCATATGATTCTTTTTTATAATGATTATAATGAAGAATAATGGTAGTATAATTTTGATAAAAATGGTTTATTAATTTTTGATAAAGATTGTAATAAGGTATAAAAATATGAAATAGTTCATCAAAAATTAGTTTCATATTATTTAAAATATATTTTATATCGATTATAATATAATTTATGTCGGAATAAAATAAGGTAGAATCATTAAAAAAGTCTAAATAATTCATACATTTTGAATAATAATTGAGGTTTATATAATTTGAAAAGAAATGTGGAATAATTTTTTTTTGATAAATATAAATATTTGTTTTTAAAGATTTGTTATAATAAAAAAGTTCTTTAAATTTTGTTTTTTCAAATAAATATTTTATTTTATGAATATTTTTAAAATAAAGAATATTTTCTTTAAAAGAATTTTTATTATTTACTTTTTTGCTTTCTTTTAGACCATATTTATAAATAGAATATAGTATTTGAATACAATTTTTTTTATTTTTATCTTTTGAAATAAAGTTTTTAGAAATATTTTTTTTATCTAAAATATTTAAAAAAGGTTGAAATATACTTTTTTTTATTTTTCCTATAAAAATATTTTTATAAATATATTTTTCATTTAATTTTGTAAAATCATATTTTTGAAACATATTTTTATATGTAAATAAAAAAATCATTTCTTGAAAACATTTATTTTTATTATCTATATATTTATTTTTTTCCCAAATTTCATTTTTTGATAATCGAAATTCATTTTTTTCTAGTAAAGTACATAATTTTTGAATTTTATTTTCACAAAATTCATATTTCATAAAATCAAAAGTATTTTTTTCTATATTTTTTTTATAAATAAAATAAGTATTTTGATATTTACCTCTATATTCATATAATAATTCGTGATATATTGATTCATTTATTTTATTTTTTTCATTATCAAAATAAGATTGATTATTTACATCAAAAAAACTTCGGTAAATATTTCGTAAAGTGTGAGAAGAATAAAGATTAAAATGAATAGCATAATCAACATATTTTTTAAAATCAACATAATGTTCTTTATCTAAAACAAAAATGGATAGATTATATAAATCGCGATTTTCAATTAAATGTTTTATATATTTATTTCGTAAAGAATGTCCATGAGGCAATGAAAATAAAATAAATTGTTTATTTTTTTTATGTTTATAAATTTGTTGAAATATTTTTTTAAATACACTACTTTTATATTCTTGTCTAAATTCCACATTTTCATTATATATTTCATATCGATACATTGGTGGGAAAAGTTCTTCTAAAATATTTGGACCATTATATCCCAATAAATTAATAGAATTATTTTTATAGTTAAATTCATGACAAACAAAATAAGAATAAGTATGTTGAACAAAAGGTTTTAATAAAACAAGAGCATTTGATGGGGAAAATCCATTAGAAACATAACAATGAATATATAAATTTTTATGTAAAGTAAATTCATTATGAATATCACATAATGGTAAAGATTTAAAAAATTCCATTTTTATATCTATTTCAATATATTTCTTTCTTCCATTTTTTTAAACGAATCTTTTATTCTTTAACTAATTTTTAATATATTTTCCCCGATATTTTATCTTATCTATCCATTTGGATAGATTGATAAATAAGCATTGCGAACATTATATAAAAAATATATATCAATTCTTGAAAACTTACTTTTATACATTGTTCGGGGGATTATTTAACTAAAAAAGATTATTTAACAAAAAAAGGATTCTTTAACAAAAAAATATTTGTTAAAAAATAAATATAATAATTATGAATCAATAAAACCGATATCGACATCATCACCACTCATTTTAATAGAATTTAAATCAAAATTGGATTGATTTACTTTACTACCACCTGTAAAAAATGTAGTATTACGAAGATATTTAATATAAATTAAATAAATGGCATAAATAAGTAATAATCCGATTATAAAAATGAATGTATAGGTAATAAAGGTATCTTTATTTTTTTTTTCATCATTGTCATTATTGTTTGAAGAAGATTTTTTAGGATAAAAAACACCATAAATGATTAAAAGGAAGATAAATAAAATAGCACATACTAATAAATAGTTTTCTTTTATAGATTTTAAAATATCCATTTCTTAAATAATTTGTTGAATTTCTAAAAGTGTTTTAGAAATCTTTCCTTTATTTTTAACCGAACGATTTCTTAAAAATGAAATCCTTCACTTCCGCTTGAACCAATTGAAGCATTATCATCTATAACAGATAATCCATTACCATATTTTTGTTCTCTTAAAGAAAGATGTGCTTTCTTTTGTAATGAATGATGAATTGTTTTAATTATTTTCTTACTTGAACCGCTTTTTACAGAACCACTTTTAATTGATGATGATGAACTATTTTTAGGTGGATATATCGATTGATTCATATTAAATAATGGTGTTATAGGACTTTGTACAACAGAATTTTGTACAACAGGACTTTGTATAACAGGATTTTGTACAACAGGAGTTGGAGGTAAAGGTGATGTATTAAAACCTTTTGGAACAGCACCACCTGTAAAAACAATACTTTTTAATTCTTCTGTAGAAGGAGTTGTTTGGTTATATGTTGGAGATGGCGCAGTAATTTGTGGAGCGGCAACATCAGTAGCATTTGTACTAATATTTTTTGGATTTGCGAATGTTGTATATAATGCTCCTAAAAATCCACCTACACCACTTCCACCAGTTTGAACTTCATTCGAAACAACGGGACTTGATGGGATTGAAGGCATTGTTGAGAAAGTAGAAGGTTCTGAAGTAACATTTGAAATATGATTTTCAGCACGTTCTTCAACAACATTTTCCAACATACTTTGTGTTTCAGAATCACCACCAATACGAATATCAATATCATCAATATTTTGATTATTTAATGTAGATTCAACTTTTGAAGCAAGTGATACACTACCGGATGTAGAAGATATTGCCGAAGCGGATGACGCTGCGGAAAGAGAAGATTGAATAGAAGCAGAAGATTGAGTAGAAATAGATGATTCATCCGAATTTTCAGATTCTGATTCTGAAGTATAATCTGAGGAAGCATCACTACTGGCAGAAGATAAAGAACTTACATTACTTTCAGTTCTATCACGATTTCCTCCAGATTGTTCTTCTTCAATATCATCTTCATCATCACTATTAAAATTTTGTTCTAATAAATCACCAATGGGTAATAATTGACGAATGGCGGATTGGATACCATTATCAATAAGAATTAAACTATCACGAAGATTTTGGTGTTTTTCTTTGGCAGATAAAGCAATAGACATATCAAAAATATAAGGGTTTTTATAAATTTCTTTAGCACATTCAACATAACATTTATGAATAAAATGAGTTGGTGTAGGAATATGAACTTGAATTTTATTTTTGCGACGATTACCATATTGAATGGTGGTTAAAATTTTCATATTGGCAATAATAACTGCTTTAATTAATTTTTCAATATAATTACATTTAGAACGATTTTTAATACGTTCATATTCTTCAATAATATTACTTTCGTTCCAGTCTTTGATGGTAGTAAGTTGTTTTTGGAAAATTTTAATAACACTTTCGGATTGAATTTTGTTTAAAGAAAGTTCTTGTTTAATAACTTCAATAGTTCCATCAAAAATGTATTTAAAACGTTCATAAACACGGGGACTTAAGATTTGTTGTAATTGAGAAGTGTATTCTTTTTTTGCTTCAATCATAGAAGAAGATTCCATTTTTTTAAAATGTTTTTCTTGAAAATATATCTATTTTTTTAAATAGATAAATAAGTTTTAAGATATACGCATTTCTTTTTTTCTTTTTATAAATTAGTAAGAAGAATATTCCTTAGAAAATGTCACAAAATATAGTTCAAAATACAACTAAAAATACAACTCAAAATAATATAAATAAAAATAATAATAAAAATGTGAATAAAAAAAATAATAAAAATGAAATAAATGTAAATAATGAAAATGATTTATCTTTTTTATTTGATTTTAATAATGCGTCAAATAAAAATAATGTAAAAAATAAAAAATATTTTAATACATCGAATTTAAAGAATGTAAATAAAACATCTTTATTTCAATATGCTATGAATGTCCCTACTATAGATTATTTAAACAATGATTCAAATGCTAAAAAAATTATTCCGTGGATAATTTTAATATTACTTTCCTTATTTATTGTTATGAGTTAAATTCTTTTCTAACATATTTTTAGAAAGATGAAAACAATTACACTTCAAGAAATTTATAAAATAAATAATGAATCAAACAATTATCATTTTTATTTTTATTTTTTAATTTTACTTTTATTACTTATTCTTTATTATATAGGTTATAAGTATAATTTATAATTTATTTTTTCCGAAATTTTATATATTATATCATTTTATAATATAAAAGATAGAAAATGTCCGCTCAAACTGTTTATAATACTGCCCTTCATTACAATGACGCAGATGAAGGATTTTTATATTACCAAACTCAAGCAATTGCCAATAGATATGTTCTTTTAACTCAAAATGGTTTTCAAGGAATTCATAGTACATATCACAATATTTCAGGAGTACCTGTAGTAAATGGTAATAAAGCACCTATTTTTGGTGTAAATGGTGCTAGATGGGTTGATGAAACAAACAATGCTCCATATAATTTAAATTATGATATTCTTGTAAATGGTGATGAAGATGATGATTATACAGGAGGTACTACTTTACCATTTTCATTTAAAATTAGTGGTAATTCATATACCAACATTTATACTGGTACAAATACATATTGGACTTTTGGGGATGGTTCTGATGAATATGAAGATTTATCAGCAAATAATCCAAATATTCCTAAAATTTTTGTAGGTGCTGAAGACCATTCATATCAACGTGTATGGGAAAAAGTAAGTGCTGAATGTTATCGTGTAAGATATGAAGGTACAAATGAAACAAGTGGTTCTCAAGGAAATCCAAGTATTGTTATTGAAATTACATTCTGTAATCCTGCTTTATATGATGGTAAAATGGTTTGTGAAATTTTAGTTGGTACTCATAATGCTACAACTGATATTAGTATGATTGCTAACGCAAATAGACAACTTTGTTTTAATCCACCATCATTAGAAGAAAATACAAGTTATGTATTTATTGGTGATTCAGAGGGTGAATTTTGGACTATTTTAAAAAATAGTTATTTAAAGAATCCTCCATATTCATATTAAATGAATTTCATTTTATAAAAAAATATTTGTTAAAAAAATAATCTTTTTTAACAAATTTAAAAAATAGATAAGATAAAAGTTGTAGTAAAGTAAATGGAAGAAGAAAAATAAGATAATGAGTCAAAATTTATTTTCATTTGCGAATCAATCAAAATTAACTGGAAAAAGTAATTTTACATTATTGTATGAAGAAAAGAAGAAATATGAAACAAAAAAGGAAGAAGAAAAGAAGAAAAGTAAAATCAATAAAATGGTATATTTTGATTACAAAAATATGGAATTTACAAATGACCAAAAACGCGCCTTAGATATTCTTTCTTTAAATAATAATGTTTTGATTACTGGTCCAGCAGGTACTGGAAAATCAACCGTTTTAAAAGCATTTTATTGTATGTATATTGATAAACATTGTAATGGAAATATGGATGATGATTCAATATATATAACAAGTACAACGGGAATTTCCGCAATGAATATATCCGGTGTTACAATACATTCTTGGTCAGGAATTGAAGATGGGTCAAAAGGGATTGATTATTATATTGAAAAGATAAAAACAAATCCAGCAAAGAAAAAGGCATTCAATCATTGGAAACGTTGTAAAGTATTAATTATTGATGAAATATCAATGATGAGTGGAGAATTATTGGATAAATTAAATATATTGGGACAAAGATTAAGAAATAGTAAAGAACCATTTGGAGGGATTAAGGTAGTATTTTTTTGTGATTTTTTACAATTACCTCCTGTAAAAAGTGATATATTTTGTTTTGACGCAATATGTTGGAAAAAATTACAATTAAAAAGTGTATATTTGGATGAGATTATGAGACAAAAGGATACAGAATTTCAACATATATTAAATAAAATTAGGATTGGTTTTGTGGATGAAAATGTGGAAAATTATTTAACAAATATTCAAAAGAAAGGTTTATATATAAATGAAGATGGAATTATTCCGACAAGAATATTTCCATTGCGAAAACAAGTGGAACATTTTAATCAAATGGAATTATTAAAATTGGATGGAACACATATACATTATAATGCAAGTTATACATTTTCGAAAAATGTGGAAGCATATGAACAAGAACGTTTAACTTATATTATTGATGAAGGAACAAATTGTCAAATAAATATTGATTTAGTAATTGGTGCTCAAGTAATGTATTTAATGAATCATTCTGAAATGAAATTAGCAAATGGAAGTCGAGGTATTGTTGTTGATTTTGTAAAACAAATGAATGAAAATAATGTAGAAGAAACATTACCAGTCGTTAAATTTTTAAATGTCGAAAACCCAATAACTATTTCTTATGAAATATGGACTCACGAAGAGAAAGATGGTAAATGTGTTGTTAAAAAACAAATACCATTAATACTTGCGTGGGCATTAACAGTACATAAAACACAAGGATGTACTTTAGATTATGTTGAATTAAATATAGGTAAAGATATATTTGAGGCGGGTCAAACATATGTTGCGTTATCACGTGTTAAAGACCCACAAGGACTTTTTATTTCAAAATTAGATGTTTCAAAGATAAAAGCAAATAAAAAATGTATTGATTTTTATTTAGCACTTGATAATCAAAATAATGAATCAAAAAATAATGAATGTATTGTATGTTTTGAATGTGAAAATATTGATAAACCATTTGTAAAATGTAAATCTTGTAATCATTCATTACATACACATTGTTGGGCACAATATTGTACATATAAAAAAGAAAATAAATGTTGTTATTGTCGTCAAGAATTTAATTAAAAAATCTTCATTTATTTAAACAATAAAAATATTTAATATAAAGAACTTTTTATATTATTAAAATAATATTAATATAAAAATGGAAGGAGAAAATAATATTGTAAGTGAAGATTTAAAAATAGTTTCTTTTAAAATTCCGAATGAAGAGATTGTTATTAAAGATTTTCAGGAAATAATTAAAAAAAGTATAGTTATTAATGGTGAAAATAATATGGGTATAGAAAGTATTGAATTAAATTCGTTATCAGAATATCTTCAATGTATTACTTTATCATTTGGAAAAAAGAATATATTTGTATGGAATCGAGATGATTTAATAAAATATAGAACAGAAAATTTATTTAACAAATATATAATTAAAGATTTAATACCAACATTTACTCATTGTTATGATATGATTAAAATAAATTATATTTATGATACAGAAAAATATTACGCTGATTGTGAAGTAGAGACTCAAGAAATAATTACAAGAATTGCTGTGGAAGATACAAGTAAAGAAGTTGAATATTGGGATATGGATGAACAATGTGCTTGTAATGCGTTTGGAGTAAAGTATATAGAAGAGAAGAGTGAAAGACGTGTTATAAAAAAATCGCCAAAATTAGAAACACCAAAAATAAAAATAGTGTATAAAGGGAAAACATATGATATAAATCAAAAATATAAAATACCTTTTTATGACCAAAATATTGGACTTACACTTAATCTTATTGTAAGTAATGGTAATTATTATGAAGTTGAATTTTAAGAATAAAATAAACAATGTTGAATTTTAAAAATAAAATAAACAATGTTGAATTTTAAAAATAAAATAAACAGAATATTAAATAATAATATAAGATTTTATATTATTATAAAGTGAATAAAATTAAATCTTTAATGGAGTAAATCTTTTGATTTTATTTTTTTGATATAGATTATAGATATATATTGGAGAAAGTAATGGAATACTTATTTGAACAATACGTATAAAGGCAAGTTGATTATAAATAGTTTGGATTCGAGGCATTTTAAAAATATATAGTAAAAATAATATATTATATAATATAATTTTCTTTTATAATCAAAAAAATAGTTAAATAAAAAATAATATTTGAGTAATAATAAATTAAAAATAAAGATAAAAGAAAGTAGTATAATATAAAATAGAAAATGAATATATTTAAAAAAAGGAAAATAGAAAAAAAGATATTTGAAATAAAAAAAGTAGATGAATATTATAAAAAAACATTTGTATGGTATAATAGTGAAATAAGTCAAGAAAAGAAAGATTTGTTAAATAATTATTTAAAAACATTTGAATTTAGTAAAAGTGAGAAAGAGAATATATATGATTATTTAAAAAAGTGTATTCAAGAAGAAACATTTTCATTTTCAATATTGTTTGAAAAAGATAAATTTTTAAAAATAATACAAGAAATTTTAATAAAAAATGCGAATAAAAATATATTATTATATAATAAATTTAAATCAATAGTAACACCTTTTTTAAAAAATGAACATACATTATTTATTCGAAATGATGATGATTTAATACGTATGATGAGTATATTTTTCTTTTATCCTATTTATTCTATTTTTCCTTTAGTATCATCTTTAACAAAAACAAAAATAATAAGTGGATTTTTAAAAAATGAAGAAGAAATATTTATTTATCAAATAAATAAAATTATTAAAACTTTTATAACCATTCCAAATGAAAATTATCAATTTTCTATTATGGCATATTTATTAATAGATAAATATATGGATGAAGAAGTTTTTGATAAAAATGTTCGAAAAAAGTTTTTATATTTTTGTCATCATACATTTGTAAATAAAAGTTGTGTAATACCGAATAGTGAAATAGAAAATAAAGATTATATTGCGTTTAAATATTATTTTGATAAATTTATATATATATATGATGTGAATAAATATGATTATTTATATGATTTTATGATATATTTATTTGAATCGTTAAATAGGACGTGTATAAAACAAAATAATAATAAAATAGAGTTTGAAAATATATGTAAAGAAACATTTTCAAAATCGTATTTAACAATATATTTTTTTATATTAATGTCAAATATAAATTTAAAAAAACAGGATAAACAAATTATTCAAGAAAATGCGAAAAAGGCATTTATAATACAATGTTATGATGATATATGTGATATATATCAAGACAAGAAAAATAATATCAATACAATTTATACATATTATTTAGAAAATGAAAAAAGTTTATTAGAAAGTGAAATAAATAGAATTTTTTTAAAAAATATAGAATTTTTATATGATAATTTATATGAAAAATATCCGATTTTGTGTAGAACACTTATTTATATAACAACACATATTGAAACATTTTTGGTATATAAAAATAAGAAATATGTAAGTAAAGAGTTTATGAATTCGTTTTATGAGAATAAATATTATAATGAAGAGTTATTTAATGTATTAAAAATAGATTTGTTTTCAAGTACATCGATTTTAATAAATATGTTTAAAAAATTTTGTAATATTTAAATTAAATATTTATTTGTAATATTTAAATTAAATATTTTTATAAAAATTAAACTTTTTGAAAATCTAAAATATATTTTTGTAATATTCCGTAATAAGTAATTTTTAATTTATCACCATTTTTTAAATCAAATGAATCAGCATAACGTTTTTTTTGTAATCCACTAAGTTGATATAAATAAAAATAATCATAAATATAATAATTATTATTCGTATCAATAATCATATAATTGTTTGAATGTGAATAACGACTACGTGAAAAATAAGTATCTTTTTTTTCTTTAATTGTAATTATTGCTTCTTTTTTTGTAAGATATCCCCATATAATATATAATAAATTAATAATTATTATTAAAAATAAGATTTGTAAATAAAGATTTTTACGAAAGGTTGAAAGAATGTTTTGAAACATTTTTTTTAATACTACTTTATTTAAATAAAAATATATTATTTAAATAAATATTTATAGAATAATTAAAAAACATAAGGTAAAACAATTTTTTTATTTACACCATATGTAATATTTTGATTAATAGGATTAAAAGTAGTATGTTCTTGAATATATTTTCCAAATTTTAATTCAAATTCTTCTACTTTATCATTATGAACACAAATATGGTCTGAAGGGTATTCATATTCTAAATAATAAATAGTATAACCCATATTTCTTAACAAATATGCTAAAGAAGCACAATTATTACCTGTTTTTACAAGTTGATGTTCTTCAAATTCAATAATCATAGTAGGTTTATCGCGTTTTATTAATTCGGTTGCTCCAAATAAAGTTTTTAATTCCCAACCTTGAACATCAATTTTAATTAAATCAATTTGAGGAAAAATAAAAGAATCAATGGGTACAGAAGAAGCAATATGAGTATTTGGTGAAATTTGATGATTTAAAGTAAAATCTCCCATATTTACCATATTAGAAGTTTCAATATAAGGTAGATTTACAATAGATGCTTCGTTGGAACACGCTTGTTGATATGTTTGAACATTTTTTAAATGATTGCGTTGAATATTATTGTATAATAATAAATAATTTTGAATTTGTGGTTCAAAAGCATAAACATTTCCTCCGGATTTTTCAATTTCTTTGGCGAAAAAGAGGGTATGATAACCGAAATTAGCACCAATATCAATAATATTTTTAATATACATTTCTTGATTATAAATTTTAAGGAATTCTAAAATATGAGGTTCCCATTTTTTATTGATTTGAACAGAACTTGTTCCTAAACAATCGTTTTCGAAATATTCAATAACAAAACCGTGATGACTTACTATATTTGTTTTCATTTTAAATATATTATATAATAAATAAATATATTCTATATTTTTTTTATACGAATTATTTAAATAATAATTTTTTATTTAAATAATTTAAATAAATATTTTTAGTATTTTTTTATAAATAATTTTTATTTTATTTTATTATATAATGAATAAATATTTACAGTAGAATTACATATTGAAATGAATTACATATTGTAATGTCTTTTACAAATTGAAATGTCTTTTACAACGACCATTAAAATCATTTTTACCTTTTGATTGACATAAAGACCCATTTTTTAATTTACAATTACAAATTACATCAGTAGATTTAGTAGATGATTTTGAACTTTTACTTGAAGTTGATTTCAATGACGAAGTAGATGAAATATTTGAAATAATACTTTGAGAATCATCATTGTCAATTTCTTCAGAAATTATAGAAGCAGTTTCACTTTTATCTTCAATAATAACTTTTAATTTTACAATACTATTAATAAATAATTGTGCTTGTTTATTGTTATTTTCAATTTCTTTCTCAAGTTGTTGAATAAGAGTATCATTTGATTCACAATATTCAACAATTTCTTGCTGACGTTCAAGTGAAGGAACTGGAATTTTCAATTTATAGAAATTTTCTTGATTAATTCCAAGTTGTGCTGTTCCTTTAGCAATACTTAATAACTCAGATTGAATAAATTGTAAATAATAAAACATATATTTTTTAATAATATCTTCTTTACAGGTTAAAGTCCATCCATGATGATTTAAAAAGAACTTATTTTTTTCATATCTTACACAATCAGCAGATACACCATCTTTAGCAACAATTATTTCATCTTCCCTATTAAATTGATTAATATAAAAACTTATATTTCCACCACCATAAACAGGATAATCTCCTTTTATTTTCATATCTGATTTAATGTAAGTTCCTTGATTAACTTTACAAACTTTATCAAGTGTTTTTACAACATTTTCACCAAACATTTTTTGATTATTTAAGCAATATTCATTAAGCATTTTTAATTCAGCAATTTTTTCATTACTTGTTTTATTTGCTTTCTCATAAATAAAGTCTAAATATTTTACAATTTCTTGCTGATGTTCAAGTGAAGGAATTGGGATTTTAATTGATTTAAATTCATCAATTTCTAAATTTTTTTGTGCGGTTCCTCGAGCACAATTATATATAATACTTTGATTATATAATAGATAATAACCAATATATTTATGTAATAGAATATCATTTTTAGGTTTTACAGATAATCCACTGTCATTTAAAAATATTTTATCGTTAATTATTCTTACACATTCAGCTGAAAGAGCAAATCTTCCTACTAAAATATTATATCCTTCGCGATTATATGTAGTTGTAGTAAATGTTGCTCGTCCACTTCCATACACTGGATATTGACCTTCAATATTATTACTTTTAACAATTCGTGTTCCATAATCAATATTACAAACTTCACCAAGTGTTTTCATTACAACACCATCATCATATTGTTCTTCTTCGTTTTCATCATTGATATATTCAGCATAATTTAGTGAATATAAATTACTTACGATTTTTTCAATAGGAACTTCTACTAATAGATTTTTAATATCTTCGTAGGGGTTGTAATCATAAAATTTAACAGTTGTTGTTTGTAATGTTTTTGAAAACTTATATTCTCGTCCAATTTCTTTTTGAGTCTTTGACTCTTTAATCTTTGTTTCCAAAACATCACTTCCTTCTCTTTTTTTTACAAAGTAAAAAACACATGTTTTGATTGAAGTATATTCAAACATTCCAGATGGTAAATATATTATTTCTTTTAAATCACAAGTTTTCATTAAATATTCTCTTACTGTAACAAGTGTTTTATTTGTTTTAGAAAATAAATCTTGTCCGTCAGGTAAAACAACAGCACATTTACCATTTATTTTAAGCATATAAATAATTGCTTGAATAAATAATGAAACAGCATTATCTGATTTAATAGGTGTATATTTATTTTTTAAAGAACTTTCAAAATCATCATACTTTAAACCTTTAATTCCAAAGGGTGGATTTGCTAAAATATTATCAAATTTTCTTAATGTAATTGGTTCTCGAATACTATCACCACGGTCTAATTTTTCAAATATATGTCCTGATGAAATTAACATATTTGACATTGCTAATTGATATGTATCAGGTTCAATTTCTTTACCATATAACCCTTCATTTTTAATAAAATTCCAATCTAATTGTATATTTTTTAATTCTGCTTGTTTCATTACGTGTTTTAAATAACTGATTAAAAAACCTCCTGTTCCCATTGTTGGGTCACACATTGTTTCTATTTTACCATCTAAAAAAATTTGTGGATTAATTAATTTTATCATCATATTTTTAACTAAAGGTTGGGTAAAAAATTGTCCAAAAACTTTACCTACCATAATATCTTTAATAACATCTTCATATGAATTTCCTAAAATATCATAATTAATATTCGTAATATTTATTGAATTTATTTTTTCAATTAATCCTTTAAATGTTTTTTTGTGTTGGATATCAAAACTTTTTCCTTTTAAATATAGTTTTTTAGTAATTGGATGTTCTGATAAAATAATATTCCAAGCAAATTTTAATAAATTTGGAATATCATCCTCTTTTTCATTTACAATATTACTAAACCGTACTATATTTAATAGTCTTTTCTTGTTTTCTTCAATAACATCTTCATCAAAATATTCATCAAAATTATAAGTATGATTATCTATATCTACTTGATTTAATTGATTGCCAAAACGAGGTTCTAATAATTTTAATATAAGTAAATATGAAAGATTTCTTAATGCTTTTTCTCCTGTTAATCCTTCATTATCTCTCATAATATTTAAACAATTTTTTAAAGTATTTATTAAATTTGTTTTAATATCTGTATTGACAATATTTGTTTGACAAATTTCTTGAATTTGATTTAATGATATGCATGGAGATTTCTTGTTCTTATGTTTTATATAATCACTTTTTTGTGGAAAAACTTTGTTACAAAGTTCGCAAGTATATTCTTTAGGCATTTTATTTATCTATGTTTTATAAAAATTTCTTCTTATATATTTTATAATAAGAAATTTTTCCTTGATTTTTAAACTTAATCATTTTTTTTATTTTTTTAAGAAAAAAAGTATTTTTTACTTTTTTATTTCCTTATATTTTAAGATTTTTGTTAAATAAATAATAATTTTGTTAAATAAATAATAATTTTGTTAAATAAATAATAATTTTGTTAAATAAATAATAATTTTGTTAAATAAATAATAATTTTGTT
>JACCDO010676731.1_pt1 | contig 26401 bp, 15 predicted proteins | sample 7446101 | NCBI WGS metagenome assembly JACCDO01 (sample SAMN15323440, study PRJNA562643) | freshwater metagenome | isolation source: river surface water | place: USA:Blue River Watershed | collected 2017-08-16 | reverse complement strand
TGATTCGAGTGGTAACTCGATTGGTAATAAAGTATTTATCATCAAACCTGATGCAGGATGCCAAGGAAGAGGAATATTCTTGACCAAAACTTTTGATAATGTACCAAAAAATGAAAATGTAGTTGCACAAGTATATGTCAAGAATCCACTATTATTAGATGGATATAAATTTGATTTGCGACTATACTGCCTCGTAACATCAGTAAAACCATTACGAATGTATCTATTTCAAGATGGACTAGTTCGAATATGCACAGAAGAATATGTGAAACCGTCAAAAAATTTGGATAACGTTTGTATGCATTTAACCAATTACGCTGTCAACAAGCATAATTCTAATTTTCAGCAACCATCATTTACAAGCGTTGAAGAAAGGCAAGATGAAGGTAACAAAAGATCTTTAATGTGGTTCATGAATCGTGTCAAAGAAGAGAAGGGGGCAAATAAGGCTGAATGGCTGTGGCACAGGATGGGGACGCTTTGTGTCCGGACAATACTGTCAATTTTGCCTACGTTATCCCGCGAGTATGACCAGCATTTTAAAGCATTTACTAATATTTCAACGACCTTAAAGCATAATACCCATAATATGGCAAATAATGCTAAGACGGTTAAAAAGGCCCCAAAACAAACTAGTAGAAGCTATAATCAAAATGAAGACGGCGATGATAATGACGAAGAAGATAATGAAGAAGAAGACGAAGATAATGACGAAGAAGATAATGATGAAGACGAAGATAATGACGAAGAAGATAATAATGAAGGACACAGAAAAGAAAATGGAAATAGTAAAAATGATGTACATGAAAATTCTGAGAAAAAGTCGGAGCAGTGTAGAGGTTCAAGATGTTTCGAAATACTTGGATTTGATGTTATGATCACAGATACATACAAACCTGTATTGATTGAAGTAAATCATTTGCCTAGCTTTGGTACAGATTCTCCATTAGATCTTGACATCAAGAAACGGTTAATGAAAGAAGTTATGAATATTATATCAGCACTTCCCGATGACGAAAATGCATTTATTCAGCATCAAAGAGAGGCATCAGAACAGCGCTTAATAAAAAAGAAAGAAGGGTACAGTGCTATCGAAAAAAGTATTGCAACAAAAGCTAGTGTTACTGAAAAGAAAAAAGAAGGCACCAAAAAGCCGACATCATCATCTACCTCTACTGTTGACTCAATTTCTGCCGTGACACAGTACAATCAAAGCGATCAGGTTAAGGAGGTAAAAAGTATTGCTAATGAGCAACATACATATCATGATTACAAAGATCCCATAATTGCCGAGATTAGTAAAATAGAGCACATAAAAAATGTTCTTAAAGAAATTTATATGTTACATCGACCAGACAAAGTATTAAAAATTGATAAATTGCTGGCTAGATACGTTGGGTTGGAAGAACAATTTTTAATATACGTACATCAAAAGTATGATGTTCCATACGACCCAGATATATTATTTCCTGTAGAAGTTAAGGCTCCTAATGTAGAAATTATTAGCGAATCTATCGTTAGTAATAATTTCCAAAGCGTAGTAAAAGATATTCACACCGATCGCATACCTAAGCCGCCATTACAATCTAAAACGTCGTCGACATCAAAACGGGTGACTCGTTCCTTATCTCCACCATCAAGTAGTAATAATAGATCAAATGCATCATGGAAACAAGCGTCTATTGAATCTGATAATTTTAGATCCGATGTTATGGACCTGCATGTTCCTAAAGAAGATGATTTTGTGATTAAACAAGAAATGTCAGTCTTAACTCAATTTACGAGAATATACCCACCGATGAAAGATAATTTATCCAAAGTATCAGCAGAAGACGACAATGATGATGGTTCTGATAATGAAGATCCAAAAAGTTGTACAAAAACTAACGAAAATGTGTCTAAAGGAAATATCACATACGAGGATATAATGTACAAAGTATTTATTGAAGATAAACGTCAATTTATGCGGTTATTTCATCCTTTAGCCGCCAGAACTAGACCTCCGACAAGTGAAGGGATAAAAGATAACAATTCATTACCCCCATTGGGAATCATTAAGCACAACAAAAATCAAATCGCTCACCCTCCTAAAGAAATTCGAAAAGAGATGAAACCTTTATCTCAAAAACAAATCGACGCTGCTCAACGACTATACAGAGGAATCAGTGTTAAGTATCAGGGAAATATTTCTCAATCAGACCCCACAGATTCCGGTACAAATTATATCACTGTAAGTTCCTTAGAAAAACGAAACAAAGAAGAAAAGAACGTATCTAAGAAGTTGAATGATATAAAATCGAATATAAGCATAAATCCCGTATTAAAACAGCAACTATTTTCATTTAATACAGAATATTAAATATTCATCTGGGAATGTCACTTTCACTTGAAATTGGTTAAAATCAGTCTGAAACCTATAGATTTCAACTTTTGTATGCTATATAATTTTATGTATAATACAAATCAAATATTGAAACATGCTCACATTATTTCTTTACTTTCAGTTTCAATTTTGTCGAAGCTAAAATTGACGGTATTACTTATCCCATTAGAAAATGTTACTTGAAATTTGCCATGTTTTTGATCTTTAATCCAACTGCCACTGAGATTTTCATAAGTTTTCCCACCTAAGACCATTTTTCCGTCACCTTCTTTTTGTCCATAAAAAAAGTTACCTTCATAAATACTTTCTCGCGCGCCAGCACAGCTTTTACCAAATCCATGGCGGAAGTCATCTTTCCATTCACCTTCATACCAACCACCAATTTTATATTCCATTCTACCGAAACCATTTTTTTTGCCGTCAGCAAAGTTTCCATCATAAATTCCATCGTTTGTTTCAAGACGCCCATGCCCACATTTAAGCCCTAAATGATAGCCGCCTTTATAAACCGAACCATCCGAATAATCCATTTCACCAAAACCATGACGCAAATTATTTTCAAAACTGCCACTATATACACCATAAGGCGTTGTTAATACACCAATACCGTGTCGTTTATTATTCAGAAATGCACCTGTATACTTTTCTTGTTTCGAACTACTACTCCATGTTCCTTCTTTTAACGTATCATTTTCCCATACTCCGACAATTATATCCCCATCTGATCGCTTCAACAACCCTTCTCCTGATTTTTTGTCTTGAAAAAAATAACCAGAAAATTTTGACCCATCCGCAAATAAAAATTTACCCTTTCCAACTTTTTTTCCTTTCATAAAAGAACCAATATAAATAGAATTATCAGGGTAATTTACTTGCCCAATACCTGATATTTCTCCCATATCCCAATCACCCTCGTATATTTCCCCCGTACTAAAAAAACATATTCCCTTATGATGACGTTCATTAAATCTAAATTCTCCTAAATATTTTTCGCCAGAGATAAAAACAGCTTTCCCACGCCCATGCATCATATCGTTAAGATATTCGCCAATGTACACATCGCCATTAACGAAAGTCATTTTACCATGTCCATTCATTTTATCACCTTGATAATTACCTTCATACACTCTACCATTTGCGTAACTAACTCTTACATAACCATCCGCCATATCGTTGACAAAAGAGCCTTCAATTATATCACCGCATGCATATGTTAATTTTCCATTTCCATGTTTTTCATCTCTTTCATTTATAGGACCCTCGTAGATATTACCGTTTAGATAAAACAAAGTTACATTCGATTTATCTTCTTTGCCATCCAACCATATAGCTTCTTTTGTCAAACCAGTTGAAAAAATAAACGTCCTTCCTTTACCGCGCTTTATGCCATGTTCATAGTTACCGGAAAATTCATCACCTGATTTTTGGTACAGATATTTTCCATGGCCATGTCGTTCCCCAGCTTCATTGAATTCGCCATCAAAGACATCACCATCGACAAATATGTATTTTCCTTTATAAACAACATCATTTCTCCACTCTCCCTCAAATCTAGACCCATCTAAGAAGTCGTATGTTCCAAAACCATGTCGTAGATCATTAAGCCAAGATCCCTTGTAAGTCTCACCATTTACAAGAGTTAATGTACCATCACCAGATTTCAACCCCTTTTCATCCCGTCCACCTGTATATCCAATTTGCTGAAATTTTTTCACTGCCGATACAGTTTTCAGTAAACTAAATAAATTCGCGCAAACAATGAATATCAAAGTGGAGCATTATATGAAGTGAATGAGAATTACCTTGCTAATGATTTCATATTGATTGCAGTTGCGTTATCGGAAATAAGCTGGTCGCAGCAAATCGTCTATGACTCAACGCGAATTGAAAATTATGTCCATTCCAATCAAACCCGTTTTCTTGTTTTAATTTTTGAAGGACTAGTTTGGTGAACAAATTTTCAACAAAACTTAAAAAGACAGTCTTTTAAAGATTACATACCGGTACATGCATCGGTCATTTCAATTTACATTTAATTTTATTTTACATTACAAATTTTGAAAGGAAAGAATAAATAATACCAATACAAGCGGACCATGTCCTGAGAACGTGTAATAAATTACAATTCAAAAGTATTTAAATTGCAAAATGAAATCTAAAAGGTGGCACCGTTTATTCCAGCATAAATAAATTGAACATTATTAACATTATCTGCATTTTCTCTCCACACGGCAACCGGAAAATACGGCGAACCTCTATGATCATTACTCTCAGTAAGGGTTGACGCAGCTCCAACCTAGAGAACATTATGCATTAAAAAATATGTTATCTTGATAGTAAATCAATTATTACCTCTCCGTCACAATTCATCGCTACTAGTCCCACAGTAAGCATCACATGCATTTTTTCAAATTGATTCATTTCAAGTTTCATTAATCTTTCGATAGATAATTTACAAGCATCTTGCGGTGTTCGCCCAGCTCTCATATATTCTACAGCTAAAAATGATAAACAAGTTCTCATGATCTAAACAACAAGATAAACGACATTAGTTCCAAACAAAGTTAAAAATAAATATTTCTAATGACTTACTTCCTCTCCATCGCCTGTTGCTACTGCCGCTCCAATAGATCCATCACAGTAAAGGCCGCTGCCAACTAAAGGCGCATCACCTACTCTTCCGGGATGTTTATATTTCCAACCACTTGTCGATGTGCCTACGCATAAATGTCCATTTTTATCTAAGCATATAACACCAATTGTATCATGCGAATCTTTTGTTTCTATATTATGTGCTGTTTCTTTTTTCCATTTAATCCAATCATCTAGTGCTAACGAAGACAGCACTCTATTTGGATCTTTCGCAAATCCTTGAGATAATGCCCATTTTAGCGCTCCTTCACCAACTAACACATTATGAATGCATTTATCCATCACAGTTCTTGCTACTGATATTGGGTTTAAAATATCGGTCAATCCCATTACAGCCCCATACCTACATTTATGATCCATTATAGCAGCATCAAGTTCCATAACACCTTCAGCATTAGGAAATCCGCCGAAACCAACACAATATTGATCATTATTATCAACTTCAACTGCACATATCCCATTTTCTACCGCATCAATAGCGGATACGCCTTGCTTTAACATAGGTATCATTTTTTCCACTGCAATTTCACCAAATTTCCATGTTGCAGCACAGGTGATGTACTGATTATTTTTAGACTGGATTGAACGTAACTGTAGCATAAATATTACTATTTGAGGTATTACAAGATAGTAGTAGGGGAAATTGAACTCAAACATAGTTTATATGATGATTTTTGGATAGAATCTTATCACACCAAAGTCCCAGAAAGATTCTTGTTTTGAACGAGTCGTTTAAATTGTTTTCCCAACGTGCACTGAAATTTTGATGTAAATTGCGTCAGTGACAAATATCTTGAGAATTTTTAAAAATCCAATGACACAATTTCTTCGAGAGAAAGATCTAGACACTATATATACGTTGTAGATTCTACGACACAATTTCGCACGATAGATTTGTCTGACAATATTTTTTTGTGCCAAAGTGGGGCTGGGCTGCCCTGCCGAATGGGGCACCAAATTTCATATTTTTTTGGAATCCGGGAATCCCGAATCCCATAATTTCCATTTCACCAAAAACTTAGGCATGGGGACTTCAATATACCCCGAATCTAGAAAGATTTATTCCTGTTTTTAATTTCTAATATAATAAAGGAAAGAATAGATTAAACCACGATACTACCACACTAGTTAATTGATTCAATCAGACTGTCATGTCAGCTTTTTCTTACTATCATGTAGGAATTCCTACTATTGCATTACCAGAATTGTAGACGTAGAGGAGGCACTGTAATGTACGAGGTTAGTATTTTTGAAATCTACTAACAGATAAAGACAAAAATATAACCTATTGTGCAATATGCTCGATTATGTACAAATGATCATAGTGACAATAGTGACAATAACTACATTATAATTGAATTTTCTTCAAATCTTCATGACTTACCAGTATGGCATTGTGTCCATTTTTTGGACTGTTGCCGTATGACAAATACGAATTTGAAGCTTTCGATGGTGACTTATTTAATCTGTAGTGGTTACTCTTTGTAATTTTAATTCTATAATGAAAAAATGCAACTATGGTCAGTAAAAATAGTCCGAAGCAATCACTAATATGGAGTAAATCTAAGCGAAACATCACTAATGGATACGCGTTACTATCACTTGAATATTGAAAATCTAATAGGGCAGCGCATCCTAGTGTAAAAAATCCAAATACCTCAAATAACAATACTAAATAATCATAGCTGTCTATCATGGATAAATCTAATATCAAAATACCAACTAATTCAAGTACTTCCGACGATAGCCATTGGCGATTATACACAAACGATGGATCTATCATTGGATCAAAGGTTGAGCATGCAATAATATTGATGATCGGTCCCACTGTCAAAAGAATCATTCCACATTTTTCAATATCAATAAACATTTGGAACATTGCCGCATGAATAATTAAAAGTAGAAGTCCCAAAACCTGACACACTCTTCCCATGATAAAAAATGACACAGGGACAATATTTTCTTGAAAGTATTCATAAAAATAATCTTGAAATAATTCGACTCCTTCCAGTATGGTACATGATAAAATTAATGCTAATCCAATTCCATCTATAAGCAAGACATGGATTGACTCCATTAGAATTAAAAAATGACACTACTATAGTACCATGTGTAATGAAGACTGAGATTCGACACGGTAGATAACTACAAGTCGACTGAACTGCATTCACAATAGTGTGCTCTTTCTTAAAGTTTCTTTTGGTAAGGCGAAATTCCCTGTTCGGATTCGACCGGAACTCTTCGATCGAAACATATACAGACAGACAGCTATATCAATAGTTACTAATGTTGTATTTTGACATCAAATAATAACATTAACCATTTCGCAAAGGGGATCTCAAGAATAACAATTTGCTCATTAATACTATGGGATTTATTCATTATAACAACAAGAGCGATGAATGTATTAGCCATTATATCTCGCATCGATTATTATTCGATTATATATCTTTAACCCAATGGTGTGACTATATACTCTAATATTATCTGAGAATCCTGAAAAGTATAATTACAGCTGTATCGTATCGTCCTACTAATCTAAATATCGGATGTAGGGAACTCTCGTATAGATTTATATCACTATACCTATCCATATTTTAAAGAGCACAAAAGGTACCTTCATCATTAACTGATGCGTGTCACATCATTCTGTTTATTTAATTTTGTCCAGACTGGTATCTGCAATGAAGAGGTGAGGTAGCTGGTCATATTTGACGTTGAAGTCTAATAATTACAAATTATACATTACATGCTAAGTTACATACTTAATGCTGAAATCACTTAGATATTGACAATTATACTCAAGATATCTCTGTTAAAGATAACTCATCAGTTATATTACTTTCGCTCACTAACTTTTCTAACTCATCAATACTATCTGTGTAGGAAATTACTTCGCTCTGAGTGAAATTAAATACCTTTACTATGTTATTTACTAAATTCTGGGAAACCATATGTGTGGTCACACTTCTTGAATTATTATGATTAATCATATTAGTGACACCAAATTTTGGGTCATTTATACCGCAAGGAACAATGACATTGCAATAATTTAAGTTGCAGTCAACATTTAATGATAATCCATGATATGTTATCCATCGAGATGCAGAGACACCTATAGCACAAATTTTATTATTCCCTACCCAAATACCCGTGTTAATTTTATTCCTTTCCCCAGTAATATTAAATGAATACAACGTTTGTATCACAGCCTCTTCAAGAGAAGATGTATACCAATGCAGATCCTTCTTATGATTATTCAAATCGAATATTGGGTATGCAACTAATTGTCCTGGTCCATGCCATGTAACCTCTCCACCGCGTTCAATTCTATACAATTTATCGCGTATTGTGCTTTTATTCACTTTAATATTATCCAATGTGGCACCACGACCAAAGGTGAAGACAGATTGATGTTGTACAAGTATTAAAAAATCGTTTATTTTACCAGAATTTCGGTGTTTATTTATATTATCCGCTAAAACCTTTTGAAACTTCCAGATTTTAACGTAATCAGTTGAGATACTAGAGCTTAAATCGAATACACATAACTTCCTTATCATATTTTATTTACATGCCATTGGTTTCACTCCTTTTTGTGTTGTTGTCCGACAAAGCTTCAAGAATTGGAGTGACAATCGAGTCTAGCTTAGAATGTCTTAGGTAGTAGGTAGTTACGGTGTACTTGTCTAAGAGTCTTGGTTAGACTAAGACTGTCATTTCTACCGGTACAGTTTTAAAATTTAAGTTTCAACACTTCTTTACTTACTTACGTCTTAAGTCTTACGAATAAGTATTACAATATTAGGAAAATGGTATGATTTCTCAGACGTCACATTGAATTACTAGAGAATTATTCAAAGAAGAGGAATTTTATAGGTCCAAATTTATACTATTACAGTTTCAGTGATGAATTTCGGTGGAGGTCTAGGGTAAATATTTTCAATATCAGCTTGAGGCGATCGTTTGCTTTTTGCACGAAACTCGAATTCATCTTCTTCATCATCGTCACCATCTTCAGCTTTTCTTTTTAATAATGATCTATTGTACACAGAATTTTGATTTGAATATGATAATGGTCTTGCGGATCGATATTGGCCTTGTGGATATGGTGCTTTGTCGACAATATCACTAGTCCTAAAATGACCTAATGGCACAGTGCTCATTAAGCATCCATCAGGATGACCCATATATGATGAGCATTGACATGACCATGCACACTTTAAAACATGCTGATATCTGGGCAAATAAGCACGTTTAAAACCCTCTTGCTCGGGACATGAAAATTTATCGCGCAAACTACTGGACTCGTACTGAATCGTCCTATCTAAAGTAAATAATCGTAGAGCAAATTCCGCACATGTTAAAGTTGGTAAGGGCAACTTCATGTCATCAAATTCGAACAGATATGGTAATAGTAACTGCTCTAGTTGCACTAACGCCGGTGTTAATTCCAAAACATTGTTAGCATTTTCAATAATACTGTGTAAGTTTGCTAATCCTTCGCGTCTACGTCGACGACGTTCAGCTTTTCGTTCTTCTTTTTCTTGCTTCGATTCTTCTCTGTCGTCCTCTTTATCGTCATCTTTATCATCTTTATCATCTTTGTCATCTTTATCATCTTGCTCTTTCTGACCGTTACTTTTTTTCGTATCAGAAAACTTAAATTTTCTCTCAGGTATGGCATAAATCATGTTAGTCAATTCAACTTTTAATCGAACCAACCTAATGGACATAATTTCCTTTGCCACAGTAAAGTTGGGACCCAAAAATATTCTGGTATTATGATGAGGATAATTAGTAGTGTAGGCAACTTTTTTTCTTTCATCAATAGAATGTCCCGGTGATTTAGTATACACAGCTTTTACTGAGCCTTTCTGTGATAGTTTTATAATAGCATCGTAGCTTAACTGCGCCGCATTCAACTCTTCAAAATTAGTGATATGGGGACCTGAATAAAATCTCCATCTATAGCCGCAAAATTCTTGTTGTTTGCCACTACAACAAAGTGATATGCCACCATTTGAAATTTTCATATACTCGGCAGCATCAGTGCCACTAGGATAAGTCCGCAACACTTCTTCAGTTAATGCATGCAGTTGTTCCACAGGTTTATTACCCCTTCTACTGCCGGTCTTATATGTGAATGTATTAACTGTGTCAAATTCACCGAAAATGATTTCTTCTTGTTCGTTATCAAGGTGTCCAGTAACGTGAACTTTGGATTCATTAATATTATGATCAACTTTAATGTCTTCATTGACTTCAGACTCTTGTTGTTTTGTTTCATTATTTGGATCAACATTTTCATTTACAGTTTCAATTTGATCAATAGAATTGGTAATTTCTTGATCTTTCATTCTAAGTGGCGATTTTTCTATGATGTCTTTGAATTGAGTAAAAAATGAAGCATCCGCATGAATTCGGGATGCAGTAGTCACCGAGCAAAGCATACGCATTAAAGAGAAACGATCTAGGCGCAAAAATCCCTTAGATGAATGATAATCGAAATGATCGTGCTCCATTTGAGGTTTAATCTTTCTTACTCGTTTTAATTTAATCTCTTTCTCGGCCTTTTCACCTTTCAAATTTTGACATTCTTCTCGTTTTTGATCCTTTTCTTTAAGTTCTTTGTCTTCAAATAAAAGATAAGAATGAACATTGAGACGTAATTCCGCATATCGACAATATAGTGTTTCGGCAACTTTCATTATTTCAGACTGCTCTGATTTCCCCTCAAATGAATTATTATTAAGAAATTTCTTCCCAAAATCAATTCTTTTTAAAATATCTGTTTGGTGGTAGTTGGGATTGAACAAGTACTTAAAATATGCCTTTTTGATAGTGTATAAACGATCTAACAAATTCTCTTTTAAAATTTTTTCGCAAATTATTGTCATATCTAGATCCCCGAAACAATGTATCCATTGACTAACATCTCCGACTGTACGATACCATGCACCATCTAAACATTTAATAAAGACGCAAGGTTCACTAAATGGGGGCTTATTACACAAGTGTTGACCGATGGCACTAATAGTCATATTTTGTTGTGCATTCAATATCCAGTATTCGGCACCATATCTATCATATCCAATAGGCATTGATCTTTCATAAACTATTTCAGGTTCATCAGGAATACTGTTTATACCAGTTGAATTAACAAGTTCTCGCATACAATGCTTCAGATAGTTCTATAAATAAATATAATAAGAATATGTGGTACAATCATAGATTTTTATTGCGATTACCTGAATTGCAAAATTCTCCTTCGATGCTATTTCATTTGCTGCGTGTGCCTTCTTCAGGGCACTTAAAGATGCTATAGGTTTTTTAGTACTTGACTTACACAGTGAATCATCAATTAAGTATTTTGGGACGTAGTACCAAATTTCGCCAGAAATATATTCTAAACCCGAGAAATAGCATATATTCCCTACTTCGGTCTCAGGAGCACGTTCTAATCCATCCATTGGTAAGCTATTACTCTCTTTAATACTTAAAGATTGTAATTTTTTCTGTGGCGTATTTTTTCTAAAAATATCAGTTGATGCACAAAAATGTAGTAATGTGGAGTAAATATCTAATCGATCATTTTTGTGCATTTCATCGGGATCCTTAGTGCGAAGAAGTGACAAACTTGTATTCATTTTTTCAAGTATATTTAATGCTAAATGCTTGGGATTAGTAGTTCCTGATTCAATTTGTTGCTTGTTACCGAAGTCAAAAGGGTTTATGAACGTACGCAGCTGGAGACTATTATTTTTAAACTGTGATACAAAATTGTTAGAAGAAACATTCGCCAATAAATTGCATGAGGATTTGTTTTCATTATAGTAAGGAATGTTACCCTTTTTGCCAATTTTCACAAAATAATCATTTAACCAAACAATTAATTCTGAAATTGCTTTACCTTCCACGGTTTTGTAACTGTAGTGTCCCTTCAACTGAGTAAACAAATCAGTAATATCTATCAATAATTCGTCAATATTATTATACTGACTGTTTTTCTGACTATCAATTTCATTAATAGCTTCAACTGGAAATACTTTGCGTGCGATATCATATAACAGACCAATTTCACACGATTTAATAACATGCATACAAGGGTGATTTAAAACTACACTAACTATATCTCGTTGAATATCTTGGTCGCCTCTTTCATACACGAAGACAGAGGGAGAATCGTTATCACAAAAATTTAACAATGATAACGTATGAATACAAATTCGAGAGAGCTGCGGCCACGTAAAAATATTAAGTGGTTTCGACATCAAAAATAAATCCGCATCTACATCAGATGGGAAATTTAATCGATTCTTCACTTCTAGTAACAAAACACCTGTCAATGTTGTGCATATTTCATCAAAAATAATTTGGCCATAATTAGCAATATGGACAGCAGATGGTGGAACTACACTATCCAATACATCGGAAAAGGTAAAACTCAACTCTCCTATCACAGGACTTAAAACGTCCATAAAATCCCATATAGCAATCAATGTATCACCCTCTGATGGTAATATTTGGGTCTGGGGTGCAAATAGTGGAACTGCGACAGAGTGAAAAACAGATTGCTTTCCAGAAGATTCTCCACCGCTACAATGCTTATGAAAGTAAGTATTATCAACCCTTTCGTAATCTCGCCGATATCTAATTTTTCTCAATGAGTTAAATAATTCACTATCTGCTGAATCAGATAATAGCAAGCGATCTAACGAACTCTTGATGTCTTTAAGCACTACCTCGAAAGTTTCATCGGAGTGAAGAAACTTGTAGGATGTGAACCCTAGTAGTTCGTCAAATGACTCCAAAGCAACACGGACTTCAGGAAAATCCAATCCAAATAATCCAGCTGATGGTAGATCTACATCTTTCAGTTCTAAATATTGAACAGATTTTGGATTGCTCGAGGTCAAAATTGCTTTATCTATAAGTATCGCTACTTTATCATCAATGTCAGGAACATATACAGCTAATTGTCCTAAAGTCATATACTCATCTACTTTATATACTTTATCAACCAACGATACTTTGTCCTTTTCACGTCTAGATTTAAAAGGTTTAGTTTTACCACTTGAGTTGTTTAAAAACTCTAAAGCTCTTTCATTTAGCAACGTGTCGTTAATTTTAATTTCTTCGTTCATCCTTTTATTAAGCTCCTCTTTCCCTCTACCTGTCACAAACCATCCTAAGGGGGACATGAAACTATTAATAAGAACTGTTTTTCTATCTTTGCGCTTCGCTTGGAGCCATCCATTGCCAATATCGGGTGCAGGTAGGAAAACGTATTTTCCAAATTCCTCAGTGCAGTACGAACTCATAAGTTGGATTGATTTTGATGCCTCATTATTAGCAATTTTAAGAGGACAGTAACTTTGAGCAATTGTACAACGTTCACATACCCACGTGTCTTTAAGTTCTTTAGTATTTTTAACTTTTATTTTTTTGATTTGATACTGATCTTCACACGAGATACAACTAATTAATTGACTTTCTGGGAGGACTTCTTTAGTCTCACAACAAAAGTTTTCGGTTGGATCACTACTATCAAAATATTTCAAATACATCCAACTATCCCATTCACCTTTAGCTATGTCATCAATACTGCGATTCCGAATGTTGATGACCCATTGACAAAAAAGATCTTCAAATAAAGCTATCATACTACCAGCTTTATTATACAAATCGGATCCTGGTTTATTAAATAGTTGGCAATTTTGAAAGATTAATCGAACATCCCATGCAAAATCAAACTCACTGTCATATACACCACTGACTAATCTGTTATGTACCTCACGTAGCCACATGGGCGCTTTAATTAACTTATAGTACTCTTGTCCAATTGTACCGTTTTGAGGAACTGGATCTATAAAGTGTAGTACATCTGGATGAATACAAAGTCGATTGAAAACAGCTCTACAACGCTGTAATTTACTTCCAAGAAAATTTAACAATTTAGGAGCTAAGGAAGGTATACTTTCCCATACTTCGCGCGGACTAAGACCCTCGGCTATTACAGTATCATCTAAGGTTATTCGAAACGAAGGAACACTGGTAGGTTTTATGTCGCCGATAATTTCATTTTTTAGTGAAATTTCAGTATACTTCGTTAAGTTTGAATTCGAAGAAATATTTAATCGCAATTTAACAATGCTGGAAAAAAATCTTGGAAAAATAATATCGCCAGTATTATAACCAGTTATAAGCATATTCCCAGCCATCGCTATATCTCCGATATACTCCAAAAAAAAAGTATTATTTCGTATCCAAATACTCACAACTTTATCTACCGACTCTTTGGCGACATCGATGCATCGTTGACGCACTAACTTATGGTCGCTTCCTTCAGATTTAATTCGTTCTAACAGAGTTTCCAAATTATCTTTAGATAACGCAGATAACATTGTAGGTGTAACTTGCTTGATATCGTCAATATCTACTATATCAATTTCAGTAGTTTTAAGTGATGGTATATCTTTTTTTTTCTGTGATTTTTTCTTAGAAAATGCATTACCAAAAGTGGCAACAACTTTGTCATCAAATCGGTTGCGCAGTTCCGTTGCAGTCTCATAAATAGTAGAGGTATCAGAATTATACTGACAACAATTATCAAATACTAGTCGCACATCACTGACAAACTTCTCAATGGTATCATAAACTGAGTTGTCTAATTTAATTGCTATAGTACCCAAATCTATCGGTTGTTTAATTATTTCTAAATATCCTGGTGCTTCGTCAAAATTTACAGGTACACGAAACACTTCTGATAATTTATCTGCAATAATTTCATCCAAAATATTTTTCATTTTACGATAATCATTTTTCTTTCCATGCTTTTCATGTTTACCGGGAGTAGTACTATCAAAGGAAACTTCTACATCCAAATTCTGATTTTCTAGAATTAATAGAAATGTTTCTTCTAATTTAATAGCATAAGTTGCAATATCAGATGTTGGGTCATTATAAGTTAAACAATTACTTGAAATTAACTTAATATCAGCCTCAAATGCAGCCATTTTTTCGTATTTGCCTTCTTTTAAATATTTATCAATGGTAGATAAATCCATGGGAGTGGATACAACTTCTAGATATCCCGGTGCATCATCTAAATCAACTGGTTTCAAAAAAGGCACTGCGTACGGAGATTTCTTCAAACTGGTCAATATATTTCTCATCGTCTTTTTTAGATCTTGAGTGTTGCTACCATTACTACTTTGCGATTCTGAGCTGATCGACAATTTAATCTTTTTTTTCTTACTTTCGTCCTGATCAATGATAAATTTATCTTTAACTAGTTCTGCGAATTCCAATTCTAACTCATTAGCAGTTTGATATATTACCGAGTCTTCGGTATTATACTTACGACAATTGCCCCAAATTAAATTGACATCTGCAATCGCATCTTCAATGTTTTTGTACGTATTCACTTTATCATTAATTGTTTGTATGTCCATGGGAGTCGATATTAACTGATAATAATCAGGGAATATAGTGGAATCTACAGGATATAAGAATGGCTCGGCTTTTGGAATCTTTGACAATGCTTTGAGAGCATTTCGTAACGCATTCTTCTGATTATTATTCAAGCCTACAGCACCGCTACTATCCATGTTGCCGGGCATGAGAACTATTCAATTCATCCACGAATATTCAAATTTTTTAAGAACCCTAATTTTCATATTTAAATAAATAATTTAAAATATAATACAATAAACAACTATGACATATCTCAAAAGTAATGATGTAAATATGTAGCGAATAAAAATAATAACAACATCATACGTACACAATAAGTCAATATTACCGTGGGGGTTGAAACTTTTTCATCAATAGTTGCATACTACTCATCATAGCCTGGAGTTTATTATACGCATCTTCTTTATCTTCCTGGGTCAAGGATTCAAGATCAGTTGTTTCTAAATCCATAATTTTACCTGTTTCTAATGGGATGTATACATTACCAGGAGTTTGTGGAACTATACTATTTACTGACTTTGATTTAGGCTTGACGACTGTGCTAACAAACTCTCCTAATGGTGACCCATTAGCAGATAATATTATTTCCCCTTCTTTCGGTAATCTCGATGGGGTTTCTGCAATATAATTATTTTTTAAATTAGACGAAGGAGTTTGAAACACTTTATTTGAATTAGTTTTTTGCTTTTGCGCACTAGCATATATACTATTTCTACTACTGCTACTATTTTTAATTTGACTTTTAGATGTCGATATTGCGGCTATTGCACCTCGTGTAACAGCTTCTAAACTTTCTCCAAACTCTTCTATAAATCGAGATAAAGGCATTTGTTGTATTTGCTTGGGTAATTTAATTAATTCTAAGTTGAATGTTTCACGCAATGAGGTAATCATGAAGTCCGAATCCTTTTGTATTTGTGTACATTTGGTGTCAATTTGTTTTGCTAGAGCTTCAATTAGTCCATTAACTAAATCAGGATCATACTGCACATCTAACGTAGACAGTTCTTCATTTGTTATAGACTCTTCGGATGTTCGCAGCATCATTTTTTTCTTTCCAGTCTTAGTTTTTTTTGGTGCCATTCGTGAAATTATTTACGAAAATTTATTGCTTTTTTCCTACAATTTAGCTTTTCCAGTCTTAACTTTTCAACGGCTATACCGGTTTTAGTCTACTCAGACTGTAACTCAGTCTCTACTGATAGTGTACTGCTTTGTGTACTGTTATCTCGATTTGTCTGAGCACAGTCTAACTACTAATACGCTAGCAGTATTATATTCTGTTCAGTGGTGAGGAGACTAGGTAAAAACTAACTATCACTGTCATTCAGCACCCATCCACTCTATTGAGACATTATACTGATGCTTTGATTACAGTAAATAGGTTTCAATCACTTAAAGTAAATCAAAGATACAAAAATGGTTATTTTATAATTTCTAAAGTTTACATACACTAAACCCTAATTCGAAAGATTTGGGGGAGGAAGAAAGGATGTTATGTTAATGACTGACAATCTGATTTGAAATGGGTACTAATCTGCTTGCATCACTGCAAGAGCATTTGCATGGGAAATCTATACTCGGGATCATTGGAGTCATACTAATGCTTTACCCATTGCACGTCACATTTATTTTCTTCAGTAATCTTGTAAAGTTACGCAAATTTAAGGGACCAATGGCACTTCCTTTTTTTGGTAATTGTTATAATTCTGAGGCATTATCAGTGCTACGTTATTTAGGAAAGTTGCGCAAAAGATACGGAAGAGTTTTTACATTTTTCACTTTTATGAAGCCATATGTAGTTGTATGTGAACCTGTAGCGGTACGACGTATACTCTCAGACCCAAAGACATTTATTAAAGGAGAAGATTATTCGAAAGTATTTAATATTGCTTTTGGCGAAGGCTTAGTTACTTCAAATGGCGATAAACACAAACGAGATCGGGGTTTATTCCACAAATATTTTATAAAAACTAACATTTCCCCATTTCTTGTTCATGCCAACACAATAGCGATAGAAGCTATAGAAGAAGAAATAGTAAAAAAGCAAAAAGTTGGAATTTCCTACGATATAGAAGAATTTTTTGCCATTTTAGCATTACGAACTTTTATGAAATTCTTTTGTGGTAAAAAATTTACTAAGGATCAAGAAGAATATTTCACTAAATTTGCCTCTGATGGTAGTTATATGGTTGGACGAATGATTATGTTAGGCTTGCCTCTTTGGTCGCCATTTTTGCTTCCTTGGATAAACAATATAAAAGGGGGTAAGAGAAAATTTTGGAGTGCTATGAAAGACGTAATTATTGAACGCAAATCTCAAATTAAAGCCGGCGAAGAACCTATTGACGACTGTTTATCGGTCTTGATGAATTCGGAAAATAACATGACAGAAGACGACATGTCAGATCATATAATAACTATGCTTTGCGCGGGCCATGATACCACGGCTTATTTTTCTTCATATACGGCATATTTACTTGCACAGTACCCAGAAATTCAAGAAAAACTTCGCGCAGAGATACAAGATGTTTTAAAAGATAGAACTGAAATCACAGTAGAAGATATTTCTAAAATGACGTATCTAAATAAAGTTATGCAAGAATCTTTAAGATTGTATTCAATTATTCCGTGCGTATCAAGACAATCGGTAGATGACATCGTTATAAAAGAAGCAGATAACCTGTCAATTCCAAAAGGAGTTAATATCCTTATTCCTATGTTCTTAATAAATCGAGATCCGGAATTATGGATAAATCCAAGCATTTTTGACCCTGAAAGATTTGACGGTAAAACAGATTGGACTTCTGCCAAACACGGTTTTTTTCCATTCGGTTATGGGACCAGGGTGTGTATTGGAAATTCTTTAGCACAACTGGAGTCTGGAATTTTTTTGTGTCACTTACTTCTTAAATACAAGTTTGAACAAGTCCAAGACTGGAAACCCAACATTTTCTCCGGTATCTCATTGACTACTAATAATGGAATACGTGTTATCCTTACTCAATTGCAATCATGATAACCATGGTTTAATATTTTTATGAAATGTTTGACATTATATATTTCGAAATTTCATGCATATTGTCTACATATTAGGTCGGTACTGTTAAAAAATTATTAGGAATTATGACTTAGTGTATAATTATATGAACTTTTTAAGGAAACAACAATTATAAAATTATTTTATGTCGCTTTTTACATATTATGGATCACTGTCATAATCATTTACAAAATATGTGTTGGATCTGTCACCACTTTCATAATCGTCACTGTTATCAACACCGTGGCTATTAGACAAGCCATCAAATGCTTTCAACCAAACCATGTTAAATCCTTCATAACGCTTCTTTCTAATCTGTTTACCTAATTGACCCAAGTCGCCATTGTTTAGTCTATCATATTCTAGAACCAACTCAGTAAGTTCATCAGCAGCATTTCGGATAGCCGCATTCTTGTGACTCAAACAATCGATAATTTCTACAACAATCCTAGTGCTATACATTACTTCTGCCCTTGACACTTCACATTGAAATAAAATGGTAAAGGTATGAATCAATTGAAGTTTAATTTCAACATCATCGCCTTTTTCTTTCCATAATTGGTAAAGGGTGGTTATAATATTACTAGTAGAAATTAGTTCACAAACTTTCGGATCAGCAGCCATAGATCCAAGTAACATAACAATTTCTAATACAACATCATTTTGTACCATGCCTGGTACAAGCATTTTAGAAAATTGATTTAGAAAGTTATAGTCACGAACTATTTTATACCAACTCGAATTTACAGGTAAATCATTTGACGTAAAATTAGCTAAACAGCCATATAACTCTATTAGAAAATCATTATTTTCACTATCATTACTTAATTCAAGAAATATTTTCAAATGAGGTGACCATAAACCTCTCCACTTATACTGAATTTCGGATTGTCCTTGACCTTGCTGTTGACTGAAAGTCCATTGAGTAATATTTCTAATTATTTTGAGTAATAAACAATCACGAGTTTCACTTAGTCTATCCATTAAATGGTTTAATCCTCTATTAGCTATAATTAACTCAACATTCCTAGAATTATGGCTTAAATTAATCATGAGTGCGGCTAATTCTTTGGCTAAAATATTTTGAGGAAAATTGATAACCATTCCCATTAATAAAGGAATAGCGTCGGTGTATGCAACCATTGATTTGCAAGTATCATCTGCAGATAAGTGATACAACAGCTTTAATGTTCGGCTTCGAAAAGTTGGGGTTTTTAGTAGAGATATAAGCTTCGGTACGATACCACACTTAACCATTTGTTCTCGAATAAATTTATCGAATGATAAATTAAACAGTAATCTTAGTGCTATGTTTACTAAAGGTTGTGAAGAACACGGTAAAAATCTGCAAAGTTTATTGATGATATCAACTGATTTGTATTTTTCTTTATTCTCTTCGAAACAAGATAACTTCTTGTTAAAGTTTATAACTAGAATGAGCAACTCCGAGTAATTGCGGTCTAGCATACTTACTAGCATATCAATTAAATTTTTTTTGAGCATTTTCTTTTCTACTGAAATGTCTTCGGCTAGATTGATTAAAATGTAAAATGCGACAAATAATAATTTATCCTGTTTTAGCAAAAGTTTTTTATTTTTTTTTTCAATTTTATCTTCGATTTTCTTGAAATTTTCTGACAATCGCATCGTATCTTCAGAATTATCTTTAGCTCTAAGTAATTCGGCTTCATTCGCTTTAGAACGCTCATTTCTTTCAATATTCATGTGCTCTACTCTCTTGATTTCATATTCTATTACTTTCATTGTGAGTAAACCGATCCTATAATTAGCCATAAGTCCGTGCATTTCAGTAAAATTTGAGAAAGCCAGGAATATTCTCAGAATGTTAAAAGTGAGATCAACTGATTTCTTATATTCTTCTTGCAAAACTCTGGTTAATGCTCCCATGACAGTATTGTTCTGAATCAATTGTTCTAAGTTCATCACATTACGACATAAACTAAGAATCATGCTTGTTCCATTTATTTGAATTTTTAGTCCTTCGTTGTCAGAATCACGTCCAGATACCTGGTATAACATATCTAAATACTCATCAAGATAATCCATAGACGCGGACAGACATTGATCATCTCTTCTATCACTTTTTGATTCATTTTTACTTGCTTGCCTATCCGCACCATCTCGATCAGAATCAGTATGTGCCTTGCGAAGTTTAATCAACAATTGTTCTATTTCTTCAACACGTGATGGGTGAATGTATTTACATTTATCCACTATGTCCTGAGCAAGTTGTGATAAGTTTTTATCATTTGACAGAGGTTTAATTTTGATTCTTTTGCTTTCTGGATTTCTCTCTAATATTGCACTAACTCTTCCGTTTTCATCTAATCGAACCTAAAGGGAATATAATCATGGTAAGTTCAAAAAAGTACTAATACATTGAAAGTATTGGACGACCACTTCTACTTCATAATGGACAATAAGGGCGTGATCTTTGAAGTCTAATTCTACATCTCCTTGTAAACACTTTTGGGTTATCCTTTCCATAATCCTAATTATATTGTGCTAGATTTCAGTTTGTATCAACAGATATCACGTCCATGAGGAATGAATTTTTATTTAACGGACCGGAACTGATGAAGTCAAACCATCCCCTCATTCATCAAATTAGTGCAAAATTTGCAGAAGTATTGGAGTCTCAATTAAATTTGAAATCCACTCAAGAACGGCACAAATCGCCAGAAAGATTTACAAAAAGTAAAAAAAATAAAAAAACTATTTAAATTAAGTATAATGTTTTTTGCTAGATTCAATTCTGGCGAGTATGCTGGCAACGAAAAACATTGCAATAAATGATAATACAAGTATCATCGGTTCAACTAACATTCTTGATTGAGAGAACGTGTATGTAATAAGTATATCTTCATTGTGTTCTTCAACAATATTTTTCGCACGTAGTGTTATCACCGGTCTACCTCCATTAAGTTCCGTATCTAAGTATGTAAAACGTTTTGACCATGATTGTTCAACTCCATTAGGCGACTTTACTTTTATATTACTACATCCTTCGGGTAAAACAACTTTAATTTCAATATCCTCGACCCAAACTTTCTCAAAAATTGTAAAAAAATCAAATTTTAATTCGTAATTGTTACCATCAGAACGCAAAGTGGGTGAAATTATTTCGTCGGTGTTAGTTGGTACTGAATATCCAATATAAAATTGGGTCTGCCAACCACCAAACAGTGGAAATCTTGGTTGTATCTCTAATTCTAATTCGGAATACTTCTCATTGACAATAATATCAGATGTAGAGATATTTCCAATTTGATCACGATAGTAAATATTTGATGCTAATATTGGCAGATATGCCTTTAGTTTTCGAAATGAAGGAGACGATGACTGTGTTGGTTTCATGGCGGAGTAATCAAGTCTACTAAATCCTCCTTTCAAAACAGCCCCTGCATGCTTCAGCTCAAATATTTCTTCTACATTTATATTTCCCCAATGGGATACTTCAATTTCACGTATAACCGAGTTGAATTTAGCAAATGGCCTGTTATTCATGTAGTGTATCGTAAGAGTTGAAACGACCAACGGTTCAATGAATTGGTAAGGTCCAAAGGTAAGCTTATTTTCTTTCTTCTTGGAATATGGAGATAATTCAGTGAATGACTTTATTTCGGTATAGGGCGTTAATATTACAGTCATATTTTGAGATTCTGTCAAATAAGGCGAAAAAAAATAGTGACTATCAATTAATTTAACGAATTGATTCTCTGTTTGTGATATTTCATGAGGATAAGGTGTCAATACTTCAGTAAACACAGCCTCGACACTTAAATGAACTGAGCCTAATTCCGCTTGACCATTTGGTATGGTAACTATGTAAACCATATAATTCTCTCTATAAAAGGATGAATTAATAAATGCCCTCAAAAAGGTTAAAATATGTTACCTTAATACACCAGATGATACAGTAAGATCGATCTTTTTCTTTTTCGGCAATTTTTGTACCACTGACAAAAATGAAAGTCTCGCGGCATGTTCTAATGTAAAAATCAGTTGATACTCTTCATTAACAACATTAGTAACCTCGATCTCAGTAAACGTTTTTACAATAGCTTCAGATGCATCAATAGTTCGGTTTACTCCTTTGTTAATCGTAGCACCGGCTACTAACCCAATTAATAACAAAATAATCCAAACCAACATAACTATTTTTTTTCACGTATAGCAAGCACTTCTTAGGGGCTCAAGGTTCCAGTAAAAAATCACATTAGGGATTATGAATAGATATATCTATACTGCTATTAGATGAGGGATAAAATGTAATTTATAGGGAAATAATTACGTAAAAGTAACGCTCCATTAATTTAATTATAGCGTTTTATCGTAGTCAAATGTCAAATATAAAAATTACGGGGGTAACTACTGCATCTATTACGGCGTGTCAATTGCTCTTTCAATCACTTACACAGAAACTATGAGTTATCTGCACCATACTATTTAGGTTTAAATCTTTCCCTGAAATGACTATATAAAATTATAGATCACCATAACTTTGGACTCAACTACAGATACCGGTACTGTAGGACCGGTACTGATCAACTGAGTTGATAATCATGACATTATTAGTTGATAAACAACTGTTGATTCAACTCAGTCTGAACCTTATTAGAAGTGACATTCCAGTGAGATCTATTTCAAGCCTGCATTGTCACACAAAGGAAAAGTCGGCTTGATAATAGGGCTTTGTGACGAGTTAGATTTAAAAACTCCTTGTACGATTAAAATATGTTGGTCTAAATGTATTTACCACTATCTTTTATTTGTGCATTATTACTTCTGATGTTTCGTTTAGTTATTTCTCGAAATGCCAATTATTACCGACTTAAGAGGTTTCCTCTTTCCATGCATTCTTCAACTTATGTGAAACGTAAGGTGGCAGTAGTTGTTGCGTATATGGGCTCTGATTATTTGGGCCTTCAAATGGATCCAAACCAGTACGGGAAACTAAATACAGTTGAATATCAACTATCCAAAGCGCTAAAGAAGATTGGATGCATAAAAGAAGGAAATCATATTGATTTATCCAAAATTCAATGGTCCAGAAGTAGCAGAACAGATAAAGGAGTTCATGCATCAAAATTATTAATTTCTGCAAAATTAGAAATTGACTTAGATTGGGTTAACCCATCAACATTAAAGTTAGAAGAGTTAGTGAAACAAGTAAATATTGAATTACCTTCTGATATTCGTGTGATTAGTTGTATCAAAACGAATCAAGGCTTTCGTGCCAGAGATGCATGCAACTGGCGAGAATATGAGTATATATTACCACTTAAAATTATTTCTACGGATAGTGATATAAATGTTGTTAAAAGCAAAGTTACTTTATTAAATTCGATTTTGAAAAAATTTGAGGGGGCTCATAGCTTTCACAATTTCCATAGGCTAAGTCGAAACGATTTACTTGCCAGCAAAAATAAGGTTAGAGTGAAAACTAAACAAATTAACGTGTATGCTAATTCCACCAATAGTTTCGAAAACAACGATATAACAGTTGCCGAATCAGTTTGTTATGGACAGCTCGATGACTACGTAGACGCTAAATCAGATGAATTGACGACGTATAGTGATTATATTTATCATAAATGGGTGCCTATCACCAGAGAGATATGTGCCCGTACACGAGGTATTGTATTTTCATCTGAAGTTCTTGACACACTCCACGATTCCAAAACTGGGTCACAATACATAAAAATTAGAATTAGAGGTCAGTCATTTCTATTACACCAAATACGACTTATGATCGGGGCTGCTGTTTTAGTTGCGAGGAATATATTACCAGATTATGTCATAGATTTAGCCTTACTTCATGAAAATCAGCTTTTTTTTCCAAAAGCGCCTTCGGAAGGTCTAATGTTAGTCAATTCTGGCTTCGGCCATAATGCTAACGGGAAATCATACTATTATACTCCTGAGTCCTGCGGATCTTTGGTCGTTCATGAAGATAATATACTACTGTCTACAAAAGAAGTTATTGATAGTGATAACTTCAGAAATTGCATTTACGAGCGCATTATTAAAGATTGGTCAAGTAACCATGATGAGCTAGTCTCCTTTTTTAACAAAACTTTATTAAAATATGAATTACCTAGTTATTTGAACGAACAATGGATGGGATTTTACTCCTCGATTATTACAAAAAAAAAACTAGAAGATTTAAATAATAGAATCAAGGAGTCTTCTCGTATCAAACGTGAAATTGGTCTATTTGATAAGATGAGTGAAAATATTAACGACAGAAACATCAAAGCATTTCCACACAAGAAATTTCTTCCTAATAAATTGACAACTCATATTATAGTTAGATTTCGTGGATTACCTGGTGATATTATAAGTGAAGGATTGCGAGCACTAGCTTTTAAAGTTGTGAATAAAGAAATTCGACATGATTTGACTTGCGAAGAGTTAGTTGACTTTATTGACGCAACGGGAGGTATTAAGTTGTTTGCAGAAAAATTTCCTAAACATAGGCTTATAGAGTAGCATAGACATACTAATTGAAACAGATATGAACTTAATTTTACATCACTTTATAACTTTTTTTGTACATATTGCATCATATGAAAGAATATTATATATTGAATTCTATCTGTTTAACTTGTTTACCGTCAATTAATTCTTTTACTGTTGTTAATTTCACTGTATTAATGTTATACTCGTAATGAACTACACAACCATCTTTCAATGCATTAACTATTAACATTTCGATTTCCTCCCCCTTTTCGGGTATCGAACGTATATTCAGTCTAACTTGGTTATCGAATTGATCAATATTTGATATACTTACAGCATACATAAAAGTAGGTGTCTCAACTATATTAATAGTGGACATCGCGACACTTATCATATGATCATACATTGAATGTGAATTATATACGGCACCTATGAATTTTAAATCTGAAGACAATAAAAAATCTCTATGACATTTGGTTGCTATTCCATCATCAATCAGTAAAGAAACGATCACATCAATCACATCCTGGATACCAAATTGGGTAAACTTAATTATCACACCCCTCTTATTTTTATGATCTGACAATCTTTGTTGTAAAGACAGATTGTTGATATAATTATTTAACGGTGAATTGTAAAATGATATAGAATCAAATTTAACTTTCGTCTCTAATTCTTGGGATACAGATAAAAGAACATCGCAACTTTTACAAGAGTCAAGAAACAATTTTGCATTATATACGCCGTTCTTTCCGTCTTTTGTCAGTATAATTTTGCCGTTATTATTGATATATATGTATTCGTCTTTAAATTTCTCTACATGGGCATCAAGGTGCTTAATATAACAGTGCGGATTTTGTCGAAGTTTGTTAATTTCTTCACACAATATGACCGAAAGTGGTATGCACGTTTGTTCGTTTATTTCAATTTGTTCATACTTGAGGCTTGCAGCATGATATTTTACCTGATTAAATACGGCTTCCCATTTCAATGGGTTTGATTCATACACTGCACTTAAACTTGTAACTAATTCGTCATTACTAGATTTTTCAAGGATATTCTTCAATATTGACATGGGTGACTGTCTTCTATAAATTTCAATATTGACACGTCATTATGATATTATTACATAATATAATAATTCCACTCACTTGTTATTCCTCCAATTGATGGATTTTCCAATATTAATCCCTAAATCATAGCAAAATAACCGTTATTAAATAAAGTGTAATAAGTAATTGGAATATAATTTAACGGCTATTGAATAGTATTGGCTATCGAATAGTATCGGGATAATTTAATTTCAATTGAAGATATAGAATAGAATATAATATAACTGTCTACACCTGTAACCCTAATTA